>OGCO01001044.1_pt1 | contig 44407 bp, 31 predicted proteins | sample 1570171 | NCBI WGS metagenome assembly OGCO01 (sample SAMEA4370583, study PRJEB24528) | human gut metagenome
CCGATCAAATAATTAATCGGAGTGATATGTAAAAATCTATTAAAAAGATTCAACACCGTACTTTTACTAATATTAGCATAACAGGCAATTTCCTCCAAAGAAATATCTTCTGCATAATTCTGGTGCAAAAACTGCATCATAAGCTGCAAGCGTGCCTGAACTGAACCGGAATCGTCCACTTGCTCTTCCATACACGTTTTGTCAATATTTTCATAAATGATCAGCCATAATTTCTGCATAAGAACTGATGTAAGCAGCTCACCATCAACTTCTCTATCCTGTGCAGAAAATATTTGCTTCATAATTTCTAATGCCTCTCCTTGCCATAACTTCTCCCCGTTTAAGATCAAGTATGACAACGATGATGAAACAATCGGTTGAATATATTTTTGATAGATCAAACTATTTTCCGGCGCAAGAAAGGACGGCATACAAAGGAAATTGGGGATGACAGTTTCATCACTGGAATAAAATTTGTGCAAAATCTTTGAATTTATAAAAATACCATTCCCCTCTGATAGTGAAAACATCGATTCACCAACACATACCGTCATGTTTCCGGATTCGACATATACAAATTCCCATTCTGTATGCCAATGCCAGTCAATGCAATGAAAATCAAATTGTGATAACTTTTCAAAATAGCATTTAAACGGATAACTGTCCGTCCCATGTTTTGCTGATTCCATTAAATTCTCATCTGTTACAATTTTATTTTGTGCCATATCTTTCCTCACAACAACCTTTTTATTGGATTTACGATATAATACAATATTTATGTAATATAAGTCAATGTTTTTTCTTGTTATCTAATATATAATACGGTATAAAAAGAACAAAGGAGTTTTCTGTTATGCCAGATTATCAAAAAACAAAAGTGGCATGTTATCTGGGATTCGTCACTCAGGCGATATCCGCAAATTTCGCACCACTATTATTTTTAAAATTTCACAATGATTATGATATTTCATTGGGTAACATTGCTTTAATATCTACATTCTTTTTCTTCACACAGCTTTTAGTCGACTTATTTTGTGCGAAGTTTGTAGATCGAATCGGTTATCGTGTATGTATCGTAACTTCTGAAATATGCGCTGCTGCCGGATTAGTTGGACTTGCATTTCTTCCTGATCTGTTACCGAATCCTTTTACCGGAATTATTATAAGTGTAATTATCTATGCTGTGGGGAGTGGATTGATCGAAGTTCTCTGCAGTCCTATCATCGAAGCATGCCCGTTTAAAAATAAAGAAGCAACTATGAGCCTGCTTCACTCCTTTTACTGTTGGGGTGCGGCAGCCACCATACTGATTTCGAGCTTATTTTTCTTCCTGTTCGGGATGAATAGTTGGAAATGGCTGGCAGTCATGTGGGCACTTATTCCGGCGATTAATATATATAATTTCGCAACTTGTCCGATAGAACATTTAGTAAATGACGGAAATGGAATGGGCGTCAGACAGTTATTCCGAACTCCTGTTGTCTGGCTGGCAATCTGCCTGATGATTTGTTCAGGAGCATCTGAATTGGCTATGGCACAATGGGCATCAGCCTATGCCGAAGCTGCACTGGGACTTTCTAAAACTTTTGGGGATTTGATTGGACCTTGCATGTTTGCAATTACAATGGGAATAAGTCGCCTGATTTTTGGAAAATATGGTGAAAAAATGGATTTGATGAAGTTTATGACAGGTTCCGGAATCCTCTGTGTGATCTGTTATCTTTTAACCACCTTATCATCGAATCCGGTAATCGGGTTAACCGGTTGTATTGTATGTGGTTTTTCGGTTGGAATCATGTGGCCTGGAACGATCAGTATTACATCCAAAAGAGTGCCGGCCGGTGGAACCGCAATGTTTGCATTGCTCGCCATGGCCGGCGATTTGGGAGGCAGCATTGGACCTGGTATTGTAGGTTATGTCACACAAAATTCTGATAATAATATCCGTGTTGGAATGGGAATTGGTCTTATCTTTCCACTTGTTCTCTTAGTCATGTTATTTATTCTTTGCAAGGGGAAGAATACGCAGGAATCGCTTCATATAGTTTAATTTCAGTTGAAGTTGAATTTCTTATCCTAACCTCAATTGATTCTTTCTCTACATAATTTATACTCTCTAGATGGAACGCATCACCTTGCACTCGTATGGTCTCAACGTTCCATCTACTTTTCCATCAGAGTAATTTCCAAGCAACAATTCATATGAATCCCACTCACTCTGCCATACAACTTTATTTTCTTCCTCACATAAATTGCACAGCACAACAAGTTTTGTTCCTTCTAATTCTCTTACATAGCCGATCACACCTTCGCTTTCTTCATCTAAAAACCGAATGGTTCCATTTGCAATAACCGGCAGTTTTTTTCTTAACTGAATCAATTTTTTATAGAAATTCAGGATAGTATCTAGCCTCTTTCTGTATTTTCTTTCACGCTTCGCGCTCTTCATCAGACTTGAAGATATCTTACTTCGCTTTGAACTCTATCCACTCGTTATCTATAAGGACAACTACCCTGTCATCCTCAATAACTGCATAAGGTGTTCCTAAATCTCTGTTGAAATTGGCTTCGCCATCTTTTTGAGGTATGCCGTTTTCTGCATAAGAAGTAGTATATTGAATAACACTCTCGTCCACTTCAACAGGAACAGCATGATCAGTGGAATAGTAGTTAGTACCATTTACCATTATAGTTGCAGGGTAGTCACCACTACCTGATTTTCCACACCTTGCCAAAGTAAGAATACAAACTAATGTCAAAGCTGATGCAATTAACTTTTTCATACAATCGCCTCGCTATTCACTTTTACTATTTCCGTAATAATATTGCCAATAAAACAATTAGAACTAATATAATTATCAAAAAAATAAACCTTATTTGACCATGAAATCCTAATCCAATCCACTGCAATACTATTATTAACGCAAAAACTAATAACGCCCAATACTTTCTTTTCATGCAATTTTTTAATTTTTCCTCCTTTCTTGAGAAATTTAAGATTTATAGATGACTTTAAAAGAATGCGCATGCTTTTGTATACACTTAATACATATCATTTCACTGTCTAATGGGCTGAAAAGCCTGTAAAATAAGGAAAGTTCAAGAAATCTCTCCACAAATTCCGATTTATCAAACTCTTTTTATTTCTGCTGAAACATCTTAAAATGCTTCAACGCCTCCACAATTGCACTTTCTTATAACTCCAATGAATCCATGTTTAGTAAGAAGTCATACACGTTCATCATCAAAATGCCATCGTCATTATAAAATGGTTTTGGTGTATCCAAAGTGATTACAATTTTCTTAAATGAATCATTGATTTTCAAAAATGGGCGAATCTCTTGTGCCATTTTTTCTTCCGTTCGTAACATATATGCGGACTGAATATAATACTTTTTAGAGCCTTTATTACAAATAAAGTCAACCTCCAACTGTTTCTTTACCGGTTTTCCTTCCTCGTCCTTTGTATAATCAAGGAAGTGATTGTGGTTGACCTGCACCTTTCCGTCTTGGTAACGAAATGCCGTCGTCAGTGTAAATGCATGCTTTCAGACTCGCCAAAAGCCTGAAATTTCACAGTCCCTTCCTATGCCTATTATTCCAAAAACAAGTGTCTAATTTCCAAGCAAATGAAACAATAGTCCAATCAAAAAACATACTACGATTGCAACAATTGCAGCTACAATCATTTTCAGTACATTTTGATATGGTCGTTTTCCGATTTCTCGCTGCTTCTGTATTTCGTCCAATCTTTTTCCTTCAGAAAAGGCTACAATCTCTTTGTAAGTCTGAATATCGTTGTCCTTTTTCACTTTTTCCACTTTCAAAGCCCAGTACATCGTAATTACAAAAAGAATTCCAAATGGAATAAATGCAAGCCGTTCCAACCAAAAGAATAACGGGACTGCCGATAAAAGGGTAATTACCAGATGCACAGTGAAAATGTTACCATAATAGTTAAACTTCTTAATTTCTTGTTCATTGATTTTTTCTTTCATATTTTCAATATCTCCTTTGATTAAATTATCAATGGAGGTCTTGAATACTTCACTCAAAAGAACCAAGCTATTTACATCCGGATAACTTTTCTCATTCTCCCAATTTGAAATCGTTTGTCGAGAAACATATATGTGCTCGGCTAATTGGTCTTGTGATAATTGGAGTTCCGAACGATATTTTTTAATTTGATTTCCGAGTTCCATTCAATTTACCTCCTTGCATTTGTATCTTAATCAAATACAGATATTGGCGCTATCAAAAGGCTTTGACAATCGGCTTTTGAGCTTTGTCAAAATCTTTTGACACACTAGAAATGCTATTGAAAGAGCTGTAAACTTCCGATTTATCAAACTCCTTTTATTTCTGCTGAATCATCTTAAAATGCTTCAACGCCTCCACAATTGCACTTTCTTTATCTTCTGGGCACTGTGGCTACCTGTCATATTCTCTTCCTCCATTCCTATTTTCTCTATCTTAGTCAGTCCGACAAGCAAGAAGTTTACAGTTCTATACCTACATCATATTCATTATCTATTTATCATTCAGATAAAACATTAAATAACCTTGGTACTCTATCTTCTAAATAATTGATTACCTTTGCATTACTTTTGTCCAAATCAACTTCAACAACAAATCCACCACACTCGTTTGTTTTCATCAATTCACATCGTCCCACAGAGTTATAAACATATGCTAAAGGTATTTCTTCTTCTTCATAATGTGAACATCCCAAAATATACACTTCATTTTCAATGGCTCTAGCTTTTGCTAATGTTGTCCACTGTTCAAGTTGTAAATCATGATACATTCCTGTTCCAATAATATTTATAAGCATAATCGGATCTTCTAAAGACATTATCCTTGCTACTTCTGGAAAATGAATCTCATAACAAATCAGGACGCCTATTTTTCCAAATTTGGTATTAACACAAGTGATTTTTTCACCGTGTTGTTTCCCCTTTTCTTTTTCACCCTTAGTTAAAATGCATTTTGTATATTCATCAACAATCTTACCGTTATAAATTGCGGCGTAAAACCCACACGCTTGCGTGTGGGATGAAAGCTGCTTTTTCTGTGCAAAACTATATTTCTACTACTTGACATTAACATAGAGTAAACATATTATCTATGTATAATAGTGCAAAGTTCAAAATGAAAGTGAGTATTTTAGAGATGCGTTAGAAGCACAGTATTTGGAGGGGGTAATCATGGCACGACCAAAAAGTAATAATGTACAGATTAACATTTCCATTCCTTCCGAGTGGAAAGAACAGCTTGAAAACCTTGCCCGTATCTATTCTGTCGAAGAAGGAACTACTATTACCTTCCTTGACCTGATGCGCAGGGGGATTCAGGAAAAATATCAGTTAGGAGAAACAGACGATGAGCGAGGAACAATATCATAGTGCTTCGCATTGTAAATATCTGACGCAGTACCATATCATCTGGTGTCCGAAATTCAGATTTTCGGTATTGCAGAATGGTGCAGATGACACACTCAAAAATATCCTTGCAAATATCTGTAATCAGTACGGATACATAATCAAAGCGTTGGAAGTGATGCCAGACCATATACATATATTTGTAGATTGCCCACAGACAGTTGCCCCTTGCGATATAGTAAGAACATTGAAAAGTATCAGTGCAATTGAAATGTTCAAGGCATATCCACAATTAAAACAGTTCTACTCTCGGTGTGGAGTATTATGGCCAAGAGGATATTTTGTATCTACCGTAGGTCATATAAGTGAAGCTACGGTAAAGAAATACATCGAGGAACAGAAAGATCATGAGTGACAAAGAATACAAGAAACTTCTGAAACAATATCATAAACTTTCTGACAGGCATATCCTAGTTGTAGAAACTGATATGCCTTATCCTGATGTTCTGAAAGTCGTGGCTCTTTCTGATAAAATCCGCAAAGCTGGCAACGAGCTTGTTAGTCTTATGAGAAAGAATTACGACCAGCTCATGCGTACCAAGAAATATCGTAAACTACTAAAACTGTACGGCAATACTGAGGATAAGGACAAACTTAAAGCTCTCGCTAATCAGCTCAATGATATGCAGAAATCTTATAATGTTACATGGGATTTTTGCAGGACATCTATGATTCCTATAGGCAAGAAATACAGTATAGATGCGGTGTTTGCTCTCACAAAAGCCGAAGACATATGGCGAGGTATGGAAAAATGTCTTTATGATAACGGTAAGATTACACATTTCTCAAAATACGGAGAATTACCATGTATCAGAGCAAAACAGATAAATCGTGGTATTCCGATGTTTGTTGAGGATGGTAAACTTCGATTCAAACTTAGAAAGATGCAATTCGGGATTCATGTCAACGACAGGTTTCAGTCTGATGAAGTTAACGCCGTTTTGTCTTATCTTGAGAATCCTGACAAGATGGATGCTGATGCTGTCAATACGCTTATAGAAGAAGCCTGTTGTATAGATACTTACAGACCTTGCTATGCTACTCTTGTTCCAAGATTGATAAGAGGTAAGTACAGAGTATATCTGCATCTGACAATAGAAGGCAAAGCTAAGCCTAAATATGATAGATTCGGCAATCCAAGACATAAATACGGTAAAGGCATGATAGGTGCTGATATAGGAACGCAGACAGTTGCCTATACTTCTGATACTGAAGTCGGACTGAAGAACCTTTCAGAGCGTGGCAACAGCATACAGACTTCTGAACGCAAGGAACGCTTATATTATCGTGCTATGGACAGGAGTAGACGGGCAACCAATCCACAGAATTACAATCCTGACGGCACGATCAAGAAAGGTAAAAAGACTTGGAAATATTCTAATCACTACAAGAAGCTGAAAGCCAAACACGCTGAATTATGCCGTATAAATGCAGTAAATAGACAGCTTGCAATAAACGAAGATGCTAACTATCTGCGAAGTCTTGGAGATACATTCGTCACAGAACCTAAAAATGCAAGCAAGCTGATGAAACGGGCTAAGAAGACTACTGTTAATAGCAAAGGCAAATTTAATAAGAAAAAGCGCTTTGGCAAATCTATAAAGAATCGTTGCCCGTCTGGATTTCAAACTACTGTTGAAAAGAAATTCAAAGTCACAGGCGGCGCATATATAGAAGTTTCGAATAATTATAGGGCAAGCCAGTACGACCACACGGCAGATGACTACATTAAGAAAAAGCTGTCTGATAGGCTCTACAGACTTCGAGACGGAACATTGGTACAAAGAGATTGGTATTCATCATTTTTGCTCTATTGTTACGACTACAGAACGCAGGATATAGACAAAGATAAATGTATTACAGATTTCGGCAAGTGCTATGACAAAGAAAAAGCCCTAATCGCATGGATTAAGGCTAATCATATCAAAATACTAAACAGTGGAATTAAAGTAGCTTAACAACTAAATGTTAGGGAGATTGATTGTACTTCCTTGTCGTAAGACAGAAATTTACCGCTAATGTGGTCGTAGGACTGCTTGGTAATGAAAGCTCTGATTCAAACAGGTTTACACTTGTAACTCCAAAGCCTGAAAATGGTGTACGATTACAAGCTACACTTGGCAATCAGAACCCCACGGGCTTGCCCGTGAGAGCAGTCAGGCTAGTATAATACATGTGGCGAAAACCATACGCCATTACAGTCATAATTTATTATTAGTATTAGGAGAAATTGCAATGAATACTCCCAAAAAGAAAAAGAACCGAATATATACCATGCTATCCGGCATAACCTTTCTGGTTTTTCTTGGCTGTGCTGCATATCTTATTTTTTATCTTGGAATACAGCCATACTACTTAAAGCAACAAAGCAAAAAGATAAATGCTGCTTACTATAATTCTTCGGAATTTGATTCCGGAAATAAAAATTCCGACGGTCTGCTATTGAAATTTTCCCAGCTTTTAAAGGCAAACAAAGATACAAAGGGCTGGCTCAGAATTCCGGGAACCAATATTGATTATCCTGTCGTTCAGGGAGAAAAAAACTCCGATTTTTATCTGCACCATAATTTAAAAGGAGACACGGATAAAAATGGCTGCCTATATATTGATGCCAATTGTAATGTAGAGACTCCTACAAAAAACATTGTAATCCATGGCCACAATATGGAATCTACTCGAATGATGTTTTTTCAACTTCCAAAATATAAAGATATGGAATTTTACAAAAAGCATCCTATCCTCATATTTGACTCCATCTATGATGAATCCAAATGGAAAATCATTTCGTTTATGAGAGTCTCAGGAACTTATTCCCATAACGACGGCTTTGATTATATGCAAGGTGAATTTAATGATAATGAGGAATTTCTAGACTTTCTTCATCAAGTAGAAATGCGTTCTCTCTATCAGTGTCCTGTGACCGTAAATGAAAAAGACTCATTACTTATGCTCTCAACCTGTACCTATGAAATTGACAACTGCCGTTCTGTTGTTGTTGCCAGAAAACTTCGAAAAGGGGAATCAGAAGATGTGAACACCTCAAAAGCTTATCTAAAAAATGATGTGTTATATCCTGATGATTGGTATTCTAAATATGGTGGAAAAATGCCTGTCGCTAACTCCTTCACAGAAGACATATCTGAACACACTCTTGATTGGTATGATGGAAAACGGAAGCATTAAAAAAGAGTTCGCTTGCGAACTCTTTTTACCTTAAAGTTTTAACATTTTTTTAGTGCATTTTGACCGAGTTTGTAACGTTTTTTCACTTAAATTTTATTCCTTGTCGGTCAAAAAAAGAAAGGATACATATCAATGCCATCCTTTCTTCCATATTTTTTATTATTTATCTGCTTTTCTTTTTTTGTTCATAACAATACTCAATACCAACATTGAAATACCTATTATGCCAACAACAATTGCAGAAATAATTCTCTCACCTGTTTTAGGTGCATTTTCCGGTGGGTTTGTAATCACTGTTGCTGTTTCTTCCGGTAGTTCTTCCACCTCTGTTTCTTTTGGAATTGTTGGTTCCTCTAAAATTACTGTCGTTGTCACTGCAGATGTTGTTACCGCTTCGTATGTATTCGAAAAGACTACGTCATCTGTTTTTTCCGTAGCTCCATTTTCCACTGCAAATATTACAGACTTCAAACCACCATTTCCATCATTTTCAATGGAGACTGTTACCGTGTAAACAGCACTATCATAAGTAAAATGTTCTACATTACCCGCTTCCTGAGAAATGAAATAATTATATCTTCCCGGTTTTGTATAAGTCATGGGACCAATTTCTACTTTGCCATTATCCTTAATCGTAACCTCTTTTACATCTGGCATAGGGTTTGTTTCATTTTCAGATTTAATTACCACTTTATACTCAATACCTGAAGGTACCGAATCCCCTAGTGTCTTAATCTCTACCGGAATAGAAGCGGTACAATATACCTTTTCTTCTGCATATGCCTGTGTCTGGAACAGCAGAAGTGTAACGAAACATGGAAGTAGCAGCAATATACCAAACTGTTTCATCTTGTTTTTCATATTATATTATAGTACCTCCATCTTTACTTGTTTTTTTATTTATCCAACCGTCCAAACAAGACAACTCGTTCATTCGTTCCTGCTTCAGCGCAGGTTGATAGTCCGATAATCTTATCATCATGATTCAGAGAAATATCACGATACTGAACTGCTTCGTCCTTAATATATTTCAAAAGGGTATCTAAATTGTCTTTACCTTGGACGATTGGATTATAAATTTTGTTATTAAATTCCTGAGTCTCTACACACGCAAACAATGTAATCTTATATGTATCATCTAACAAAAACAATGCTCCTGTCTTGTGCTCCTGAAAATAATCATCATTTTTAAATTCAACAACATCTCCAAACATAGCACCATATTCCATATGATGACCATAAATAATTGAATAACTGTCAGTAAAATCACAAGCATTTCGATAATCTAAAAAGATAGAACCTGAAAAGGAAAATTCACCAAATACATCTTTGTTCAAATATTCCTGATTATCTTTTCCCTGAACAACAGGATAACTAATATGGGTATCAAAAATTTTAATCCATCCAACCACATCCTTGTTCAATTTCATAAGTTCTCCTAGCGTAATGCTATTCGGCCCATCCCCAGTAGGCTGGTATTTAAGCAAATCATTGGATGAAAATGCCCCACGATATATCATTATGGTATTCCATAACGAATAACCACCATATAACAGCATAATCAGAACCAACACCATGGCTATAAAACTAAGTATTTTATTTCCAACCCTTGCACATTTTACTGCTATCCCCACCTTGATATCCTTTCCATATCACGCAATTACTTGTTTCACGTGTAAAAACTCTCACAAACTTATTCTAATTTTTAGTATTCTGCTCTTTTCTTACGGAATAATACAAATGCTACAGCACCTGCTAAAACAACCATAAGTGCATATGGTCCGTAACTTGAAGCAAAACCTGTTGCGGAACCGGTCCTGTCATTGGTAAATGCAACTTCCTGTGTCTGTAATGAAGTTCCAGCATCAATGGTACCTGTTGCTGTTTTAATATTTCCACTTCCACCGACCTTATTAGTACCATTCAATTTTGTCTCAAATGTTGTTTTATAGTCGTCTGCTTCTAGCTCTTTAATTGTATAGGTATCATTTTCAGTTAAACCATAAATTTTCACTGTCTCTCCATGTTTCAGTTCAATTCTTGCAGCGGTACCTTTTTTAATTGCCGGTTGTCCTTCTAAATTATACCATTCGCCTTCTGCACCGTTAATTGTAATTTCAAAGATAAACTTTTTATCTCTTTCACCATAGTTACCAGTTACTGTCTTACTAATAACTAAATCGTTTACTGTTCCGTCTGGCTTTGGATCTGGGTTCTCTGTATCCGGCTTATTAACACCATATGTATTTACAAAAGCTCCACTCTTTACAAGTTGCCCATCTTCTTGGTACAAGACTAAAGATGCACTTGCAATATAAAAATTGGTTCCATCTGTAGCAACAGTAACATCTAAATATCTCTCTCCGACATCATATTTAATGCCTTCATAGGTCCCCTCTTTCTGCTTTACTTTATAACGGTAAGTTCCGATACCTTCCGTTGTAAATTTATCTGCAACTAAGGTAAATGTAAGTTTTTTACTAATAGATGTCTTAGTTAAATCTTCTGCTGCCGGTGCTAATTCAATTGTTCCTGGTTTTACAGCACTTGCTGGCGCATTTTTAAACGGTGGCTTTAAATCCTTACCACCATTTGTTGCTTTTGCCTGGTCTGCTGTTAAATTAGTAACCTCAAATTCAAATGTTGTATTTGGAGCATATACATCTGCTCTCTTATACAAATTTACATCAAGTGAAGCGCTTGTTACAGGTTCTGCTGCATTCACTGTTTTCATAGTTCCCGGCAATAATGTAATTGCCATTGCCACCGTCATAACACCTGCTGCTATGCGGCTAAAGATTTTTTTGTTTTTCAAATTCATAGTAAACATCCTTGCTTTTATTATTTTTTTTGTTTTTGAATTCATAATAAACATCCTTTCTTTATTATTTTTTTATAAATTCTATAGGAAGTACCAAAATACTACCTTTATCACAGAGATACATATGGACTATATTTCTCTGTCAGATTCATTGATGTTGTTTCTCCAATCTGCCCTCTGTAATACACAATAAATTACAAATCAGCGCTTCAATTACAATTCATTTTTTCTTATAATTGTAATCACTTTTCCCTTAATCTCTTCCATTTCTACTGCGCCGAAATATCGACTGTCCTTTGCTCCCTCACGGTAATCACACAAGATAAAATATTGATTTTCTCTGAGCGTAACCGGATATGATACATTATTACCATACATAGGTGTCGAATAATATATATCATTTTCTGCAAGCAACGAACCATTAACTTTTACTTCTGCTTCATTGGTGATTTCTACCGTATCGCCACCTTTTGCAACGATTCTCCCAGTATACGAAACACCATCTTTTTCAAAAATCACCACATCTCTAATGCTAAAGTTATTCTCCAAGCGATAGAAAAGCATCAAATCTCCTGCATTGATTTTCGGTGACATATCTTTATTTTTCATTGGTGTAACCCCAAAAATCACACCAAATATAATATACACCAATGCCGCCAGAAAAATCAGTCTTTCAAAGAATATGATAATTTCATCTTTTTGAAACAGTTTCTTTCTTTTGTTTTTAATTACCTCTCCAGGATCATCTATGTCCTCTGCCTCTTTGGCGGTTCCTTTGGCATCATAAACATTCTGATATTCTTCCTGCAATTCATCCAGCTTTCGCCAAACGTCTTTTTCATCTATCCCCCCGAACATTTTTTTTCGGAACTTAAGATTTTTTAACAAGTTCGAAATATCCTTCATGTTCTTTGATGCCATAAGATTCCCTTCCTGAAAATTATTTTTTACAGTTATTCTCTTCAGCCTAACTTTCTAAATTTTCCTTTTTTTCCTGCCACAAAACAAGCTACTGCCAATAATGCACAACCAAGTAAAATGATAAATGGCTTTGCACTATTGTTCAAACCGGTAGGAGTCAGGTCACGTGTGTTGGTACATATAGTCGATTTGTCCTCAGAAATTACTACATTATTAATTTCTGAATTCCACGTTGTAACATATCCTTCTGATGAATAATTATCTTCCGAAACGCTGGCAGTACAGCCATCCGGTACTACAAATTCAATGCTTTCATTATGTATCAGACTGAAACTATATGTAGAACCATCTGACGTTACCTTTCTATCATCCGGGAAGTAACTATCATTATAACTTACCGCCGCTTCACTCAATGTCAACGTGAATTTAAATGGCTTATCCCGTTCACCAAATTTGCCTTCTACTTTCTTTGTAACTTTAATCGTACGTGTCGGCTTATAAATATTGGTGATTGTCGCTGAATTTGACTGACTTCCTTTATAATTAATTCCGCTTGCACCAATTGAATACTCAAATTGTTGTTTTGCATTTACTGGCAAATTATTAATTGTTTCATTAATGCTGTCAGTAATCTGAACCAATGCATATCTATTGTTATCTTTACCATTGAATGTTCTGTCAACCTTTTCAACAACTGTATATCGGTCACCATCCTGTAAGCCTAACTCTGAAGCTTGAATCGTTCCACTTGCGAAAAGCCCTCCGGCATCATTCGCATTCACTTTTTCGATTTCTTTAAAATCACTCAGTGTTACTAATTTCTTCTGATTTCCATTTACTTTCGCTAATTCAACGGTCACCTTGTAATCCTTCGGAAGATTTTTTGCTTCCACACCCTGCACAATCTTTGTGACCGTTATAATATTTTTTACATACACAAGAACTAATGTATCATGATTAAATTCTACAGTCATCTGCCCTTTATTATTATAATAGAAGTCCTTATCGTTCATTTTTGCATTTGTTAAAGTATAGTCGGACAGATTGTAAGTTGTACCGTCTTTCTCAAAACTACTAGGAACAACTACCTTTCCACCAGGAACCGTTTTCCCCTCTATTGTATGCTCTGTTACTGTGTTTAGATTGCCATTTACACCATATTCCTGAAGTTTATATGTTATGGAATAACTTTTCCTCATTTCAAAGGAAACATTATCCAAAAGGTTTCCTACGGTAAAGTTTCCACCATTGTTGATTTCACTATGTGTTTTTCCGCCACCCTCTGCAGAAACAAAGAAGAAACGTGTTAAATGATCCTTATCTGTATTCGGTACTTTATACTGTCCTCTATGGCGTTCCCAATGCCCTGCTGCAACAGACTCACTACGAACTTTCCATACTCTTGCCACAATTCCACTCCCGAGATTGATTTCTGTTCCCTCATCATATTCTGATTTGGAATTCTTCAACTGATTATCATTATCCATTGTTTTCAGTTTTTTGATAAAGGTATCTGATATACCATTGTTTGGATTCAACTGCTCTGAAGTCATATATTGCCTTGCATCTTTTGCCGCCATTGCCACGACATACATCGTATTTTGATTCCAACGTCCTGCATGATCCAAATCCCAATAACACTCTGATGAAGGTGTTGTCAGAATATCTTGATACAACGCCCCGATATTCTCACAATTCAATTCAGCAAACTGATCACCATGGGTCCCATCTTTATACATTTCCTCATAAGTTACGGAAAACTGACCTTCCTGGTACTCTTTATTTACTTTCAGATTTCTACCATTAACAATTTCAATATCATGACCAACCTTGGTACCGCCATTAATACTTTGCCAGCCTGGTCCTGTTGTTTTCCAATACAGCCCCGGATATCCATTCGGATATTGCTGTTCATCCCCATTCGCGTTAAATGGGAACGACGCTCCTGATTTTCCCGGTGTGCACATAATCGGATTTTCAAAGTCACCATTCTGTACATTATTATAGTAGTTTACTCTATATACCAATGACCAATCGTCTTTTCCATCTTCACTGACACGGTAATACATACCACCACCTGCATCACGAGAAACATCAAGTTTCTTTCCACCATTATACAATACCTGCATGTCATCTCTCTTCTCTGGTATATCCTGCCAGTCGTTTACGCCATCACTGCTTCTCTGCCATTTATATTTAATATTTTGGGGATCCTTCACACCCAGACAACCATCCTCTTCAATAGTGTCTACAATGGAAAGGCTATGTGCTTTTGTAATGTTAATTTTAATTTTAATTTCAAATTTAGGATCTTTCTTACCAAGATCACTTACATTGTTTGTTGTACCATAAATCTGACATCCAATCCATGTGCTAACAGAATCTTTATTTCCCAAATCCTTAATTTTATACTGAACAGTGGCTGCTTTCTGCCCACAGAATTCTAAAACATCACTATTATAATCATTTGCCCCCCACTTGTTATTATTTTTAACAAGGTTTGCATCTTTCGAATTTCCAGACCAACGTACTTTATCTTTCTCGTTATTTTCATCTTCTCCAAAATCAATATGTATATCTCTTGGATTAACGTAGAAATAGATGTAATTATTTTTGCCTGGTTCATAAACGACTTCATAAGTGTCATTTGTGGCTAATACATCTCCCTGCACCAAATCTGCATTTAATATTGTATAATCTTTTTCCGATCCATCCGCATACTTCATATGAGCCGCTTTTTCCGTTTCGGTTTTATCATATAGTTTATCGACCGGATAAATTCCGTACTTTTTCCCTTGAACATCTTTCCAATATTCCTGTAAATTCGTTTCCTTACCCCATGCTTCAAACTCCCAGATAGATAGTCCCCATGAGCTATTAGCAGCTTTCGATGACTCTATCCGAATGTAAGATGCATTTTTTTCACTGTCCAGTTTAAAGCTATATCCAACTCTGGCACTGGAACTAAGATTGCCTGCTGACCCTGGATTTTTCCATCCGGTTACAGTCTTTATTGTCTCCCATGACTTTCCATCCTTCGATGTTTTAATTGTAAAGTCCTCCGGATACGCACGTTCAAATTTTAAGTCTACACTGTGTAACGCATATTCTTTTCCAAGGTTAATCTGATACCACTGCGCATCTCCACTGATAGATCCCCATCTGGAGTCATCTTTTCCGTCAATCGCCCATGCAACTTCATTCTCGTTACTTGAACTTGCTGTTGCTGTTTTATTTACTGCCACATCTTTCACATCTGCCGGCAGTTTATCGCCTTTTACAACAAACTCCCAAATAGACAATCCCCAACCTTTATTTTTAAGACTTGTCGCATTAATTCTGATATATCTTGCCTTTCCATGATAAGAAATATTAGAATTCCATTGGTATTTTGCATTCGGATCTGCATTCTCGGAAGGTGTCCAGCCCTTTACAGTTTCTGTAGTCGTCCATGATTTTCTGTCTCTGGAAACCTGAATTTCAAAATCCTTTGGATAGGCACGTTCAAACTTCAACATAACCTGATTGATTTCATAAATCCCCTCAAGATCTATCTCAAACCAGTTTTCATTCTGATTTGCACGACCTCCCCATCTGGAATCATCATAACCATCTACCGCTTCTTCCGGAAAGTACCTTTTATAATTATCCTTATCATTGACATCATCACTACGGTTACCACTGGTTCTGACCGGCTTATCCAATGCGATATTGGACTTATCTACCTGTCGTGTTAATTCGAAACAATCAATATTGATATACTCGTTATATTTATTGCCCGTTGTTTGGCGTCCGGCAATATATATTGTATTCTCACCTTTTGGCAATGTAATGTCCATCTCTACGGTCTTTACTACATTCCACTCTCCTGTAGGCGGAGCGGAAAGTTGTTTCCATTCTCCCTTTCCTATCTTTACAAATATATCTCCATCATATTTGGTTCCATATTTAACAGCAAGCTTATATTTACCTGCATGCTGTGCATAAACATTATACCCCAGGTACTCATGTTCCTCACCTGTCAGAGTATTCCAAATAGTTGCATATTTATTTTCAGAATAAATGCCACCACCATCATCTTTTATTTTATACTGCTTATCGTCACTTTTGTTTCCGGATACATGATACTCTTCTGCTTCATGTTTTCCTTCTGCTAAAGGAGAAGAAATATCAAAATAGTCTAAATTAATCTGCTGCCAGTAATCTCCTTCTCCTGCATACCATATATTACTTGCACCTGTTATATCTATGGTATTTTCTCCACGTTTTAATTCAATAACAGTGCTAACCTCTCTTACATCATTCCAATCTGCCGTTTGGTTTGCTGTAACAGATTTCCATGATCCTCCATTCAATCTGACATCAATATTCGTAGGTTTGCTGCCATCACCTGCATTATTTCTATACGCATATCCTATGGTCAACAAATATTTTCCCGGTCTTTCAGCGTATAATTTCTGTGTCAGATAGGAACGACTATCATTTTCTTCATCATTCAGAGGATAGGAATTTAAGTTGCCAACATATCCACTTCCCGAAAACTTTTTATTCCAATCATTATCTGCATTGATATCAACTTTAGCCGGATTCTTTGCACCGCCTTGTGTATATGAATCAGCATGTTCTGCTTCATGTCTGCCTTCTGCCTGAGGAACTGCTCTAACAGCTTTTTTCAAAGGCGTATCCACAATTTTTTTCACAGGATTTTCAGCACGTCCCAATTCTGCTGTTACATCTTTGGTGCTTTCTTCCCACACTGTTGCATCTTCTTTTGCAGGCGTTGCATCTTCTTTTGCAGGCGTTGCATCTTCTTTTGTATCAGTTGTCTCTTCAGAAATCGCAGTTGTTTCTTGAATTGTATCATCTGCTAATGTAGATAATGACATATTGCTCATCCCCGACACGAAAACAACGAGTGCTAGCATAACTGCAAAACATTTCTTTATGCTCCTGCTCATATCTTATTCCCCTTTCTTTTTATATCGTTAACCAAAAGCACCATTTATCATTTTATCTGTGTTATAGTTTCTGTATTATACTATTTTATAATTCCGTCCAATGGTATAATTGTATGTTTGTATTTTACTACGTTTTCTCTTGAAGTTCAATTATTTATTGCTTTATCCATCTTTTTCTAGACACATAAAATATCCTGCCCATACAACACCTTCTTCGCAAAGTTTACTAATGTGCTTTTCAATAAATTCGATGACTGGATATACGTTATATTTTGGATTGTGAAGAAATCCTAAAGGGATGATTTTTAAAAGGTTTCAATTGTGTCAGATTAACATTCTTAATTTCTTCCATTTTCAAATGCTCCTTTCAAAAAAATAAGGATTCTTACATATCGACCCGATGTAGTGCAACCACGCACTCTACATGTGTTGTCTGACCAAACATATCACAAGGTGTGACCTCTTTTAACTTATAACCATTTTCACTAAGCCACTTCACATCTCTTGCAAGCGTTGCGCTGTCACAGCTTACGTAAACCACTCTTTCAGGATTCATTTCCACTATTGTTTCCAGAAGCTTATGATCACAACCCTTTCTCGGTGGGTCAACAACAATAACATCCGGCTTACATTCCTCGTCATCTTTGTGATTTTCAAAATATTCCGTTACTACATCCTCTGCTGCTCCAACGAAGAATTCCGCATTATTTATTCCATTAATTTTTGCATTTATTTTTGCATCAGCAATTGCTTCCGGTACTATTTCAACACCCAAAACCTGCTTTGCCTTCTTTGCAAGAAATAGTGATATGCTGCCGATTCCACAATACAAATCCCATACCATTTCATTGCCTGTTAAATCTGCATATTCTAAAGCTTTATTGTACAATTTCTCTGTCTGAACAGGATTGACCTGGAAAAATGACAACGGAGAAATTCTAAATTTCACATCTCCAATATAATCCTCAATATATCCGGGGCCATATAAGTTAATCACCTTGTCCCCAAGAATCACATTGCTTTTCTTAGTATTAATGTTAAGAGAAATGCTATACATTCCTTCAAGTTTACATAACTCTTCAACCAGCTTCTCTTTGTTTGGAAGATCCTTGCCATTTATAATTACGCAAACCATTATCTGCTTTGTTTTTGCACCAATTCTAATAAGTACGTGTCGAACCAAGCCCTTGTGAGTTACTTCATTATAAGGTGCAATTCTATATTTAGTCATAAATGCCTTTACGGTATCCATGACTTCTTTGTTTACATCACGGCCATCAATTTTTAAGCCAAGGTCGCAACTGTCTATATTTATAATAGAATGAGTTCTTCCTGCATAAAAACCTGAAATAATATTTCCTTCCTTATCCATTCCAACTGGAAATTGAGACTTATTTCTATAGTTAAAAGGCTCATCCATTCCCATTACATCATTCATTACGAAGTCGCTCTGACCACCGATTCGCACAAGGTTGTTGTACACTTTATTCTTCTTAAATCTAAGCTGCTCCTTGTAATTAATGCACTGAATTTGGCATCCGCCACACTGTCTTGCCACACTGCATCTTGGCGAAACCCTATCTTTAGAAGGCTCTTTTATTTCCATTAATCTGGCAAACCCGAAATTCTTGTTAGCCTTCATAACCTTTACTGTAACTTTGTCGCCGATTACTCCGTCTTTAACAAAAAGAGTATAGCCATCAACTTTGCCTATACCCTCTCCGTTTACGCCTAAATCTTCAATTGTTAAATCTAAAATATCATTTTTCTTAATCATGAAAATTCCTTTAAATAATTATCTGTATATTTTTTCGCATATTTATGCTAATTATTGCGTATTTGTATTATTATCTATTTATTTATTACTTTAATTCGCTTGTCTTTCTAACATTAGTTTCAAGCAATCTGTTGTATCCTAACCACTGGTCTGATGAAGCAGAACTGTTACTGTTTAAAAGTTCTGTCATTGTCTCAATCTTTGCATCTGCATTGTCTGCAAGATTAAGTGCCATTGCCTCAATAAGAGCCGGTTTTTTAGGTGAACCATATTCAAGCTCTCCGTGATGTGCAAGAATACAATGCTTCAATTCATTCTTTAACTTAGTTGGAAAATCAGGAATTGAATCCATAATCTTTCCAAGCATTTCTGAACCCATAACAATGTGTCCAAGTAACTGGCCTGCATCTGTGTAATCATTCATTGGAAAGTCTGAAAGTTCATAAACCTTTCCAATATCGTGACAAATAGCTGATGTCATAAGTAAATCTCTATTTAAAATAGGATACTGCTTTGCAAAAAAGTCACACATTTTTGCAACAGATAACGTATGTTCAAGCAAACCGCCAATAAAACCGTGATGTACGCTTTTGGCTGCTGAATGCTTCTTAAATGCTTCCGCAAATTCTGTATTGTCAATAAATAATTTTGTTAAAACCTGTTTATAATAAGGGTTATTAACACCGGCGATGAATTTTGTTAATTCCATCATCATTTCGTCAATGTTTTTGTTAGTACATGGTAAATAATTAGTCGGGTCAACATCTGTTTCGCTAATCTTTCTTGCACGCTTAATACTAAGCTGTGTCTGACCGTTAAATACTGTTACATCACCATTTACTTCAACATAATCAAGTGCATCAAACTCATCTATCCCCATTGAGTGCGGATCCCATATCTTGGCGTCCAAGGAACCTGTTTTGTCCTGAAGAATAACATTCTCGTATTCTTTTCCCGTTTTAGTCATTGCAGTAGTTCTCTGTCTGCACAAATATATTTCCTGAATTCTTTCGCCCTCTCTTAATGTTTCTATATATCTCATCTTTTCCTCCAAATGTTAAGATTTTCTTTACCTGACAGTCAATCTTTATTATAATTGATTATGTACCTAAATACAAGAATTGGAGGCTTTATCATGAACGAAAAAGTTCTTAAAACCCTTGAATACTATAAAATAATAAAAATGTTAGAAAATCAGGCAGGTTCTGAGCCTGGCAAGAAGCTTTGCCACGCACTTGTTCCATCTGCCGATATTCATGAAATAAAAGAAAATCAGAAACAGACAGGTGATGCCTTATCACGAATCTGGCAGAAAGGAAGCCTTTCTTTCTCAGGCATTCACAATATTGGCGAATCCATTAAAAGATTAGAGATTGGAAGTACTCTTGGCACCGGAGAATTACTTAGAATTGACTCCCTTTTAAAAGTTGCCTTAAGAGTTAAAACTTTCTCCCGCCGTGATGATGAGGCTGAAAGAGATAGTCTTGATGATATGTTTGAGACTATTGAACCTTTAACTAATTTGAAGAATGACATTGAAAGATGTATTATTTCAGAGGATGAAATAGCTGACGATGCATCTGCTAATCTAAAAAATATAAGAAGACAGATGAAGATTACCAACGACCGTGTTCACAGCCAGTTGTCATCTCTCATTAATTCCCAGTCAGGTCACACTTATCTTCAGGATGCCCTTATTACAATGAGGGATGGACGTTATTGTGTACCTGTTAAGCAGGAATACCGTGGCAATGTTAACGGTATTATTCACGACCAGTCTTCAACAGGTTCTACTTTGTTTATTGAACCTGCTGCTGTTGTTGAACTTAACAATAAACTCCGCGAGTTAGAAGGCAAGGAAGCTGATGAAATCCAGATTATTCTTGCAAACCTTAGTATGGCTTGCGCTGAACATATTTACGAATTAAAAACAGACATGAAAATATTACCTAAGCTTGACTTTATTTTCGCTAAGGCTTCTCTAGCAAAAGAAATGAAAGCTTCAATGCCTGAGTTTAATGATCAAAGACAGATTAATATTAAGAAGGGACGCCACCCTCTTTTGGATCCTAAAAAGGTTGTGCCTATAGACATTCATCTTGGAAAAGACTTTAACCTTTTGATTGTTACAGGTCCTAACACCGGTGGTAAAACAGTTTCACTTAAAACTGTAGGACTTTTAACGCTTATGGGCCAGGCGGGACTTCATATTCCGGCTTTTGAGGGCAGCAAACTAGCAGTTTTCAAAGAAGTTTTTGCTGACATTGGCGACGAACAGAGTATTGAACAAAGTTTAAGTACTTTTTCAGCTCATATGGTTAATACTGTTAATATACTTAATCAGGCAGATCAGGATTCACTGGTACTTTTCGATGAACTTGGTGCAGGAACGGATCCTGTGGAAGGTGCAGCCCTTGGCATTTCAATTCTTACTTTCCTTAAAAACATCGGTCCAAGAATTATGGCAACAACACATTACAGTGAATTAAAATTATTTGCCTTATCAACTGAGGGAGTTCAAAACGCAAGTTGCGAGTTTGACGTAGAAACACTCAGGCCAACTTACAGACTTCTTATTGGTGTTCCCGGAAAGAGTAATGCTTTTGCTATTTCAAGCAAGTTAGGTCTTCCTGATTACATTATTGAAGATGCTAAGTCTCACATCGATTCAGATAATGAGCAGTTTGAGGATGTTTTGTCCGAAATAGAAAGACAGCGAATCCAGATTGAAAAAGATCAGGAAACTATTGCAGTTTACAAGTCTCAGATTAAATCACTTAAACGTGATTATGAACTTAAGACAGAAAAGCTTAATGAACAGCGTGACAAAATCCTTAACAAGGCACGTGAAGAAGCTGTTGATATTCTTAAGGAAGCTAAGGAAACAGCCGACGAAGCTATCAAAACTATTAATAAATATGGAAAATCCGGCAATACCCGCGAAATGGAAAAATCCAGAAGTAATGTTGGAGCAAAGCTTAAAAAGAACCAGGTTGGCTCATCAATTAAAGCTGCCAAACCTAAAAAGGCTTACAAGCCTTCCGACTTTAAGCTTGGCACAGGTGTAAAAGTTTTGAGCATGAATCTTAACGGTACTGTTGCTTCATTGCCTAATGCAGCCGGTAATCTTACAGTAAAAATGGGTATACTAAACTCTAAGGTTAATATTCGTGACCTTGAAATTATTGACGAACCTGATATTAAGGCACCAGGCTTAACCCGTGGTTCAACAGGCAAGATTAAAATGAACAAGTCTATGAATATTAAAACTGAAATTAATTTAATTGGAAAAACAGTTGACGAAGCTATTTCTCAACTTGATAAATACTTAGATGATGCTTACATTGCACATTTGCCACAGGTATATGTTATTCACGGCAAAGGCACCGGAGCTCTTAGAAATGCAGTTCAAAACCATCTTAAGAAATGTAGCTATGTAAAATCCTACAGAACAGGTGAACATGGCGAAGGTGGTGCAGGTGCAACAGTTGTAGAATTTAAATAGATTTTTTTAACAGGAGGATTTAAAATGGCAAACAAACAGAAAATCTTAATAGTTGACGATGATGAAAACATTGCAAACCTTATATCTTTATATTTAACTAAGGAATGCTACGAAACACGTATTGAGCATGATGGCCAGTCGGCTCTTGATGCGTTTAAAGAATATGCTCCAAATCTTATTTTGTTGGATATTATGCTTCCGGGACTTGACGGTTACGAAGTATGCCGTGAGATAAGAAGAGAATCAAAGGTTCCTATTATTATGCTTTCTGCCAAAACAGAAGTTTTCGACAAAGTTTTAGGTCTCGAACTTGGTGCAGATGACTATATTATTAAACCTTTTGACTCAAAGGAACTTGTTGCCCGTGTTAAGGCAGTTCTCAGACGTTACACTGAAGCTCCGGCTCCTGTCGAAAAGAAGCCTGATGAAAAACGTGTTGAATACAAGGACCTTATTATTAATCTTTCAAACTACGAAGTTATTTACAAGGGCAAACCTGTTGAAATGACTCCAAGAGAGATTGAATTATTGTACTTCCTTGCTTCATCACCTAATCAAGTATTTACAAGAGAGCAACTTCTTGACCATATCTGGGGTTATGAATATGCCGGAGATACAAGAACTGTAGACGTTCACATTAAACGTATTCGTGAAAAAATTGCTGACACGGATCAGTGGTCAATTGGTACAGTTTGGAGTGTAGGATATAGATTTGAGGTACATAACTAAATATGAAAAATTCTATTTTAACTAAATTTTTTACAGGATATTTTTCTTTTGCAATATTAGGTTTTTTGTTAATTTCTTATTGGTCAAATAACTTGATTTATAATCATCTTCTGACCAATAACATTAACACCCTTTACAAATATGCCTCTGTAATAGGAAGTAATGCTGTGGACTGCGTGGACAACTCACTTGATGATTTAGACAATCCTAAGCAGTTTTTAAATGATTTTAACAACGTACTGGACTGTGACATACTTATTCTTGATAGTAACCGCAAACCATTTTATTACACAGGCACAACAAATAATCTTTCAAAAGATTCTTCTAATATTTTGATTGAAAAATTCAAGCCTGATGATTACAAGAATACGCATTACAAGATTGGCAAATTTTATAATATTTTTAAAACCGACACTTTAAGTGTTGTCTACGAAGTTAAAAATAATAATAAGACTTATGGATATATTGTGGCGCATATGCCTACTTCCATTATTAAAAAAAGCTGCTATGATGTAACACTTATTTTCTACGTTACTTACGCAATTATACTGGCTCTTTCACTTATTATATTCTTTAACTTTATGTGGTTTATTTATTTGCCACTTAAGCAGATTAGACTGGCGGCAATGGAATATGCCAAAGGTAATTTTGAATACGAAGGACTTAAGGTTAACAATGACGATGAAATCGGTGACGTGGCGCACTCACTTCAATATATGTCTAAGCAGTTAAACAACTCAAGAGCTTATCAAAAGGAATTTATTTCTAATATTTCCCATGATTTCCGCTCTCCTTTAACTTCTATAAAGGGCTATATTGAAGCTATAATGGATGGAACAATTCCACCGGAAGATTACAACAAATATCTTTCAATTGTTTTATCTGAGGCTAACCGTCTCGAAAAGCTTACTTCAGGATTGCGTGACCTTAACCGTTGGAACAGCACCGGTCCTGAACTTATTTTTGAAGACTTTAATATGGAATCAGTTATCGCTTCAACAGTTGATACTTTCCAGGGCAGTTGCGAGAAGAAGAATATTGAATTGGTTATTCAGTTTCCATCAAAGCACTGCAATGTATACGCTGACAAAGGCAAGATTGAACAGGTTCTTTACAACCTACTTGATAACGCCATTAAGTTCAGCAATCCGGGTTCAAAGATTATAATCAAGCTTTATAACAAAGGCGAAAAACAATATTGTTCCGTTAAGGATTTTGGTATGGGAATCCCACAGGACAGCATAGACAAAATCTGGCAGCGATTCTACAAGACCGACCTTTCCCGTGGTCGTGACAAAACAGGCTCCGGAATCGGACTTGCCATCGTAAAAGAAATTATTATGGGACACAACGAAACAATCGATGTAATCAGCACCGAAGGCGTTGGAACAGAGTTTGTATTCTCGTTAAAGAAATCGAAAAGATAAAGGAGGTTATCTTAGTTTGATTTCTCATTAAAAGAATATGACTTTCTAATAATTGTTAATCAATATAAATACTTCATTAGTTATAAGATAGATTGATTTTTATCACTATTGAATTTGTATGGGTTCAGCACTAATTAGTTTGATATGACATACTAATTAGTGTTTAAGCCCTTTTTTTATGTCCTGTACCCCAATATAGCAGTTTTGTCGTTTTTCGGGGTACGTTTTCTAATTTTCCGCGTGTAATTGTGCAACACACTGTATCTGTAAGTTGTAAATGTACCCCGACATATAATTTTTCTTAATTTTTGGGGTACGTTTTCTAATTTTCCGCATGTAATTGTGCAACACACTGTATCTGTAAGTTGTAAATGTACCCCAACATATAATTTTTCTTAATTTTCGGGGTACACCTATAATATTTTCCTTAAATGCTCATTGTTTATATACACTATGGAACATATTTCTTATTAGACAATTCGTTTTTCTCTTATAATCCCTACCATTCCTACAAAAAAGCCCCATCTTCTCTAAAAATAACTTCATAACCTTGCAACTCTCCACTACAACCTTATAAAGTTATACTTAAGTCCTAACTTGTCCGCCATTAGCTTCTCTCTTGTATGGCATGAGAAGATGATTACCTGTTCCATATTTTCTGCCATAAATCTCATAGTATTACCCATTCGCTTGTTATCATACATTGCAAAGGCATCATCAAGAAGTATAGGTTTCTTGTCCTTTTCAAATATAATATCTGCTGCCGCAAGTCTAAGTGCCATATATATCTGCTCTATTGTGCCCTTGCTAAGTCGTGTAGCAGCTATGAGAGCGTGCTTACTGTTTACAGATATGTTAAGTTTGTCATCTATTGAAAGATTGTCATATTTGCCGTTTGTAATTTGTGAAATATAATAAGATGCTCTCTCATTTAATCTCTTACCGAAACTATTTCTGATTTCATCTGCTATATCTTCAATATTACTCTTGGCGTCCTCAATAGCCTGTATTTCAACTTTTGCTTTCTTAATCTTGTTAAATCGCTCCTCAAGTTCATCAATCTTCTTCTGAAACTCAATGTCCTTTTCCTGCTTCTGTTCAAGAATCCACTGAGACTTTGAAATTGCCTCGTTGATTTCACGTTCCTTCGCTTCCAAGTCCTTTAACTCGTCACTATAATCCTGCATGTCAACGCTTTTTTCTTCCTCGGCTTTAATAAACTCCTGAGTATCCTTTAAAGCTTCTTTCTTATTGTTAAGCTGACGTTCAACATAAACCCTTTCGTGCTTTGCCGCGTCCAGCTTATCCATTACAAGCTTAATCTCCTTTAAGGCATCCAACTTCTTCTGACGCTTCTTCTTATTAAATCCATACTTAAAGATTGCAAGTATAAGAAAAACAAAAGCCGCACCAAGGCATATGCCCGGCTTAACCCAAAACTGCTTTAAATCCATCATCTGGTAATTGCCCATAATAAAACCTGCAGCGCCACCAATACATCCCATCATAAGGATAATAAACAAAACAGGCATATTACTTCTGTTAGTAACTTTTTCAAGAAGATATTCCATAGTCTCTCTTCCGTCAATGCCCTTGTCAGCAAGCTCCTGTTCAAGCTGCTTCTGGTGATTTTCAATCTGTTCAAGGGAAGCTGAAAATTTCTCACTGTCAGCAGTCAAAGTAATCGCCTCCTGATAAAGATTCTCCTTACGCTCATTAAGTTTATTTAAGGCTTCAAGTCGTTTTGCATCAAGAGCTGACAATTTCTTCTTCTTATTAGAAAGATTAAATAATGACTGCTTTTTCTGCTCTATTGAAGCAATTATTGTATGCTGTTCTCCCTGAGAAATCTCCAAATCCTCTTTGGCATTCTTAATAGCCTTCTCAACAACATCCTCTTCGGCAATTCGGCTTTCAATCATTATATTTTTCTTCTGCTTATCTAAGTCGGCAAAAGCTGATTTAATATCAATCTCCATAGACTTAGTCGTTCCAAGATTTGCCGCATAATTCTTCAGAATAACTTCAAGTTCCTTATCTGTAACGCTGCCAAGCTGGCTTATGCTTATAGTGTTGTAATAACAACTTTCATCAAGCCCTGCGAAAAGATTTTCAATCTCCTCTGTTTTAAGCTCAACACCCTCATCTTCATTAATAACCTTAAAAGACTTATTAAGCTTATTAAAATTTCTCTCAATACGATAAGTTACACCGTCGCTTTCGATTCGCATCATACCGTGATAATTAGCCGGATTCTCCCATGGCTCATACTTAGTGTAAAGGTCCTTACCACTTGCCTTTCCACGCTGTTTTTCTATTCCAAAGAGCATTCCTCTTATAAAAGTATGAAGAGTAGTCTTTCCCGCTTCATTCTCACCGTATACAATATTAAGTCCCGGTTCAAGAGTTACCATTTTATGATTAAATCTTCCAAAATTAGTTAATCGTATGTCCTTTATAATCATGCCCTGTCCTCCATGGCATCCATCAATGCCTTTGTTCCATAGTAAAGGGTTTTACGCTGCAAAGGTGTAAGACTCTCCCTGTCAAGAAATTTCTTTATGTACATTCCAAGAATATTGTCCTTATTTTCAGCATACAATTCTTCAAAATCATAATCAGGAACCGTATTGTCGGTAACACTTACAACATTTCCAACACCTTCAATATCTGAAACATCAATGTCAAAATCAGGATCTCTGTAACCGCTAAAAGTAATCTTGTACATATCATCCTGTCCCTGCTCCTTAATCATGTCAATCAGTCTATGTCTTATTTCCAAATTAGTAGCTGTTGGAGTTACCGTGAAATCAAGTTCCCTGTAAATTCTCTTTGCAAAAGGCACAAATTCAAGTTCAAGACCTCTCTTTGAAATCTCACCATAAATATAGCCTCTAGGTCCAATATCATTCATATCAATAGGTTCAAGAGAACCACTATATGCCATCTTCATCTTTTCATCTATTTCAGGCTTATGAATATGTCCCATTGCCACGTAGTCAAAACCTGACATTGCAAGCTTCTTTCTATTAATGGGAATATGCTTTTCGTCACCGCCATGAGCCACCAGAATATTAATCATATCAGGTCTGTCCACAATAACATGGTCATACATTGCGTCCTTAATTTCAGTCTGGTGATAACTTAGTCCATACACACATGTATTAAGCTCAGGAATCTCCACACTTTCAATATTCTTGTCACCTAAGAAAATAACATTCTCACTCCATTTGAAACCGTCATAAAAAGAGCCTTTTTTAATGGCATCATGATTTCCCGCGCACAAAACAACCTTTGTGTCAGGAATAGTCGAAAACAAATAATCAACTTCCTTAAGTTCACGAAGCAACGGCTGTCTGTGAAACATATCCCCTGCAATAATAAGCAAATCTACCGGGTCTATTTTTATTTTTTTAATTAAACGTTCTAAAGTATTCCAAATTTCATCTCCACGGTTAGCCGCCCAAGGTCTTTTGCTCTCCGGAGTGGCTCCAAGATGAATGTCACCAGTATGTATAAATCGCATAGTTCCTCCCGAATTTTTTACTATCTTTAAGTATAACATTAAAAATTTTTCGCGTAAAGATAAAGAAAAAAGTCAAAACACCCTTTTCTAATAAGCATTTTGACCTTTTCTGATATTTTTAATTATAATTCTCTTCAAAAACCCATATCTTATGTCCACGGTTATCCGTTACAAGTCCATATGTAGCTTTTGCCGCATTAGTTGCAGCGTTCTTGTCGCTGTAAATCCCCTGAAGCTTTCCATATCCGTAAACATAATAATTATTTTCTTTCTTGCTCTCAAAAGTAGCATTAACCTTAGAACTACTGTCAAAAGTTACCTTGCCAATCTTTTCAACTGAAAGCTGCTTAGTTCCGTCAAGTGCATTAGTAAATGCCAAAGCTAATTCCTTTTGCTTTACATCATCCACATAATAACTTGTTTTTGCAACGGGTTTATTAGTCTCAGTATTATCCAAAAGCTGGTCATCTGAAATCTGGCTCTTGCCCTTGTACCGCTTAATATTAATAATATTGTCTGTTATTTCAACACCTGTAATATAAATCTTATTCTGTGAATATGACTTAACTTCTTTATAATCCTTATCAACAATTACCAACTTGCTAACAGGTACAAAACTCTCCTTTGACACATCACTCTGAGAACCTATTCCATAAATCAGGTTCGTTCCCGTGTAACCATATACGGTAATAATATTGTCAGCTCCCGCCTCAATAGTCTTCTTTTCACCATTCTTTAAGTTAACAATTGTAATGCTTTCCGTATCATAAGCCTTACCACTTGTATTGTAAGCCAACATACTTCCGTCGCTGTTAATTGCAAAACTTCCGTCTTCCACATTTTCTACCAACGCTCCCCACTCCTTAGTTTTAAGGTTTGCATAGTAAATAGTGTTGTTCATCATAATATAAAGAGTTCCGTCGCCTACGTAACAAAGCTGTGACAACTGCTTCTCCAAGTTGTAAGCAGGCACTTTGCAAGGTACAAAAGCCGCCTCTTTGGAACTGTTAGACTCATAATTATATCTTAAAATAGAAATTCCGTTTTCGCCTATATGCTCCTTAGCCTTGCTATAGCCATAAATCATATAGTCAACATTGCCCTTGTCATCCACGGTAATTACCCTTGCCTTAGTATTGTTAAGCTGTTCAGCATTCTTGGCATTAAGATTGTAAACCTGTTTGATTTTTCTTTCATTCAAATCCATTACGTAAACATCACCGTTAACCTGAAACGCCATAAACTGCTGATTTGAACTTTCAACAAAATCAGCCTTTGTTTCTTTCTGAATACCTAAGTCAATAAAACTTCCGCCTACGTTATTCTTGTCTGCTGTCCAAATCTGATTTACTTCCCTGTCATATGCCAAAACATAAATTCTTCCTGCACAACTCCATATTGTGATTGTTTCAGAAACATTATATTTCTCTTTAACCTTCTCAGCATTAGTTGTTCTAATCTGATAATTCATTGTATAAGTTCCGGCTTCCCCGGTATCCTTTATGCAAAACTCTTTTGCTGTTATTGTTATATCAGATATAAGCTCAGGCTTAAGTGAAGTCCAAATAAGGCTATTGTAACTTGACTTAATAGTAGTCTGACCAAGGTTATCATTAGGAAGGCTACTATCAGGCTCAATATACTGAGCAAGCTTTGAAGCTCCCTCGCCCTTTAAAGCGGTCTTTGCAAAATTCTTCGCAAACTTAATCTGTTCAGTAACAAACTCCTTATCCGTAACCATTACTCTTGCATAATAATTAATCTGCTCATACTTATCTGTTTTGATAATTATTTCCCAGAAATACTCTGTTCCCTGTTCCATAATGGCACTGGCCTGATAATTCAAAGTAATCTTGCCGTCCTTCTGTTTCCAGCCGTCAAGGGTTCCATTATCTATCAAACGATTGTCCTCAGTACTCTTCATTTCGTAAGAAATCTCTGAAACCTTATTGCCATTAGTTGATATTGTAATTGGAACCGTTCTGTCTGTATTAACAGGGACAATAACATCACGCATATGTTCTTCTTCCATATCCATTGTGTAGCCGTTAAGACTTCCAACCTTCTGACTTCCATAATATAAATCAATCCCCGGCAACTTACCATTATATGTAGACGTTGCCTGACCGCTATTGCTCTGCTTGTTATTCTTAGACTGCTTCTTGTTAAAATTTATTCCTATAACCACTGCAATTGCAAAAATCAGCACAATTGCAACAACTGCTATAACTTTCTTTTTCATTTCATCACCCATTCAATCCTTGTATAAAACTTTTTGACCTTTAATTTATTGATTACCGGATTGCTACGTGCTTCGCACTCCCGCAATCCTCCCCCAGCATTCGCATATCGTGTAGCTTGCGCTACACTTTTATGCTCATGTTGGGGGCGTGTCTCAAGGTCAGTGTCCCATCTTTGTGCAAGCACAGATGGAACATGACCTTTCTACACTGTAATCAATCACATCATAGCACAAAAAAATGTCTGTGGCACTATTTTTTTGTACCACAGACAATTTTATTTTTTATTTTGTTTTTTTCTTTGATGTAGCTTTCTTTTTTCTTGTTTTTGGAAATTCGAAAACTACTGATTCGTATGGTCTAAGTGGAATTTCCAATCTGTATGGTCTTCCATCGCACTCGCCTTTCTTGGCTCTGTAGCTTACAACCTGTTTCTCACCTGTTTCTGTTGTAACCAATCTCTTGTAAGTTCCGGCTTTTGGAACTCCTACAACATAATCAGGTCTTTCCATTGGTGTAAAGTTACACACGAAACCGATAGAGTTCTTATAATCAGCTTCTGTTGTCTTTCTTATGAAACTGAAAATACTTCTTTCGCAGTCATTGGCATTAATCCACTCAAAAGCTCCATAGCCCTTTGTTTCAGTGTAAAGTGCCGGATATTCCTTATATAAGTGAAGTAATTTCTTTACATATTCCTGCATGTCCTTATGTTCAGGTTCATCAAGCAGATACCAGTCAAGGCTTCTAGCCTCTGACCATTCCTGTAACTGGGCAAATTCCTGTCCCATAAATAACAGCTTTCTGCCCGGATGTCCCAACATAAAAGTATATGCTGTCTTTAAGTTTTTAAATTTATCCTGTGGATAACCCGGCATCTTATTAATCATTGAACATTTCAAATGAACAACTTCATCGTGAGATAATACCAAAATAAAATTCTCACTAAATGCATAAGTTATTCCGAAAGTCATCTTATTATGATTACCCTTCTTAAACAAAGGATCAAGCTTAGTATACTCTAAGAAATCATGCATCCAGCCCATATTCCACTTGTAAGAAAATCCAAGGCCACCTTCCTTAGGTGACATAGTAACCTTAGGCCATGCTGTGGATTCTTCAGCAATAATATATGCTCTTGGATTTCTGTAATTCATAACACTACTTAAATGTTTAAAGAACTCAATAGCTTCCAAGTTCTCATTACCGCCATACTTATTAGGAACCCACTGTCCGTCTTCCCTTCCGTAATCCAAATATAACATAGAAGCAACTGCGTCAACTCGAAGTCCGTCTATGTGATATTTTTCAACCCAGAATAATGCATTTGCAATAAGGAAATTAACAACTTCTGTCTTAGAATAGTCGAAAACCTTAGTACCCCAGTCAGGATGTTCTCCCAATCTTGGATCTGCATATTCATAAAGCGGTGTTCCGTCAAACATTGCAAGTCCGTGAGCATCTTTTGGAAAGTGGGCAGGTACCCAGTCCAAAATAACCCCGATTCCTGCTTTGTGGAAAGCATCTACCAAATACATAAAATCCTGAGGTGTTCCATATCTTGATGTAGGTGCATAATATCCCACAACCTGATATCCCCACGAACCATCAAAAGGATGCTCCAATATACCCATAAGTTCTACATGAGTATATCCCATATCCTTAACATATGCTACAAGTTCTTTAGCCATACGCTTGTAATCATAGAATCCATCTTCATCATCAGGACCTTTAAAATCCTTTCTCCATGAACCCGGATGAACCTCATAGATTGACATTGGAAGTTCATAGTGATTCTCCTTTGCCTTCTCTGATATCCATTTAGCATCTTTCCATTTGTAATTATCAATATTTGCTACCCTTGAAGCATTTCCGGGTCTTTTCTCAGCCCAAAAACCATAAGGATCAGCCTTGTACAATGTATCCCCACTTTGTGTAGAAATAACATACTTGTACATTGCGCCTTCTTCAACCTCCGGTATGAAAAGTTCCCAGATGCCTGAATCATTTTCCATCTTCATGTTATGGTTAAATCCCAACCAGTCATTAAAATCACCTATAACGGCTACGTTAACTGCATGGGGTGCCCAAACTGCGAAATATGTTCCTTTTACACCATCAATTGTTGTAACATGTGCACCCAGTTTCTCATATATTTCATAATGAGTACCTTTTCCAAACAAATAACAGTCATCTTTTGTTATGACATTCTTGTTTCCCATATGGTCTCCTCCCTGTTTTAATTATTTATTTTCTGTTGTAATTAATCAGGCAGCCTTTTAATATAATGTCACGTTCGTCATCAGTCATTTCGCCAAGCTTTAATGTAAATGGTTTAACATTCTTGTCATCATCTACAACGTAAGCCTGTACGTCTGTAGCTTTGTTCTTAACAGCTTCAACTATTTCCGGTACAAAAATATAGTCACCGTTCTTAAATGGTAATTCTTCTGATTCATAAATGAATGGAAGCATACCCCAGTTAATAAGGTTTGAACGATATCTCTTTGTTGCATATTCACAGGCAATATTAGCCCATCCGCCTAATACCTTCTGACATGAAGCAGCCTGTTCTCTTGCTGAACCGTCACCCGGTTTTACTGCAAAAATAGTGCTTCCGATACCTACTGTATCATTGTCAATCTTGTACTGAGGAAGATTGCTCTTTAACGCTTCAAATACTCCTCCAACTTCCGGAAGTGCATCTACAGGATTCTGTCCTGCTTCTCTTGCTTTTTCTGCTTTCTGTACTTCTTTAGCCTTTCCTACATATTCAGGATCCTTTCTTGAAAGTGCAAACTCTGCAAGTCCAAGTGGGTTAGAACGATACGATGATGTTTCACCTGATGGTATTAATTCATCTGTTGTTGTAACTGGATCATGAATCTCTGAAACAACTTTAAGAAGAAGATTGTCTGTAAGTGCAACCATTTCCGGCCAGTCTTTGATGTTTGGTCCAAACTGGATTTCTGTATCAGGATCTGCTATTCCGTGTGAGTCAAATACTCTGTTTTCATAAATACTCTTGTCAAAATGATACTTACGTCCCTTAAACTCAACATCAACATCTGTAGCTGCTGTAAGATAACCCTTGTTAGCTGCTGTTGCTGCAATAGATCTGGCATCCATAAGTGCAACTGAAGAAATCTGTCCATTCTGTAACTTACTTCCTTCTCTGTTAGGGAAGTTACGTGTTGAATGTCTGATACTGAAGGCATTGTTAGCCGGTGTATCACCTGCACCGAAACAAGGTCCACAGAATGCTGTCTTCATAACACCGCCGGCAGCCATAATATCTGCTGCGCATCCGTTTTTGATTAATTCCATATATACTGGCATAGAAGCAGGATATACACTAAGTGTAAATTCGTCAGCTCCAATGCTATGTCCCTTTAATATATCTGCTGCTGCACAAATGTTTTCAAATCCACCACCTGCACAACCTGCAATGATTCCCTGGTCAACATAAAGTTTTCCATCACGAATCTTGTTTGTAAGTTTATAATCAACCTGTCCATCTAATGAAACTAAAGCTTTCTTTTCAACATCGTGGAGAATATCTTCCAAGTTAGCATTTAATTCTTCAATAGTATATGTGTTACTTGGATGGAATGGCATTGCAATCATAGGTTTAATCTTAGATAAATCAACATAAACAATTCCATCATAGTATGTAACTTCGCCAGGATTTAATTCTTTATACTCATCTACTCTTCCATGGATGTCATAGAATTCCTTAATCTTCTCATCTGTACGCCAAATAGATGAAAGACAAGTTGTTTCTGTTGTCATAACGTCGACACCGATTCTGAAATCTGCGCTTAAGTTAGAAACACCAGGTCCTACAAATTCCATAACTTTATTCTTAACATAACCCTTGTCAAATACTTCTCCGATAATTGCAAGTGCAACGTCCTGAGGTCCTACACCCTTAGCAGGTTCTCCTGTCATGTAGATACCGATTACTTCAGGCATATTAATGTCATATGTCTGTGAAAGTAACTGCTTAACCAATTCAGGTCCGCCTTCACCCATAGCCATAGTACCAAGAGCACCATAACGTGTATGTGAATCAGAACCAAGAATCATCTTTCCGCCACCTGCTAACATCTCTCTGGCAAACTGATGAATAACTGCCTGGTGAGGTGGTACATAAATTCCGCCATATTTCTTAGCACATGTAAGTCCAAACATATGGTCATCTTCGTTAATTGTTCCACCAACAGCACATAAACTGTTATGACAGTTTGTAAGCACATAAGGAATTGGGAATTTCTCTAATCCTGAAGCTCTTGCTGTCTGAATGATTCCAACAAATGTAATATCATGGGAAGTAAGCTTATCAAACTTAATCTGAAGCTTGTCCATGTTGCCTGATGTGTTGTGTTCGTTCAAAATACCATATGCCATAGTATTCTTTGCAGCATCTTCTTTTGTAAGATATTTATCCCCTAACTTGTTCTTTAGTAATTCTTCTGAGCCTGCACCTGTTTCTACAACTTCTGTGCCACCAATAAGGTATGCTCCGCCTTTACTTAATGTTATCATTTTTGCCTCCTATGTTTTCGTAACTTATCAGGTTAAATGCGTACCCTTCGGGGTTATAATCCATTTCATACTGATAACTACTAGTATACATTTTTTTGCCCTTCAAATCAAGTAATACACCCATACAATAAGTCGACAATCCGGCTGGTTTGTCTGATTTTTGGCCTTTCGCATTTATTGAACATTGTTATAGACCTTTAGGGGAAGATGATAGTGATAAGGGCAAAAAAATAAGCTGTGCTTTAATGTTAAAGCACAGCTTATTCTTATTTAATACCAACCTGTCCAGATGATATTTCCGTTTTCATCAATTTCGTCTCCGTTAAAAGTTATTCCTTTTCCGCCAAGGTCGCTTGTAATAATTATGTCTGTCTTATCTAATTTCATTATGTCCATTTCCGGACTTGTATATTTCTTTTTCATAGAACCTTACCTCCGTCAAATTACTGATTGTTCTTTGTTGCTGCTGCATATGTCTCTATGATAGTGTCATAGCCTTTATTTAAACTCTTTAAGTAGTTATAATAAGTCATACCGTTCTGATAAATAGCTTTGCTATTCTTAATATTCTGAGCAACTGTTGCTACTGCTCTAACAGTACCACTAGGTGCATAAATTGTTTTCTCTGCATTGTTATTATACTTAATAGTTACATATCCAACTCCGACAAAATCTCTTGCATAATTTGCTTCCTGAAGTTCTACGATAGAAGCACAGAATGTTCCAACTGTATTTCCATACCATCCATTGTTTTCGATATTTAACTTTAATTTATTGCTCTTTACGAAATTATCATCTACAGTTCCACCATCTAATATATCAGACGCTGTAATAATTGTACCTGTTTTAATAATATCGCTCTGGCTCAAAATATCAGTAGTTCCTGTAACGTTAGTTTTAAATCTTAAACCTGTAGGAGTAGTGAGCTTGATACCTGCACCAGATTCCATTGCAACATTTAATTCAATGCTCTTTAAAGTCATATTTTCATTTACTGTGAGTACTGATCCAGGAGCGTAAGCTACTTTCTTAGTAACCCTGACCGTCTGCTGGTACAGAGATTGAATCACCTTCTTCGTAAGTTTCTTCTGTTCCATCAATTGATACTGTATATGTGACAGCCTTGTATTCACTTGCTTTTACAATCTGGAAATTTGACATTTTAAATGTTGCAACTTCATCCGCTGAATACTTTGAATCTGTCTTTTTATCCTTACCATTGTGATATCCTAAGGCAATTCTAACGTTCAAATCCTGTTTGGCTGTACTTGCAAATGTACCTTTATATTTGTAAAAATATGTTCCATCTTCTGCTTTCTGCCAACCTTTTCCTTCACTTTCCACAAAGATTTTTCCACCATTTGTTCTGTTATCAACTGTAAACTCTTTTGGTTTATCTGCTTTAAGAGTAAACGTACATACATAGTCCGTATTTGCATAAAATGTAACGCCATCAATTGCTGTTTGAATGTGCCACCAATCACTTCCTATGTTTTTATCTTTAAGAGTATAATTAGTTGCATCACTACTTATTTCATAGAGTCCTTTGCTGTCTTCAGCACGAGTATATGCTTTCCAAATCTTTCCCTGAACAATATTTCCTGTTCTTTCATCGGTTTCTAGATTAGGTGTTTCAACTTCATTTTCATTTTTTATTATAACTGTTGCTTCCCCTCCAGCATATTTTATGTTTATTGTATTTTCACCTTTTACTAATCCTGATAAGTATACAACTGCACCACCACCTTGGAGTGCATATTTTTTTGAATCAACTCCATTAATGCTTATACTTTCTATTGCTCCAGGAACAGTCATATATATACCCTGCTCACTTGCAAATTCTGGTTGTTGTACGCTAACCACTTTCACGGTTGTATTATCATTATATGAATATCCTGTGCCACCAACAATGTTTTTCCAGACTTCTACTGAAGGATCTCTTGTTGTTGTTTCCTCTGGCACTTCTATCTTTAACGTTGCTGTTGCAGATACTTCCTTTGCTTCTGCTGTTTTCGTAGCTACTGTTGTTGCTGTAACTACAATATCGTAACTTCCTACTTCTAAGTTAGTCACTTCTGTCAATGGAATATACATACCATTAGCATTTTGTCCTGCTACTTTTAACTGATTTCCGTTAAGTGATGCTGTAATAGTAGCTGCATCTACAGCAATTCCCCATGCAAAATGAATCCTAGCATTATCAAAAATTCCCTGACAAGCAAACCCTGTCCATTCTCCACTATCTTTTACTGTTGCTGAATATTGTTTTCCATCAACTGTTGCTGATGGATCTGCCTTTACCTCCCTAGGATTGTACACCGTAATTGATGTTACAATCATCGCAATAGTACATATTATTGCGAGTATTCCTTGTTTCCTTTTTGAAATATTCATGTTTTTTCTCCTTTCATCCAAGATCTTGTCGAATCCCTTCGATTATTTATCCCTTATCAGACAATTCTACCAAATTAAAATGTTTTTTTTAACTACCCATGGGTTATGTTGTACACTTTTTATTCATTTCCCATAAATCAACCTGTTCTTTATGCATTTTCCTTATGCTTTTTGCACATTTTGTCTGCTTCTTTTTGTGCATTTTATACAATTATTTGGTGTTATAACGTTTTCGCTATAAAACCGTTTTTATTCTTCTTGTGATTTTGCACAATTTCATCATATTTTCTCTGTTATATGCCAAACATTAAGGTTCCCCTCTAAAGGAGTAAAGAAAAAGCCCACTGGAACAATATCTCCAGCAGACCTTTTTCAATTGTTATATGCTATGCTTTGACTAACCAATCATAATAGACTGTTTGCTTTTTACATTTATTTATTTTTCTTAGGAATCTTCTTAAACTGAATATATTTAACTTTGATTCCTGCTAATACTTCTTCAAGTTTTAAGTTGTATACACCCTTGTCAAGTTTAACCTTGCAAAGCTTCTGTGTAATCCAGTTGCCGTCTGTTCCGTTAGTCTGGATTACTACCATTGTTGTGCCGTTGGCATTAACGTTTACTGTTGACTGTGATAAGTTGGACTTGTCAAATGAGATGTTAACAATAATTGTGTATTCCCCTTCGTCTTCAACTTCCAATGTTGCTTCTGCTCCGCTATTGAACATTACCTTATTGTCTTTTTCAATGTTAAATACTTCATACTTAGCCTGATCATTTGGAACTGAATCGTAATGTTTTGCAACGTCTGTGTCAACTAATTCTCTTTCAATAACAGGTGCTGAAAGAATGAAGTTGCAGATGTTGATTGCAGCTCGCTGAAGTTCTCCGATTGTAAGTCTTCCCTCTTTAATTGATTCCTCTGTGTTGTCGTTGTTTGAGTTAACTTCTGCGCCGTTATTGTTTACAACCATATATACGTCGTTCTGTGAGCGAACCATATCTCTTGTATCCTGATTTGATTCTTCGCCACCTTCTACAACGTCGTTCATCTTGGCCCACCAGTCAGTCATTACTATACCATCGTATCCCCATTCATTTCTAAGGATTGTTGTACAAAGGTCGTAGTTTGAAGCTGCCCAGTGTCCGTTAATAGGATTGTAAGCTGTCATTAATGTTTTAACTGTGCCGGCTTTTACTGCCATTTCAAATGATTTGAGATAAATCTGTCTGATTGCTCTTTCTGAGCAAACTGCGTCAATCTTAAATCTATGTGATTCCTGATCATTTAATGCGAAATGCTTAATTGTTCCCCAAGCACCACCGTCTTTAATACCGCCTGTTGATGCAACCGACATTGTTCCTGAAAGGTATGGATCTTCTGAATAGTATTCAAAGTTACGTCCGTTTAAAGGATGTCTGTGAATGTTTACCCCGGGTCCAAGTAATGTATCTACCTGATTTCCGTATAATTCCTGACCTTCCATTGTGTAAAGTTCTCTTACAAGCTTAGGATTCCATGATGCTGAAAGTGCTGTTCCAATAGGAAGCTGTGTAGCTTTTCCTTCCATTCTAAGTCCACTAGGGCCGTCAGCACAACATGCTGCAGGGATTCCGTAAGCAAACAATGTATCGCTTAATCCACCAAAAGCTGAAGCTGTTCCTTTTGTAACTCTAGGGTTACTCATTCCTTCACCTCTTACAATCTGTGCTAATTCTGCAACTGTAAGCTGTGCAACGAACTCTTCAATAGTGTTTTTGCCTGCTTTTACATCCTGTAATGTAATTCCTACATCGCCTGTAATTTTCATGTCTTTTGGAAGATTGTCTTCAATTCTCTTAGCCATATCAACTGTAGGCTTCTGTGATGGTACATATGTAATTTCGTATGTTCCATCTTCTTTTCTCTTGCCCGGCTTAATTAATGTAAGATTTTCATCGTTAGGGCAAGCAGCTTCTGAAAGCTGTTCTGTTACTTTAAGTTCTTCAACTTTATATGTATAAGCTAGTTTATTATTTTTTACGCTGTTACCTACGTAGAAGTTGTAATCTCCTGCTTCTAATACGTAGCATGACTTGTTGCCTGTAACGCCTGAGTCATCATATGATGCAATTCCGTTAATATCGAAAGCAATCTTTAATGTCTGGCTCTGACCCGGTGCAAGATTTTCTGTTTTCTCGTATGCGCAAAGCTGTCTTGCAGGCTGTCCCAAAGCTCCCTGTGGTGCTTCGTAATATACCTGAACAACTTCTTTTCCTGAGAACTTATCACCTGTGTTAGTTACCTTAACTTCTAATGTAATTTTTTCATCATCTGCATCGGCTGATACTGTTTCGATATCAAATGTTGTGTATGAAAGTCCGAAACCAAATTCAAATTGAACTTTTTCAGGTGCAAATGTTTCAAAATAGCGATATCCTACATAAATGTCTTCTTTGTAAAGATTTGTAAGTTCGTTGCCAAAGTTGTCATTAGCAGGATAGTCTTCAATATCATAAGCTACTGTGTCAGGTAATTTACCGCTTGGTGTAGCCTTGCCTGAAAGTGCTTCAGCTACTGCGTTTCCACCTTCCATACCGCCCTGCCATACAATAATTACTGATTTGATGTGTCCCTTAAACTGTTCTTCATCAATCCACTTAAGGTCGATAATATTTGAAACGTTAAGAACTACACAAACATCTTCGAAAGCTTCTGTTATGTTCTTAAGGTTTTCTTTTTCTTCATCTGTAAGAAGATAGCTTCCCACCCAGTTGGCGTTGTCCTTATCTTCTCCTGCTGTACGTCCGATAATGTATACAGCCTTGTTAGTTGATTCTGCCTGTTTCTTTGCATAATCTGCTGTGATTTCCATATCTTTCTGGAACCATGGCTCGCATGCCCAGCCACCGCCACCGTTATCAAATGGATGGTCTTTTAACCATTCCTTATAGTCTTCAACTATAGTCTTGTTAAAGTTAAGGTTGCTGTTTTCAAATCCGTCCAAAATATTTGTTGTGTATTCAACGTTTACAGCTCCTCCTGAACCTGTTCCGCTTCTGTAGTACTCAATCATTGGTCTTCCAAAAACTGAAACCTTATCCTGTTCTGTTAATGGGAGTGTGTTGTTTTCATTCTTTAATAATACTATTCCCTCGACTGCCGCTTCGCGACTTTTGTCAGCAAACCCCTCAACAGGTACCCCCCTTAAATTGTTGTCCATTGGTTTCTCCTCCTCTTATTCTCATATATCTTATATTTTTTCACTTTTCATATTTTATACTAAAAATCACTATATCATATAATTTTTGCAATTGCTAGATTTTATGGGCAGAAAAACGTTTTTATTAAGGGCGTTTTTGCCCCCCTTTTGTGCAATTTTTTTTAGGCTTTTTGCCCCATAAAAAACACATCTTTGCTTGTAAAAATTTTTTTGGTTGATTTTTTTTATGTATTTTTACTATTTATTTATGGCTATTTTTGTTAATTTTGTTTTTTGTACTTTATTGCTTTAAAGCGTTATATGTTGTAAAATTATATTACTATACTTGAACGACAGAAAGGAATGAGACAATGGGAAAATATTTTCAGGAAGAAATTGAAACTGCCTCTCGTGAAAAGATTGAGCAGATTCAAACAGACGGACTTTTAGACGTGGTAAAAAGAGTATACGAGAATGTACCTTTTTACAGAAAAAAAATGGTGGAAAAAGGTGTAACACCTGACGATATAAAATCTTTAAAAGATATTTCTAAGTTACCTTTTTTAACGAAAGACGATTTAAGAGATGCTTATCCATACGGCTTATTAGCAGTACCCCTTAAGGATTGTGTACGTATTCACTCAACTTCAGGTACAACAGGTAAGCGTGTAGTAGATTTTTATACTAAGAAAGATATTGATATGTGGGAAGATGGATGTGCCAGAGCCCTTGTGGCTGCCGGTGGAACAGATGAAGATGTAGTTCACGTAGCTTATGGATATGGTCTTTTCACAGGTGGCTTCGGATTAAACGGTGGTTCACAGAAGGTTGGTTCTTTAACACTTCCTATGTCATCAGGTAACACTGACAGACAGCTTCAGTTTATGACTGACTTGGGTTCGACTATTCTTTGTTGTACACCTAGTTACGCTTCTTATTTGGCCGAATCTATTGAAGAACGGGGAATTAAGGACCAGATTAAATTAAAAGCCGGTATTTTTGGTGCAGAGGCTTGGTCAGAAGATATGAGAGCTGATATTGAAAACAGGCTTGGCATTAAGGCTTATGATATTTATGGACTTACTGAAATTGAAGGTCCGGGTGTTGCTTTTGAATGCGAGGAACAAAATGGTATGCATATTTGCGAAGACTATTTTATTCCGGAAATTGTTGATCCTGACACACTTGAACCTGTTCCTGACGGACAGATTGGTGAATTAGTATTTACAAGTTTTGCTAAAGAAGCATTTCCACTTATCAGATACCGTACAAAAGACATTACTTATATTACAAGAGAGAAGTGTAAATGCGGACGTACTCACGCACGTATTCACAGACTTATGGGACGTTCAGACGACATGCTTATTATTAAAGGTGTTAATGTTTATCCTTCACAGGTTGAGGAAGTTCTTATTAAACAGGGCATGCCTGCCAACTACCAGCTTATTGTTGACCGTGTAAACAATAGCGATACTATGGAAGTTCTGGTTGAAATGACACCTGAAATGTTCTCTGATACAGTTAGCTCAATTGAGTCTAAGGAGAAAGATATTGTTGCCGCTCTTAAGAGTATGCTTGGCATTTATGCTAAGGTTAAATTGGTTGAACCAAAATCAATTACACGTTCAGAAGGAAAAGCAGTTCGTGTTATAGATAAACGTAAAATTTAGGAGGTTTTTATATGTATATTCATCAGATTTCAGTGTTCATTGAAAACAAACCAGGTAATATTGCAAACTTTACCAATTTTCTTGCCGAACACAAAATAGATATGCGTGCATTCCAGATTGCCGATTCAAGCGATTTTGGAATTATTCGTATTATTGTAGACGATCCTTTTAATACTCTTACTCTGTTAAGAGACAACGATTGGATTTGTAACCTTACACACGTTATTGGCGTTAAGCTTCCGGATGAGCCGGGCTCAATGGCTAAGGCAATGAACGTTATTGCTTCTAACGGCTACAGCGTTGATTACGTTTACGCCTTTCTTGCAAGAGGCACAGATGACGCCCTTATGGTATTCCGTGTCAAGGACGAGGATACAGACAAAGTTGCCGCATTGCTGGTAAGGAGTGGAATGAAAACAGTGGACCAGGAAGACTTGACTAAGATGTAGTTTAGATGTTGATATTATTATTGAGCTAAACGGCAAATGCGCCTGAAGAAATCTAAACCCGACGATCACAAGACCGTCGGGTTTTTCATTTTCTCACTATGTATTTACTTTATTTTTACACTTGTTTTTACATTTGTTCCGTCCAGGGATTTGTTTTATTTCGGAAGTTTTACTTCGCTCTGATCACTTTTTTAATCTGCGGTCCCTGACCATTGCTCTTACTTAATCCTGTATTCATATAAATGTTCAGCTTCTTACCAGTCTGTGCTCCCTTTGGCAGCCATACAGTGTAGCTTTTCTTATTGCCTTTTATCCATGTATCACCAATCCTCATACCGCCGATCTTCGGAACTTTCTTCTTCAATGTTACTTTTACTTTGTATTTTGTCCATGTGTACGGTTTGTGGTAAACCGGTGGGTACCAGTAATCTCCACTCCAGTGTCCTGGAGATGTCCAGCCTCTTACTTTCATCTTTTTCTTCTGTACAATCTTAATAGACTTCACAGCCGGTTTCACTGCCGAACCAGTCTTCAATGTCACTACGTCAGACGGTGTGCCGGTTGTTCCATTCGCATAAGCCTGCGTACGGAACTTATAAGTTGTCAACGGCTTCAGATTCTTTACTGTAGTTGCTTTATGACAATTATAATCTTTCACCGTTTTTACAGTTGTCCACTTACCACCTTTGTAAATCTGAATTCTAGCATTTGTACCCATCATCTTCGTGGATCCTACGGTTACTTTTGCATAATTATGATAAGTCACTACTGTAGGTTTTTTTAATTTCTCTGCCGGTACATAAAGATTTGTTGTATAAGTCTTTCCATTCTTTGTTTTGAAAGTAAGCCAACTCTGTCTACCAGCTTTAATATTATAGATTGGAACTTCGCCATGAGCAACCTTGTTGCTGTTATAGTTCCATGTCTTTCCAGAAATATGATCGTATACTTCTACGATTTTATCATCGGAATTTGCAGGTACCGTCTCTGCAACGACTTTTATGTTTCCTAACTGTGATTTCTTTACTTCTTGATGAGAACATTTAATCTTCTCAGCCGAAATATAGTTATGTCCATTCAGATTAAAATCAAAAATTGCCGGGTAATAAGCACCTTTGCTAGTAGATATGCATACATAATATATTCCACGCGTTAGTACCTTTGCTCCAGGCTCCCACGCCTCTTTGCCATTGTATTGTGAGGATCCTTCGCTATAGATTTGATTATTATTAGAGTCATAGACACGAATGAACGTACGATTCTGTCCGAAATAAGTTGCTCTTTCTGTGTTAACAAGGTGGAAGCTTGGATCAATCACTGCTTTGTCTGCAACATTAAACTTGTACCAACGTTCATCTGTTCCCGTTCCTGTCAGACCTTCATAAAGACTGTACGGATGTCCGGATAACGGAATCTCATATGCTGTATCTTTTGTAAGACCAATCTCGTCTTCTTTGAATCCGATTTTTTGATCAATGAATTCTGCGGTGATAGTAACATCCGTATAAGCTGGTGCATTTCTTGTAAATTCCACTTCACAGGCCTTTTCTACCCACTGACACGGATATAAATAAAGTACATTTGCATCCTTTACTGCTGTAGCCATACGGCTGGCAACTTCATGACCGCCTATCC
>OGCO01001065.1_pt1 | contig 43994 bp, 28 predicted proteins | sample 1570171 | NCBI WGS metagenome assembly OGCO01 (sample SAMEA4370583, study PRJEB24528) | human gut metagenome
ATATGACGGAAAATCTGCACGCAGATTGCGTGCAAAGCCGTCAGGCGGGCTTTATTCAGTTTTTCCTTAGTGACTGTACAGATTCATTGCGGTGTTCATGTCGCCGCCCACGATCTTCACGGCAGCATCTGCGGCGTGTTCCAGTGCCGGCTGCAGGGCAGTCATATCCTCCTCGCTGAACTTGGACAGCACCCAGTCCGCCAGATCATACTGGGGATTTGGCTTCGCCCCCACGCCTACGCGGATACGGGGAAATTCCTCCGTGCCCAGCTGTGCGATAATGCTCTTGATGCCGTTGTGTCCGCCGGCACTGCCCTTTCGCCGCAGCCGCAGCTTTCCCGGTGGCAGGGAGATGTCATCATAAATGACCAGCACCTGCTCCGGCGGGATCTTGTAGAAGTTCGCCGCCGCCGCAATGGCATCGCCGCTGAGGTTCATGTATGTCGTCGGCTGCATCAGCAGGCAGCGTACTTCCCCCAGCATCGCCTCGCAGCAATTGGACTGAAACTTCATCTGGTTCAGTTTTACGCCGCCGCACTGTTTCGCCAGTTCCTCCACCGCCAGAAAGCCGGCATTGTGGCGGGTGTGTTCGTATTCCAGCCCGGGGTTTCCCAGACCGGCAACAATCCAGCTCAGCTTGCCGTGCACTCTGCCGGCGGAACCTGACTCGATCTGCTGAAATAAATCAAAAATGCCCATTTTTCCTATAACCTGCTTCATGCGGCACCAGAGCCTTCCGATGCCGCATGAATCCTTTCGCTAATACTGCTTTCCGTTTTTTGTCGGCGGGCACAGCATGCTGTGCCCTGTCCTCTAGGCAATACCACACAAAAATTTGCAAGCAGATGGCGTGCAAAGTCGCCAGACGCTCTTTGTGCGGCATTGCCTCAGGTGTATACCAATCTGCCAACAGGCTTTCGAACACAAAACACAGAGAGGAGCAAATCTCATGGAAAAACACACTTTCGGAAATGAATACGGCTTTCAGACCAGAGCTGTTCATACAGGAAACGACATCGATGCGGAAACCGGAGCAATCAAGCGTCCGATCACCATGGCAAACAGCTATGCCCTGCCCTATGACCCCAGTGATCTGAACTGGAGCAGTGCAGGCAAAAATCTGTACACCCGAAACGGCGGCTCTAACCAGCAGTATTTACAGGAAAAGCTGGCTTCGCTGGAGGGTGGTGAGGACTGCGTTGTGCTGGCAAGCGGCGTGGCAGCACTGTCCGGCTTGTTCTTCGCCCTGCTGGAAAGCGGCGATCATGTGGTATTCTCCAGTGTTACTTATATTGCCGTATACCGCCTGCTGAACGAACTGCTGAAAAACAAGTTCCACGTGGACACGACCATTGTGGACACCTCTGATCTGGAAGCTGTAAAAAAGGCAATTCGTCCCAACACCAAGCTGGTGCACATCGAAACGCCGGGCAATCCCACGCTGACGATCTCGGATATTCGTGCCATTGCAGACATTGCCCACGAAAACGGTGCTCTGCTGTCGGTGGACAACACCTTTGCTTCGCCCTATAACCAGCGACCTATTGAACTGGGAGCCGATTTCACCGTGGAAAGCCTGACGAAATATATCAACGGGCACGGAGATGCCATGGGCGGTGCGATCATCGGCAAAAAGAAATATCTGGACATCATCCGGGCACAATCACAGGTGAATCTGGGTGCGACGATCAGCCCGTTTAACGCATGGCTCATCATGCGTGGTGCAGTTACCCTGCCCCTGCGGATGCGGCAGCACAATGCCAACGCATTGCAGGTGGCAAAGTACCTCCAGACGGTAAAGGGGGTCAGCTTTGTGGCATACCCCGGACTGGAAACTCACAAGGGACACGAGATCGCCGCAGAACAGATGCACGGCGGTTTCGGAGGCGTGCTGTCCTTTGGGCTGCATGCCGATCACGACACCTATAACCGTTTTGTCAGCCATCTGAAGGTGATTACCTCGGCGGTTTCGCTGGGACATGACGAGAGCCTGATCGTCTTTCTGGGCGAAAATGATGAACGGCAGTATCTGTATCCCGAGGAATTCCACGGCGGATTTTTCCGGTTCAGCGTTGGCATTGAGGACACGGAAGATATTATCGCCGATCTGGAACAGGCATTTGCAAAGGAGGGACTGCTGTAATGGCGTTGCACGCATTTTCCAGAACGGAACTGCTGGTAGGAAAGCCGGCAATGGAACGGCTGGCACAGGCACGGGTGGCAGTGTTCGGCATCGGCGGTGTAGGCGGCTATACCGTAGAGGCTCTGGCCCGCAGCGGCGTGGGAGCACTGGATCTCATTGATGACGACCGCGTGTGTCTGACCAACATCAACCGGCAGATCTATGCCACCCGAAAGACGGTGGGGAAATACAAGGTCGAGGTGGCGAAAGAACGCATTCTCCAGATCAATCCGGCTTGTCAGGTAGAAACCCACTGTGCCTTTTACATGCCGGACACTGCCGCACAGTTTGATTTCCGCCAGTACGATTATGTGGTAGATGCCATTGACACCGTCACCGGCAAGCTGGAAATGATAGAGCAGGCGTATCGTGCCGGCACGCCGATCATCAGTTCCATGGGAGCCGGCAACAAAATGGACCCCACTGCCTTTGAAGTGGCAGACATTTACGAAACCTCTGTCTGCCCGCTGGCAAAGGTCATGCGGCATGAACTGCGAAAGCGTGGGATTTCCAAGCTAAAAGTGGTCTACTCCAAGGAAAAGCCCATTGCCCCGAAAGAGGACATGGCAAACAGCTGTAAGACCCATTGCATCTGTCCGCCGGGCACTGCCCGCAAATGTACCCAGCGGCGGCAGGTTCCCGGCAGCAATGCCTTTGTTCCGTCGGTGGTGGGGCTGATCATTGCCGGAGAAGTGGTGAAAGATCTGATCGGAGAGATCGAGTAAGGGCATCAGTGCACAAAACAAGCTGCTCTCATTGACGATATGCAAAAGAAGGCTGTACACTTTAAAATCGTGTACAGCCTTCTTTTTGTCAATTGGTGTTGTTCAAGAATTTTGTTGCAGATTTCCCTAGTGTTCCCCCACACAAAACAAAACACGCAGTTCCGAAAAATCTTCGAAACTGCGTGTTGATTCTGGTCTGAGTGACCCGACTTGAACGGGCGGCCTCTACCACCCCAAGGTAGCGCGCTACCAACTGCGCCACACCCAGATAAAGTGCTTTCTGCACACCAGCATAAATAATTATAGCATGTTTTTTCTGGGTTGTCAATGATTGCGTAGAAAACTATTTGTGATATGGATAAATCAACAAACAAAATGCATTCCTGAAAATGAATCTGCCGTTCCGCACGATCGCCGCTCCTTATTATTGCGAAACCGCAGTCTGTTTCCGCCGCCATTTTCCCGTGCGGTATTCCAGAAATGAAATCAGCCAGTTGCAGAACCAGCCGATGGGCACGGCACACCACACCATAAAAATGCCAAACCGCGGAGCCATTGTCACAGCAACGATCACGCGAATACTAAGGTTCACCAGATTGGCGACCGTGAACATTTTCATATCCCCAGCCCCACGCAGCAAGCCGTCCACTGCCATTTTAAAACCGATGAAACAGAAGAACCACCCCATAAAGGTGAGGTAGCCCTCGCCTACGGAGAACGCTGTTTCTGTGCCGTCTGCTCCCAGAAACAGAGCGACCAGCGGGCGTTCCAGCAGTTCCACGCAAACGCAGATCAGGATAGCACTGCAAAGTACCATGCAGTTCGTGGCGTGATACCCTTTTACCACTCGTTCTTCCTGTCCGGCACCCAGATTCTGGGCAGTGTAGGAGGAGAGAGCGTTTCCGAACGCCGCCATAGGCACAATGCAAATGGACTCCACCCGCATTGCCGCCGAAAATCCAGCCAATGCCTCGGAACCGAAGCTATTTATCACCGACTGCACCAGCATCATGCCAATGGAAACGGTGGACTGCTGTAAAATGGAGGGCAGGGCAATTCGCGTCATTTGCAGCAGTTCCGTGTGACTGAAGATGCCGGTTTTTCCGCTGGGGAAACGCTTCAGTTCCCGCAGCAGCACGAGAAAGGAAAGCACTGCCGAAATGCCCTGTGCAATCAGCGTTGCCCATGCCACACCGGTCACGCCCATGTTTGCCTTTGTGACAAGCACCATGTCCAGCACCACGTTGAACACCGAGGAAAAGATCAGAAAATATAAGGGAATACGGGATTTTCCCAGTGCATTGAACATGGAGGAGAACACGTTGTACAAAAACAAAAATGGCAGCCCCGCGAAGTAGATGTTTAAATAGTCCACGGCCATGTCCAGCACATCTGCCGGCGTTTGGAGGACTTCCATGATCTGTCGGCTCAATGCCAGCCCGAAACCGCCCAGTAGAATGCTGACTCCCAGAAATGCCAGACAGGCGGTGTAAACTGCCAGCTTCATGCGGGGGAATTCCTTTGATCCGAAATAGCGGCTCACCGCCACCGAAGCCCCGATGCCGCCGCCAATGGCAATGCAGATGAAAATGTTGGTCAGGGCGTAGGAGGCTCCCACTGCCGCCAGAGCCTGTTCTCCTACGTATCTCCCCACAATGGCAGAATCCATCAGGGTGTAGGTCTGCTGGAACAGATTCCCCAGAATCATCGGCAGGGCAAACACCAGCAGTGCCCGAAACGGTTTCTGCCGAATCAGATAGTCGTTTTCCATGATGTCATACTACGGAAACGCCGGAAGCTTTTATGTACAAGCTTTATGCAGCGTTTCCTTGCTCCTTGTCAAAAATTTAGAGGCAATACCGCACAAAGATTGTGCGACAGATGCGTGCGAGAAGATACGAAACAGGCTCTGAAGGGGACTTTGCAAGCAGATGGCGTGCAAAGTCGCCAGACGCTCTTTGTGCGGTATTGCCATAAATTAAAACCGGTTCCTGTACCGTGCAGGAGCCGGTTTTTCTGCTTTTTGTGCGGCGGCATGGTTTTGTACAAACTGTCCCTTGCAATTTCTCCAAAAGTTTGTTATACTATTATAACAGTCCGATTGAAATCACAGAAACGGAGGAACTCTATTTGAATATTCCACAGAAACTGGCTGCCGAGTTTCAACTGCGGCAGGAACAGATCGACAATACCATTGCCTTGCTGGACGACGGCAAGACGATCCCGTTTATTGCACGGTACCGGAAAGAGCGTACCGGCTCGCTGGACGATCAGGTGCTTCGTGCCATTGACAACCGGCTGCAATATCTGCGGAAGCTGGAACAGCGGAAAGAAGAAATCTGCACGGCGATTGAAGCACAGGGCAAGCTGACACCGGAACTGGAAGAAAAGATCCGCGGTGCGGAAACACTGGTGGAAACCGAGGACTTGTACCTGCCCTATCGTCCCAAGCGGAAAACACGGGCATCTATGGCGATTGCCCGCGGACTGGAACCGCTGGCACGAATCCTCATGGCACAGAATCCCCGGACGAATCCGGCTCAGGAGGCAGAAGCCTTTTTGCAGGAGGAAGTGCCGGACACCGAAGCGGCATTGCAGGGGGCAATGGACATTCTGGCGGAGGAAATGGCAAATGATGCCGACCTGCGAAAGCAGATGCGTCGGCTGGTGATGTCTGCCGGAACGATACAGTCCCGTGCCACAGAGGAAGATGCGGATACGCCGTACCAGAACTACTACGACTATGCAGAGCCGGTGAAACGCATTGTGGGGCACCGGATCCTTGCCATTGACCGCGGCGAACGGGAGGGTGCTCTGAAAGTGGCAGTTACGCTGCCGGAAGGACACGGGGCTTCGCTGCTGATTCAGAAGTTCGTGAAGAACCAGAGCCCCTGCGGCAAACTGGTGCAGACTGCCGCAGAAGATGCATTCCAGCGACTGCTGTTTCCGGCGGTGGAACGGGAAACCCGCAAGGCTCTGACAGAGCAGGCGGCAACGGCGGCAATCGGCGTGTTCTCGTCCAATCTGCGGCAGTTGCTCATGGCGGCACCGCTGAAAAACCGCATCGTTCTGGGCGTAGACCCCGGCTATCGCACCGGCTGCAAGCTGGCAGTGGTGGACGAAACCGGCAAGGTACTGGACACCGGCGTGGCACATATCACCGTCAGCAAGGGGGCTTCGCTGGAACGGGAAAAGGACGTGATCCGAAAGATGCTGCGGAAGCACCACGTGACCGCGGTGGCAATCGGCAATGGCACGGCTTCCAGAGAGTCGGAAGCGGTCGTGGCGGAACTGCTGAAGGAACTGCCTTATTCCGCGGCGTACATGGTGGTTTCCGAGGCAGGGGCTTCGGTATATTCTGCGTCCAAGCTGGCGGCGGAGGAATTTCCGGAGTATGACGTTTCCCTCCGGAGTGCCGTTTCCATTGCCAGACGGTTACAGGATCCGCTGGCGGAACTGGTGAAGATCGATCCGCAGGCAATCGGCGTGGGACAGTATCAGCATGACATGCCCAATGCGGAACTGTCTGCCGCACTGGACGGCGTGGTGGAGGACTGCGTGAACCATGTGGGCGTAGACTTGAACACGGCTTCGTTCTCTCTGCTGTCCCACATTGCCGGCATCAACCAGACCATTGCCAAGAACATCGTGACATACCGGACGGAAAACGGGGCGTTCACCGACCGGAAGCAGCTGAAAAAGGTGGCAAAACTGGGCCCGAAGGCATTCGAGCAGTGTGCCGGATTTCTGCGGGTGTCCGGAGCCAAGAACCCGCTGGACAATACAGCAGTGCATCCGGAAAGCTACGGGGCAGCAGAGCAGATCTTGCAGGAGTGCGGCTTCCAGCTGGCAGACATTGCCGGACAGGACCGCAGCGAGATCGGTGCCATTGCCAAGCAGCACGGCATTTCTGCCATTGCGAAAAAGGCAGGCGTAGGCGAACCCACTGTGCGGGACATTCTCAAGGAACTGGAAAAGCCGGGGCGTGACCCTCGTGACGAACTGCCGCCGCCGCTGCTCCGGAGTGGGGACATCATGGAACTGAAAGACCTGAAACCGGGCATGGAACTGGTGGGCACTGTGCGGAATGTCATTGACTTTGGCTGTTTCGTAGACGTGGGCGTTCATGAGGACGGACTGGTGCACATTTCCCAGATCTGTGACCGGTTCATCAAGCACCCGCTGGAGGCTGTCAAGGTCGGCGAGGTGGTGAAAGTCTGGGTGCTGGACGTGGACTTGAAGCGGAAACGCATCGCCCTCACCATGAAGCCGCCGAAAAAGGGATAAGAGGTGTTACATGCGAAACGGAAAAAAAGTCGTTTCTCTGCTGCTGGCAGGGGTGCTGGCGGTGCTGTCGTGCAGCTGCGGCAATTCCTCTAAAGAGGAGAGCAGCAAGGCAGAAGCCGACAGCAATCCCCGCACTGAAATGCGGGACGACATGACTACCAGCCAGATCGTGGAAGAAATGGGGCTGGGTATCAATCTGGGCAACACGCTGGAAGCCTGCGGCGACTGGATCGACAGCAGCGGCGGGGTGAACAGCTACGAAACTGCATGGGGCAGCCCGACAATCACGGAGGATATGATTGCCGGCTACGCTGCCGCCGGTTTTGATTCGGTGCGGATTCCCGTGGCGTGGTCGAATCTCATGGCAGAGGACTACACCATTGCACCGGAACTGTTAGACCGTGTGGAAACGGTGGCACAGTATGTGCTGGACAACGGCATGTATGCGGTGGTGAATCTCCACTGGGACAACGGCTGGATCGCAGGATTTTCCACGGACTATGACACCTGCATGGAAAAATATACCTGTATCTGGGAGCAGGTGACCGACCGGTTTGCAGATTACGGCGACCACCTGATTCTGGAATCCATGAACGAAGAAGGCTGTTTTGATGATCTGTGGAACCGCTACAGCGGCTCTGATGACGGCAAGGCGGAGGCATACGGCATTGTCAACCGCATCAACCAGCAGTTTGTGGACTTGGTACGCGGCTCCGGGGGAAACAACCCCAGGCGGCATCTGCTGATCGCCGGCTATGCCACTGACGTAGACCTGACCTGTGACGAAGCCTTTCAGATGCCGCAGGACGAAGCCGGACGATGTGCGGTTTCGGTACATTATTATACGCCGCCTACGTTCTGCATTCTGGAAGAAGATGCCGACTGGGGAAAAGCCAAGGCCACATGGGGCTCACCCAGAGATCAGAGGATTCTGGAAAACGACATGGACAAGCTGCAAAGCCGGTTTCTGGATAACGGCGTGCCGGTGATCATCGGGGAGTACGGCTGTTCCACCAAGAACAAGACGGAAGAAACTGTCCGGACATTCCTCACCGCGGTGGCACAGGCAGCGTATACCAAAGGTATGTGTCCCATGCTGTGGGATGTTACCGGTGTGTTCTATGACCGGAACAATTGCCGTATGCTGGACAGTCAGCTGGAACAGGATTTGCAGGAGATCGCCGCCGCACCCCGTGATGGCGTTCACAATGCTTCCGGAAATTGACATTTGAAAAATGCAAAATTCACCGGCGTGTCGTATCAGATTATCAAGTTGTTTTTCACTGGCAATTCGAGATTTAGAAAAAATGCACAAAAACAGAGTGTGCTTTTATTGGTGCTGTATAAAAATATGTGGAAAATAAAAAAAATACTTGCAAAATAACGATAAATATGCTATGCTGGTATATGGAGAAGTAGGGTGCAGGAAAGCACTGGGCAGATTTCAGAGGACAAATGGCACGGCTGTACAATTTGAAAGCGGAAAGGGGGACGTGAAAAACAGTGCGGCGGCATTTGTTTTTTGAAATGCAAAAAGCTTCTCTGCACACAACCAAGCGGCAATACGCCGCATCAATTCAAGAAAGGAAGAATGATAATCATGAAGATGAAAAAGTTTCTTTCATCTCTGACAGCTGGCGTAATGGCGGCAACGACCATTCTGACCAGTGCATTGGTGACCCCGATGATGTCCCTCGCTGCGACAGCGGCAGATGACGCACCGATTGCGTTTCTGCACATTCAGAGTAGCGATGGCAAATGGTCGCTGAACAACTATAAGGCAGGAACTGGAACTGATGTTACCATCGATAAGAGCGGCTCTTATGAAGTTTCTGTAAAAAGAGGTGACTGGGGTGATGCTCTGAGTTCCTACAATTTCTTCGACTTGTGCGTTCAGGATCCGGATCTTTACGACGGTAAATCTCTGTATAAGAAGATTACAATTGATTCTGTAAAGATCGGTGAAACGACTCATGAACTCAATCAGGAATATACGACATTTACTCCGTCTTCTGTACAGTCTGCATCTGATGAGTGGGATTTCACCTGCAACAAGCTGGCAATTGATTCCACTGGCTGGGATATGCCGGCAGCAGGCGAAGTGATTTCAGTTAGCTTCACAGTAGAGCTGGCAAATGAAGTCACCACTACCACAACAACCAGCGAAACCACTGCGGAAACTACCGCGGAAACCACGGTTGCTTCCAGCGAAACTACTGTTGCTTCCAGCGAAACCACTGCAACCTCTGCTGTCACTACAGCGACTACCGCAGAGGAAAAGGGCGTGAAAAAGATCACTGTCGGCAAGACCTACAGCGAACTGCTGAAGGATGCACAGAAGGCTGACCCGAAGGAAGGCATGATCGGCTGGAAGTGGGCTGACTTTGGCATCACCAACAGCAATGTTGTCAAGAAGGTCGTTGTCAACGTTTCCTCTGATAAGGAAATCGGCACATACAACTATATGTTCGGTTCTTCTACACAGAAAGCACCGGATTATTGGACACAGACCACACAGGAAAACAAAACTCTGGGCAAGTCCGGCGAATTCACCTGGGACATCACCAAGACTGTGGACGCAACCATTCAGAAGGAATATGATGGTTCTCTGAAGTTTGGTGCCTGGGGCGACGGTACCTATGAGGACTTCACTGTGGATTCTGTTGTGATTTACACAGATGATGCAACGATCACTACGACTGCTGCAACCACTGTGACCACACAGCCGACCACTACAGTTTCCGCAAAGTACACCAAGGAACTGACTCCGAAGGCAGAGGAAGACAAGGGTACTGACGGCAAGGCAAGCAACACCAAGGTTGAATTTGATCCCATGGGTGCATACAAGGCAATTGCTTACTACACCGTAAAGACAAATGACAAGAACACAAGCGGTGCGTTTGGCACATGGAACGACAGCCTGCCGGAAGGTGAAGAATGGCAGAGCACGGAATTCAAGGATCTGGCTGTACCGGCAAACAAGCAGGTCATCGTATCTTATGATATTCCGAAGACTGTTGGTGAAACTGTACAGTTCATGGTTTATTATCCGAAGTTCGGCGATGTAACCATCGACAAGATCGTACTGTGCTTCGACGAAGATCCGGATCAGACCACTACTTCCACAACTGTGACCACTGTAACCACTGAAACAGTTGCAACCACAGAAGAAAGCACCGTTTCTGCAACGACAGAAGAAACTACTGTTACTTCCAAGGAAACCACAGTTACAACTGTAGTTACTACAGCAAAAACCACCGCTTCTACTTCGACAGAAGCATCTGCTGAAACCAGCAAGGCTACAGAAACTTCTGCTGAAACCAGCAAGGCTACAGAAACTTCTGCATCTGCTGCAACAACCACAGAAAAACAGACCACTGCTACAAAGGCAGACACCACTGTTGTAACTACTACCAAGTCCATCAGCACCACCACGACGGAAGCTCCGAAGGGCAAGGGCATCATCTTCAAGGTAGACGAAGCGCAGGTCAAGACTGCAAGCAACTATGCAAAGATCCCGCTGTCCGTTCTGGTTGAAAACTATGTGGACGCACAGGGCTTCAACTTCGCTCTGGAAGTTCCGGAAGTTACTTCTAAGATCCTGACGATCTACAAGAACCCGAAGAACAAGAAGGACTATGGTTATAAGGACGTTTATGTCAGCGGCGACCTGGCTCCTTCTCCGCAGAACCTGAAGGGCTATGAGGCAAACGGTAAGGATATGAGCGTTGAGCCGTCCAAGCGTTGGATGTATTTCCAGTGGACTTCCAGTACCAGCACGATCACGATCAGCGGTGACAAGGTGATCGACATCAACTGCACCATTGCAGAAAACGCAGTGGACATCGCAAAGGAATACGGTCTGGAACTGCAGACAGATGAAAACGGCGACAGCTACTATCTGTTCCCGGTAAACTTTGCAGAGTATCAGAAGGTAAACTGGGACTTTGAGGGTACACACGGCGACGGCTATCTGGCTCCGAACCGTCAGTACATTGACGAAAACGGCACAGACATTGCGACCACTGATGTAGTTTACTACAACGGCGGTATCCGCGTTTACACAGATGCACAGACTGAAACCACTACAACTGACACGACTACTACAACCACTACCACAGAAGAAAAGGACATCAATCTGGACATTGACGAAGTATTCGTATATCCCAGTGAAAAGGATGCCACTTCTCTGAAGAACTACACTCTGGGCGTGAAGGTAACTGCCAAGGAAGGCGTAGACGCAACCAGCTATGGTATCAACTGCGTTGTCAACCTGCCGGAGGCAACTGCAAAGCTGTACACCATTCCGTCCAAGTTGCTGAAAAAGAGAGCATTTGTTGTCAACGACTTCGGCAGCGGTATTCCGAATGCAAATGATTTCATTGCATACAAGGACGGCACTTCTAAAATTACTGACGGCAGCGACCGCTGGATCCGTTTCATTGGTGCACGTTCTGCCGAAGGTGCAACTGACCCGACAAAGATGAATCAGGTATTCCGCATGATCTTCAATGTGCCGGATAAGGATACTGTACAGGCACTGGCTGACGAATATGGTCTGACACTTCAGACTGGTGAATACGATGGCAAGACTGTTGAGTACTATGAGTTCCCTGTAGACTGGGCACCGAATGGTTCTGACAAACTGCCCAGCGGCACCACGATGGTAGATGTCAAGCGTTTCAACTACCTGAACGGCGAGGGCGTAACCGGCGAAGACATCTTCGACGAAATGGTTGGTCTGAAGGACGGTGCGATCCGCGTAATCATGAATGATGTAGTGGAAACCACCGAAACAACAACTGCTACAACTACAACTACTACAACAGCTACCACCACTACAACTGCAACCTCTGCGGCAACGACTACTACCACAGAAAAACCGCAGACTACAACTGCTACAGAGGCTACGACTGTCACCACCACAACTGCAGCAACCACTACAACAACGACTGCTGCTACAACCACCACTACTGAAGAACCTATTGTAACGACTACCGAAGCAACTACCACTACCACTACTACCGAAGCAACGACTGTTACTACTAAAGCAACAACTGCTACGGCAACCAGCACCAGTGCAGGCCCGACAACCACCAGCACCAGTGCAACAACCACTACTGTAACAGAATCTGAAACAACTACTACAAAGGCAACTACAACTGCTACAACAGAAGAGCTGCCGGACTTCAGCAAGAAGACCACAGCTTCTACAACAGAAGAGCTGCCGGACTTCAGCAAGAAGACGACTACCAGCACAACTACCACAACAACAACTACTACAGAAGAAACCACGGAAGCAACTACTGAAGCAACCACTGAAGAAACTACTACCACACCGGCAGCTGTTTCTTCTACTACAGAAGCAACTACCACAGAAGCTACGACAACTGTTACAGAAGCAACCACTACCACAGAAAACACGACAGCTTCTACCGAAGCTACCACTACTACAGAAGTAACCACCACGACTGCAGAAGCAGAACTGGAAATCGAAGTAAATCCGGATGCAAACTTCTATCTGTCTATTGACGGACGCAATTTCAACGCTGCTGACCTTGTGAAGTCTGCAACTGTAAACGGCGAGAGCGTCATGGACGATCTGACCTTTGGTGCAGAAAGTCCGAAGGCACTGTTCGACAGCGAAGGCAAGGCATATGTAGATACCGACCTCGATATCCTGTATAAGGGTGAAAAGGTTGCTACTGCAAAGGTTTACATCGGCGTAAAGGGCGATACTGACTTGTCCGGTAAGGTAGAGGCTACTGATATGTACTACAGCAGCTACTACATTGCAAGACAGGGTGCTGGTATTAAGGATGCAAAGCTTCTGGACGGCACAGAGCACGCACAGGATGAGAATCTGGAGAAACTGTCCTTCTTCCTGACGGATATTGATACCGAAAGCAAGGCAGGAGAGAATTCTGCAGACGGCAAGCTGGAAGCAACTGACATCTTCTACCAGGCATACTATGTTGCTCTGGTTGGTGCTGGTCACAAGAGCACTACCTGGGACAATCCGGTTTGCCCGGATCTGAAGAACCTGAAGGGCTCTATGTGGGCTGAATAATTCGGTTCTCTGATTTCGAATGCGTAAGCGTTTCTGACAACAAGGCTATGACAGCATAAGAAAAACCCGATGCGGGAGTATTCCCGTATCGGGTTTTTGTTTGCAAGCGTAAGGCGGGATTTGCTTCAATTTTCAAGGCTGAGGCTTTGTTTTTTTCGAATTCTGTATCGAGATAGAAAAAATCACAAAGAATGCTTGCAAAATCGTGAAAAATCGGTTATACTGAATAGTGGAGAATTGTAGGAACACAGATCGCCGCTTTCGGAGAACCAAGGGCAATACCGCAGTTACCCGAAAAAGCGATTTGAGAAAGGGGCATCACATTGAAGACAATTGAGGAGGCTCGCAGACTGCTGCAGTCGGAAGAATTCATGCACATCGCGGCAGTACTTGGCGGCGGTGAAGATCTGGCGGAAGCTTATCGGAACCGGCTGCTGTGTGCCATTGACAGTTTTGTGCAGCTGTACGGCAGCAGTCGGGAAATTGCCATTTTTTCTGCACCGGGACGGACAGAACTGGGCGGAAACCACACCGACCACCAGCATGGTCACGTACTGGCGGCAAGCATCAATCTGGACGTGATCGCTGTTGTGGCAAGACGGGAAGATACCACGATCTGGGTGCATTCAGAGGGCTTTCCGGAAGATGAGATCTCTCTGGAAGAACTGGAACCGGTAACGGACAAAAAGCCCACAGCAGCAGAACTGATCCGCGGAATCGCTGCCCGCTTCAAGCAGTATGGATGTCCGCTGGAAACCGGTTTTGATGCATACACCACCTCGCAGGTCATGGCAGGCTCTGGTCTGTCCTCATCAGCAGCTTTTGAGGTTCTGCTGGGAAATATCTGCAATGCCCTGTATGCCGAAAATCGGTTCACACCGGTAGAACTGGCACAAATGGGGCAGTATGCGGAAAACGTGTATTTCCAGAAGCCCTGCGGGTTAATGGATCAGATGGCTTCGTCAGTAGGCGGTGCTGTTGCCATTGACTTTGCCAATCCGATGCTGCCGGCAGTGCACCCAGTTGCATTTGACTTTTCCAGAACTGGTTATGTACTTTGCATTGTGGATACCGGTGGAAACCACGCAGACCTGACAGCGGAATACGCTGCGATTCCGGCAGAAATGCAGGAAGTGGCAAAGTATTTCGGCAAGGACGTTCTGGCGGAAGTTCCGTCGGCACAGGTGCTGCGTTCCATTCCGGAACTGCGGAAAGCCTTCGGTGACCGTGCAGTGCTCCGTGCGATGCACTTTTATCGGGAGGACGGACGGGCACAGGGCGAATCTGATGCACTGGATCGGGGCGATTTCGAGGCGTTCCTGCACCTGGTACAGAACTCCGGACAGTCTTCCTATTGCCTGCTGCAAAACGTCTACCCGTCCTCCGCACCGGAAGACCAGCCCATCTCCATTGCCCTTGCAGTCGGCTCGGCAGTGCTGGGCGGCAGGGGAGCGATCCGTGTACACGGCGGCGGTTTCGGCGGAACAGTACAGGCATTTGTGCCGGCTGTGCTGCTGTCCCAGTTTCAGGAGGGTATGGAATCCGTTCTGGGAAAGGGCTGCTGCCACGTGCTGCGAATTCGTTCCGTTGGCGGCATGACTGTATTGATATAAGGCAGCATTGTGCTTTTGTGCAGTGTTGCTGAAAGTTTGCCTTTCAGGGCAAACTGATAGGAGGGAAAATTCCCTCTCCATTTGACAGAAATTGAAAGGAAGCGTAAAGTAACATGGGAAAAATTCTGGTCACTGGCGGTACCGGCTTTATCGGCAGTCATACTTGTGTGGCATTGATCAATGCCGGCTATCAGGTCGTGATTATGGACAATCTCTGCAATTCAAAGGTGGAGGCAATTGCCCGTATCGAGATGATCACCGGAAAGCATGTGCGGTTCTATCGTACAGATATGCGTGACGAGGAGGACATGCGGCAGATTTTTGAGGACAACAAGATCGATGCCGTAATTCACTTCGCCGGTCTGAAGGCAGTTGGCGAATCGGTGGAAAAGCCGCTGGAATACTACGAGAACAACATCAGCGGTACACTCTCCCTGCTGCGTGTCATGCGGGAGTATCACTGCAATGTGATAATTTTCTCCTCCAGTGCGACCGTTTACGGCTGCAACAATGAGGCTCCCTACGTGGAGGAAATGCCGACCTCTGCAACGAATCCCTATGGCTACACCAAGGTCATGATCGAACAGATTCTGCGGGACGTTTGCACTGCCAATCCGGAGTTCACGGCTGTGGCTCTGCGGTATTTCAACCCGATCGGTGCTCACATCAGCGGTCTGCTGGGCGAGAATCCCAACGGAATCCCCAACAATCTGGTGCCCTATGTGGCACAGGTGGCACTGGGCAAGCTGGATCATGTGCGGGTATTCGGTGATGACTACGACACGCCGGACGGCACTGGTGTGCGGGACTATATCCATGTTATGGATCTGGCAACCGGTCACGTGGCAGCCGTGGCATACGGACTGGAGCACCGTGGCTTTGAACCGATCAATCTGGGTACCGGTCATGGCAGCAGCGTGCTGGACGTGGTGCATGCGTATGAAAAGGCGTGCGGCAAGAAGATTCCGATAGAGATCACGGAACGCCGTGCCGGAGATATTGCCACCTCGTATGCAGATCCGTCGAAAGCAAAGAAACTGCTTGGCTGGGAAGCAACTGCGGATTTGCAGCAGATGTGTGCCGACAGCTGGCGTTTCACAAAGCAGAATCCCAACGGAATGTGAGAAGCTGCTTTCGTAATCCGTTTACGAAAATGCGTTCCCACAGAAAGGAATACATATGACAGGCAGATTCGGAAATGCGATCGATAATTTCCTGATTATCATGGTTGCTGTTGCCGTGGTGCTGCTGCTGGTGGTGATGCTGGGTTCTCGGCAAAGCCCGTTCCGGCAGAAGCTGAGCCGGCTTCTGGTACAGAATCCAAACACTGCCGACAAACGGCAGTCGCTGGAGTTTAATCGGGAATATTATATCACAGGAGAAAGAGCAATGCGTAAACCAAACCGCGGAAAAAATCCACCCCGTACCGTGATCGCTGTTCTGGTACAAAAGGTAGATGAACGCCGCAGAACCATGGATCCCAGCGGCACTTTGAAACTGTACAACGAATACTATGAGTTGATTTTCAAGACCCGCAAGGGCGATGTGCTGCATATTGTTACCAGCAAAAAAGCGTATATCGAAACCCCGTTTCATCAGCAGGGACAGCTGACTTTTCAGGGGGATCGTCTGATCCGGTTCCAGTATCCGGAGGGAGAAGTTACCGAAGACGAAGCAGCATTCACCAGCATGATGCCGGCAGTACGCCGCGGATAATACAAAAGGCAATACCGCACAGTTTTGTGCCGTGCTGCCATAACAAAAAGCGTACCGTTTCACAAGAAAACGGTACGCTTTTTTCGTTGTTATATTGGCTGCGGTTTACGGGACGATCATAACCGGAGTGTTGATAGTGACCTTGTCATAGATCTTTTTGGCAACGTCCAGCGGCAGGTTGATACAGCCGTGGGAACCGTTGTTGATGTAGATGTCACCGCCGTAGGCACTGCGGTTCAGATCGTGCAGACCGATGCCGGTATAGGTGACGGGCATCCAGTAATTTACCCATGTTTCATAACCCTGCACTGCGTAAGTCCCCAGCTTTCGCGGAGATTCTCTGGACCATACCTTGTATGCTCCCGGCGGTGTGGCACGTGTCGGATCGGACTCCTTACCGGTAACCACATCAGACTCCAGGAACAGTTCGCCATTGACATAGTACCACAAGTGCTGGTGGCAGATGTCCACTTCAATGTAGGTGTTTCCGGTATAGGTAACGCCGGCGTTGGAATTCATGCGGAATCCCTCTACCTTATATACCGGTTCAATGGTTACTGCCTCGCCGGCTTTGATGTAATCTACCAGCTTTTCCACAGTGGCAGAAACATTGGTTTTCCAGCCGTAGATGCCGTCAGAACCGATTGGCAGGGTAATCTCTCCGTCTTCGGTGGCTTTGAACTTGAAGTTGTAGCCGGTCACCAGTGTGTCGTACTTGTCAGCGATATGTTCCTGCACCCATGCGGAAGCTTTGTCGGTGTCCACAGTGATGTCATCGCCGTCCGTGGTGATCCAGTCCATGATAGTAGCGTGATCCAGCTTTTCCGTGCCAACCGGATCGAAAATTTCCTCGCGGTCAGTCATGTCATAGGTGATCTCTACAGCACCGATCTTGTTGTACAGTGCCAGTGTAGGCTCCAGACTTTCCGCAGTGACAGCTGCCTTTTTGTAGCAGTCACTGTCTGCCATCTGAATGGTGTTGTTGCCCTCCCGCATCTGTGCGACCGTGTAGTCGGACAGCTTCTGGGTGTCTACCATGTTGCCGTTATCTTCCGGCTGAATGGTAAAGGAACCGTCCTCGTTCTGGACAACCTTGGCATCGGTGGGCGGTACATTGCCCCAGTCATAGGCGGCGATCAGGCTGACCAGTGCATCTTCCGAGTAGGAATCCTGCATCTTGACTGTATACTCGGTTTTGGAGAACAGCTTCCTGAACCAGAGGGCGTGACTTTCGTCTGCCGGCTCTGTCAGAGCGTTGTCCGGCAGGGTAACGGTGCAGCCGAATGAGGAGCCCTTGAAGGTGATCGGGTCGCCGCTTTTGGGAATGAATGTCAGTCCCATATCCTGTGCGGTATTCAGAACTGCGTCGCTGGCTTCCTCCGCGGTCATGCCGCCGATGTCCACGCCGTTGACGTAAGTTTTAGGGAGAAACTTGCTGTGATAGACAGCCAGTCCGGCGATGTAACCCAGCAGGAGTACAGCCAGCACGGCAATACCAATGATGATGCAGATCTTTCCGGCGTTGGATTCCTCCCGCACTGGTTCGTAATGTCTGGGCGGTGTAGGGCGGGGCGGACGCTGTGCTGTTGCCACGTTGCCTCCGGAACGCTGCTGGTGCTGCGGCTGTGGTGCACGCTGCTGCCGCGGCTGGTCATAGGCATAGCCGGAAGAAACGGCATCATGGATCTGCCGTGCCTTGTCCGAACGGGTGCGTTCCGAAGCGGAGCCGTTTTCAGGGCTGCGGGAAGCCGGACGATTCTGTCCGGAAAAGCGTTCAGAAGACGGCTTCGGCGATGATGACTGAAATTCTGTTGCCTCTTTTGCAGCGAGAGAAGCTTTGATTTTTTCCCGCATTTCGTCTTTGGTCAGATGCTGCTTGGGAGCATTTCCGGCAGGGGATTGGTCTTTATTGTTCACTGTCATCTTTCCTTTCTTCCATGGTACGAGGGCTGTGCGGAATACAGCATCATTGAACTTCACCGCGTGTCGGCGTTCCGAGTATGTTGACAAACTGATGACAGCTGCGGTCAGTCCGAAGACAGTAGAACCTCTGTTTCTGGAAAAATTAAAAAAATATTACATTGAGAGAAGCAGGCTCTGCAGCGTGGATATTCGCCAGAGCCATTCCTTATTATTATACCCACTGGATTTCTGTTTGTCAACACTTTTCGACATGAAATATAAATTGTAAACATCCTTTACCGATTTGTTTCCAAATGCACATTGAAATTTTATCGGCGGGCTGTTGTAATGTATGCGGAAAATCAGTCATATATTCTGTTACTTTATACGATGAAAATAAACAAAAAATGCAAATATGTTGTGTAATGTGCACACTGAAAACATTGCATTTTTGTTGAAAAAGCAGATTGACATTACAGGGAAAAAGGCGTAAAATGAAGGTGGAAATTGGGTGGAAAAATGTGCCACCACAATTTGAGCCATAAGGAGAAATATGAGAAATATTCCGGGCAATGAGGCTTCCGGAAATTTTTCAGCTGATGTCCGGTGTATGCACACATCGGACGAACAGGAGGAATGAATGATGAAGAACAAAAAAATCGGAACCAGTATTCTGGCATTTCTGCTGGCGGCGGCCACTGCCGCAGCCGGTGCACAGCCGGTTCTGGCAGCAGATCTGGGAACTGTAACTGACAACGTTCCGGCGATTGTGGCAGCCAGTGCTTCGGTGTCTGTGATCGATGCCAGCGGCGACCTGGAAGCTGCCTATGCGGAATGGGGTGCTGTATCCAATGCGACCGGCTACAACGTGTATATCAAGCCGGCAGGCGGCAGCTACACGCAGCTGGATACCATGCTGGTACGCCAGTATCCGGATCGCTTCCGTGCTGATGCAGTAGGTCTGAAAGCCGGCAGCTACACCATGAAGATCGTGCCGGTGATTAACGGCAAGGAAGATGCTTCTAAGGCAGCAGAAACTGCGGGACTTCAGGTAGAGGCTCACGACAGAAGCGGTTTTGGCTTTGCAAAGGGCACTTCTTCCGGTGCATACAACGAGGACGGCACGCTGAAAGCAGATGCCATTGTGGTATATGTCACCGATGCCAACAAGGACACCGTGACGGCAAGCATTGACGCCACCGGCAAGGGCGCGACCGATGTGACTGGTGTGCAGAACATCATTACGGCTTATAAGAAAAATAAAGAAAAGCGTCCGCTGTGCCTGCGGTTTATCGGCAACATCACCGATCCGGCAGACATGCCCAAGGGCGATCTGATGATCGACACCGCAAAGGCTGGCATCACCGTGGAGGGTATTGGTACCGATACCGTATTCAACGGTTTTGGTCTGGTCATGAAGAACTGCTCTAACGTAGAGGTCCGCAATATCGGCTTCATGAACTGCAACAGCAGCGAGGGCGATGACTGCGGCTTGCAGCAGGGCAACGACCACATTTGGGTGCATAACTGTGATTTCTTCTATGGTGATGCCGGTTCAGATGCCGATCAGGTCAAGGGCGACGGTGCACTGGATACCAAGACTTCCACCTATGTAACACATTCCTACAACCACTTCTGGGATAACGGAAAGTGCAACCTGCAGGGCATGAAGACAGAAAAGGAAACCAACTATGTGACCTATCACCACAACTGGTACGATCACTCTGATTCCCGTCACCCCAGAATCCGCACCTGCTCTGTACACAGCTATAACAACTACTTCGACGGCAATGCCAAGTACGGCATCGGCGTCACCATGGGATCTTCTGCTTTCGCGGAAAACAACTACTTCCGCAACTGTAAGAACCCGATGATGAGTTCCGGACAGGGTACTGATGCACTGGGTGAAGGTACATTCGGAGGCGAAACCGGCGGTATCATCAAGGCTTGCGGCAACTATATCGAGGGTGCTTCCAGCTATATCCCGTATTCGCAGAACAGCACCTCGTTCGATGCCTATGAAGTTTCCAGCCCGTCTGAAAAAGTACCGGACAGCGTCAAGACGGTTTCCGGCGGCACAGGCTACAACAACTTCGATACCGATTCCAACATCATGTACAGCTACAAGGCAGATGCAGCGGCTGATGTGCCGGCTATCGTTACTGCCAAGGCCGGACGCGTACAGGGCGGTGATCTCCAGTGGAAGTTTGACAACTCCGTGGACGATACCAGCTATGCGGTCAATCAGGCATTGAAAGACGCTCTGGTCAATTACAAGTCCTCTATCGTGGCGATCGGCAGCGGCTTTACCGACAGCACTACAGATCCGGTTGTCACCACTGAGGAAACCAAGACTACCACAGTGACCACCACCGTCAGCGTGTCCAAGGATACGACCGCAACGGCTCTGACCACTGCTACCACCAAGAACACCACGCCTACCACACCGGACGTGCCGGTGGCAGGGGACATCTTCTGTTCGCCTACCGGTACCGGCAGCGGTTCTTCCGAAAAGGATCCGGCTTCTGTTACCGATGCGATCTCCAAGCTGTCCGCAGGTCACACCATTTATCTGCTGGGCGGTACATACAAGTTCTCGGAAATGATCCTCATTGACGCTCAGAACAGCGGTACTGCTAATGCAATGAAGACGATCAAGCCTTATAACGGTGCAGATGTGGTGTTCGACTTCTCCGGACAGGGCGATGCAGACGGCAGCAAGCGTGGCATTGTGCTGGACGGTGACTACTGGCACTTCTATGATTTTGAGATCACTAAGGCAGCCGATAACGGCATGCTCCTCTCCGGCAACAACAATAAGATCGAACGCATGGTATTCAACGACAATCAGGACACTGGTTTGCAGCTGTCCCGTTATAATACCAGTGCAGCAACCATTGCCGACTGGCCCAGCAATAACCTGATCCTGAACTGCACTTCCAAGAACAACTGCGACAATGCCAGCATGGAAAATGCTGACGGTTTTGCAGCAAAGCTGACCTGCGGCGAGGGCAACGTCTTTGACGGCTGTATGGCATACAACAACAGTGACGACGGCTGGGATCTGTTTGCAAAAAGTGCTACCGGTCCTATCGGTGTTGTCACCATTCAGAATTGTATTGCATTCCGCAACGGCTTTACGGAATTCGGCGAGGGCTACGGCAATTGCGACGGCAACGGCTTCAAGCTGGGCGGCTCTGGTATCGGTTCTGCACATATCTTGAAGAACTGTCTGGCATTCGAGAACCTTCACTGCGGCTTCACCGATAACAATAACCCGAGGCTGGGCAGTCTGACCAACTGTACCGCAGTCAACAACAACGGCGAAGGCAAGGGAAAGCCGAACTTCTCCTGCTATCGCTGCACAGATCCGGGTGCAATCTTTGAGAATATGATGTCCTATTATGATGATTCTGTATTTATGTCTGACGCAAAGCTGAAAGGCGGTGCTTCTAACGACAAGTATGTTGGTACTTATGAAAACGGCGTGTACTACAACAGCGGCTACTATCAGGTAGATGCAAAGACTGCGATCAAAAACGGTGCGAAGATCGGCACAAAGCTTTCTGCAGCTCCGGCAGCTTCTGACTTTATCACAATGGCAAAGGCTCCGGAACAGGGCACCGATTTTGATGCTGTATGGAGAAATGCAGACGGTTCGCTGAATCCGGGCGGTTTGTATGAAACTGCGGATTCCAGCAGCTATAAGACAATGGGTTACCATATGTATAACGGCAGCATTGTCGTTCCGCCGACAACAACCACAAGCACTTCTTCTGAACAGCAAACCACCACTACTACTACCACAGCAGTACAGCCCACTGAAACCACAACCGGTTCGGAAACTTCTGAAAAGACCAGCGAAACTTCTGCACAGCCGACAGAAACTGCTGTAAAGACCAGTGAAACTTCCGCACAGCCCACTGAAACCACAGCTGCTCCGGCAACTTCGGATACGGCGGACACCACGGAACAGTCGACTGCCACTACACCAGTCAGCAGCGGCGACAGCAACACAGAAACCACGCAGACCACCGCTTCGGAAGTGACCTCTCAGTCCCTGTACGGCGATGTGAACTTGGACGGCAAGGTGGATATTACCGATGCAGTTCTGCTGAACAAGGCGGTTGCCGGTGTGGTAACGCTGAACGCCAGCCAGCAGAAGAATGCCGACTGTATGGCGGACGGAGAACTCTCTACCAACGATTCGACAGTTCTGCTGCAATTCCTGGTACGCATAGTTACCTCCCTGCCGGTAACGGAATAACCGATTCTCCGGAAAAGAAATAGATCTTCATTCTGCAAATGGCAGCCGATGTTTTCGGCTGCCATTTTTGCGTGAAAAGCAATTCCGCTTTTTTCGGTTTTTTTGTACAATTTGACTTGCTTTTTTTTACGGGATATGTTATACTATAGACAGCACCCATGCCGGATTTGGAAGTCTGACATGGAAAAGTGTTTTCATTTCTATCCCTGTCGCTTCCGCTGCCTGCGGGCACGGCGGCGTTTTCGGGCGATAAATTTTAGATGAGGTGAATCAAATTGTCACAACTGAAAAAACCCACAATCAAAAACCCTGATCTGGTTGCCGCAATGGCGGAATTCAAAAAACAGCAGAGCGTACAGACCGAAAAAGAAATGCTGGACGCAATTGCAGCAGCATCGTTTATTGCTCCGATCACGTTGCAGAACAAGCTGAACGAGGTAGAACCGGACGAGAATGGTCAGCGTCACATGGAGGCTTCTCTCATGGCTGTTTCCAACAAGGACGGTGTAAAGTTCTTTCCGGCTTTCACCGACTGGCTGGAATTCCTGAAGTGGAAGAACGATCCGGACGCGGACACAATGGTAATTACATTTGACCAGTACTGCGGGATCCTGCTGAAGCAGGGTGTCGATGTCAGTGGTATCGTCATCAATCCGGCAGAAACCAACATCGTGATCCGCAAGGAAAAAATGGCAGAGATGAAGGGCGTTTCTCTGGAGGCAGAACAGCCGCAGGAAGCTCCGAAGAAGAACAACATTCTCCCGCTGTTTGGCTGCGAAAAGGTCACCAATCCAGAAGTGATCGTTGCCGCAGACCGTCTGCGTCGGGAAAACAACGAACCTGCCCGCAACAATATGTTTGAGGCAATGCGGAAAGCACGCTTTGTGGCTCCGGTGCTGATGGAAGTGCCGAAGGAAGTCAAGGCTGGCGAAAAGGTCAATGCACAGGCAGAGTTCATCATGCTGAATCACGAGGGCGGAAAGTACATGCCGCTGTTCACCAGCCTGTCAGAACTACAGAAGTGGAACGGGGCACCGGACTGCAAGGCAGTTCCCATGAGCATGGCAAACTATGTGGCAATGCTGTCTGATCCCAAGAGTACAGCTGCCGGCATCGTGCTCGATCCGTTCACCATGGGGCTGGCATTCAGCAAGGAGCAGGCAATGAACATTCAGCCGCGTCTGGCAATGCGGGATATTGACTCCACTCCGGAGGGCATGGAAGACGACCTGAAAGCATACTTTGCAGAAAATGCAGATGTCAAGAAAGCATACATCGATGGTGTCAAGGCGAACAACACAGACGGTTTCGTGGTAGTTCTGGAACTGGAAAACGAAAACAATGTCCGTGAGATCGCTGACCACGTGGCAAAGGCAATTAACAAGTATGGTTCCTGCGTAGTGGCTCCGATCAGCTCGCCGATCGGCAAGAAAGTACTGGAAAGAAAAACTGCTTTCTACGAAGCCTGAAAATCACATTACCGGTGACGGTCACGCTGGTATTTGCAGGCAGATTGTGTGCAAATGCTGTCGGGTGGGCTTTTTGCGGTGTTACTGATAAAAATCCACTTGTTCTGAAAGAAAATCAACCCCCTGTCCTCGCGGCAATGACTGCAAGGGCAGGGGGTTTTTGTGTTTCTTTTTATGTTGCTTTAGAAAAACTGCCGGAAAGCCGTGGGCAGGGAAATCTCCTTGGTAATTTCCGCCGCAGTTTTCCAGACGAATTGTTCGTCCTGTCTGGCACAGGTGAGGTATACGCCGTAGAGTTCCCATTCCACATGGGTGAAGATGTGTTTCCGTTCCACCGTCTGCGTCAGATCCGTGGGCTTGCAGTGCCATGCACTGGCCTGGGCAATGGCTTCTTCGGTAGTGCAGATGCCGGCAACATTGGGATATTCCCAAAGCCCGTGGAGCAGCCCCTTGGCAGTGCGTTTCCGGAGGGCGAATTTCCCGTCGCATTGCAGCACAAAAACGGTGTACTGTTCCTGTCGTCTGGCTTTTTTGGCAGTCCGCTGGGGCAGCCGCAGAGCATCGCAGTACTGTCTGCCCAGACACAGTTCCGACAGGGGACAGGCTTCACAATGCGGCTGTCCGTTGGGCACGCAGACCGTGGCTCCGATTTCCATAAACGCCTGTGTCAGCGTGCCGCAGTGTTCCGGATTGTCCAGATAGACCTGCCGCAGCAGGGCAGTGACAGCTGCCTTTTGTTCCGGCCGGTCGATCTCACAGAAGTGGTTCATCACTCTGGCGGCCACCCGCAGCACGTTGCCGTCTACCGCTGGCGTAGGCAAACCGTAGCAAATGGAACAGACTGCACCGGCGGTGTAATCGCCTACGCCAGCCAGTCCGCGGACTTCCTCCCATGTGCGGGGAAACACGCCGCCGTACTGCTCCTGAATCGTCTGTGCTGCCTTTCGCAGATTCGCTGCACGGCTGTAATAGCCCAGCCCCTCCCAGCACTTGTTGACCTGATCCTGTTCCGCTGCGGAAAGTGCGGCAATGTCCGGAAAGGTTTCCAGAAACCGTGCGTAATAGTTCTTGACGGCTTCTACCCGCGTCTGCTGGAGCATGATCTCTGACAGCCAGATGCGGTAAGGCTCCTGCGTGTGCCGCCAGGGGAGATCCCGTGCATGCAGCGGATACCACGCCAACAGCGGCTGTGCTGTTTGCAGAAGTGCCTGTTCCTGCATGGCTTTCCAGCAACGCATGCGGTGGATCACTTTTTCATAGACCGGCAGCATGTGGGGCTCTTTGCAGATTTCCGGCAGCTGTTCCACAGGGATCCACTGTACCGCAGTGTTTTCGTCCGGCTGGATCCGCAGCGTTTCTTTCTGGTCGGCAATGATGCCGTAGGTGACGTTATAGTGCTGATGTGCCGGAACGGGAACGCCCTTTTTCTGATGTGCTTTGACAGGGAGAATGTCCAGCGAGAGAATGGCTCCGGTAAGGGGATAGGGTTTCTGAATACCGGTTTCCTCTTTTGCCTCCCGCACGGCTGTCCAGAGAAAATCACTGGAACCGTCAGCGTGTCCGCCTGTCCATGCAAAGGAATCGTAGATGCGGTGGTAGACCATCAGCACCTGATCCATTGCCGGATTCATGACGAAACCGGAACAGGTGAAATGGCTTTCCGCGTGGCTGCGGTAGAGCAGCTGTGTGCCGTACTGTTCCGCCGCAAGGAGTATCTCGTTCCGGTCGCGGCGTTCCTGTTCGGTTTCGGGCGTATAGGCAGCAAGACGTTCTTTCCAGTCGGTCACATCTTGTTCCTGCATGACGTTTCTCATGTTGTTTGTCCTTTCTTTTTGATAACCCCGCACAAACCTTGTGCGGGGTTATCGTTACTTTGCCGGCAGCAGAATCGTAATTTCCGTACCGTGTCCCAGTTCGCTGCGGAGAGAAATGGTGCCGTTGTGACAGTCCACGATATGCTTGACGATAGACAGCCCCAGTCCTGTGCCGCCACGCTGTTTCGAACGGCTTTTGTCCACCCGATAGAACCGTTCAAAGATCCGGCTCTGTGCCTGTAGGGGAATGCCGATGCCGTTGTCTGCAATGACGATTTTCGCCTGTGTGCCGAGGTGCTGTATGGTGATCGTCACGGTGCCCTCCGGATTGTTGTACTTGATCGCGTTGTCAATGAGGTTGATGAACAATTCCCGTATGTAGCCCTCGTTGCTGTGGAGCAGCAGACAGTCGCCCTCCAGCCGGACGTGAATTTTGTTCCGCTGAATCTGCGGCTCCAGAATTTGCAGGGCGTTCTTTGCCGCGGCTTCCAGTGCCACCGGCGTGTTCAGCATTTCCGTGTGTTCCTCGATCTCCGACAGGCGGATAATGTCGTTGATGAGAAACAGCAGGCGTTCGCTTTCCCGTTCGATCATGGCACCGTACTTGGCAACGTCCTCCTCTTTGGTGATCATGCCGCTGCCGAACATTTCGCCGAATCCCTTAATGGTCGTCAGCGGTGTTTTCAGTTCGTGGGAAACGTTTGCGGTGAATTCCTGCCGCATCTTTTCCGCCTTGACGTTGTAGGTCACATCGACCAGCAGCACGATCGTGCCGAAAATGCCGCCCATTTCCACGCGGGTGATGTACGCCCGAATATACTTGCCGTCGATCTTCAGCAGCTGCCGCACAGAGCAGCCCTTGTGCAGTTCACTGTCTTCCGGCAGCAGTTCATGCTGAGGTGCTGTTTTGGATTTTCGCAGTGCGTCCAGAAAGTCCTGATTGTTTGTCAGAATGAAAATGGATTTGTTGTCCCAGCTTTCCTTGCTGATGTTCAGCAGTGCCGTTGCCGTGCGGTTGGCAAGCTGGATCTTGTCGGAATCGTCCAGAATCAGAATGCCCTCTACCATGTGCTCCTGAATCAGCCCGATGATGTCCCGTTCGTGGTGCAGCTCTTTCTGCATGCGGTTCATTTCGTTTTCCAGCTTTCCAAGAGCCTTTTGACTTTTCTTGTGCTGATGCTGTGCCTGCTGTTTCTGGTGCAGATACAGAAAAATAAAAATTGTCAGCAAAAGAGCCGTTGCCGCAGCAAATGCCCAACCGAGCCATTCCATAATTACCCTCCGATCTTATAGCCGTAACCCCGTACTGTGTGAATGAGATTGGTACAGCCGGCAGCCTCCAGCTTTTGCCGCAGCGTCTTGACATGAGCGTCCACAGTTCTGGTTTCGCCCTCATAGGAGAAGCCCCAAACCTGTTCCAGCAGCCGGTCGCGGGAAATGGCAGAGCCGCGGTTGCGTACCAGATAGGACAGCAGTTCGAACTCCTTATAGGTGAGAACGATCTCCGTTTCCAGATAGACCACGGTACGCTGGTTCAGGTCAATGGTCAGGTCATGGGCAGAGAGCACCTGCTGCTGTTCCGGCTTTTGCACATGGCTCCGCCGCAGCACCGCCTTGACGCGGGACAGCAGTTCCATGATGCCGAATGGCTTGGTGATATAATCGTCTGCACCGTTTTCCAGTCCGGTGACCTTGTCGATCTCCGAGGACTTCGCCGAAAGCATGATGACAGGAATTTCCGCCGTTGCCGCATCGGATTTCAGTCGTTTCAGAATCGAGATGCCGTCCTCGTCCGGCAGCATGATGTCCAGCAGGATCAATGCCGGCTGTTCTTCCTGTACACGCTGGAAAAAGCTTTTTCCGTCAGGGAAGCCCTTCGCAGTATAGCCGCCGGACTGGAGAGCACAGGTGATGAGTTCCCGAATGCCGGTGTCGTCTTCCACACAAAATATGTTTGCCAAATTACATTTCCTCTTTTCCCTGGAATCCGCCGCAAAGCCGTCAGGCGGGCTTTATTCAGTGTTTCCTTTATACAGCAGTTTCCTTGTTTTCCCGAATCACAGCACGCATTGCCGCCACGGCGACCTCAATGGCGTGTGTCATGTCGCTTGCGGCGTGTTCCTTGTCCCGTACCACTGCCTGCCGTTCCTGATTCCACAGCATCTGCAAAATGGTGGCACACCGGACGTGCCGTGCGGCGGCGACCGTGAACAGAGCAGCCGATTCCATTTCCGATGCCAGCGTGCCGGCGGCTTTCCATGCCTGCCAGTTCTGGAGCAGGGTGGGAGCTACCGGCATGGTTTCCGGCGAGTGCTGCCCGTAGAAAGAATCCTTGCACTGTACCACGCCGGTATGATAATCATATGCAGCAGCACGTGCCGCACAGACCAGATGTTCCGTCAATCCGAAATCCGGCACCGCCGGAAATGCCAGCGGCATGTATTCCTGCGAAGTGCCCTCCATGCGGATCGCTCCTGTGGGAATGATCAACGCCCCCGGCACCAGTTCCGGCTGCATGCCGCCGCAGGTGCCGATCCGCAGAAAGGTATGTGCCCCCAGAGCAGCCAGTTCTTCCATGGCGATCGCGGCAGAGGGTCCGCCGATGCCGGTGGAGGTGACGCTGACGCGGGTGCCGTCCAGCGTGCCGGTATAGGTGGTGAACTCCCGGCTCTGTGCCACCTTCTGGGCGTTTTCAAGATAGGACGCGATCCACGGAACACGGTCCGGATCGCCGGGGAGAAAGACATAGTGTCCGATGTCCTCCGCAGTGCATTGAATGTGAAACTGACGTTCTGCCATAGGGAACTCCTTTCTGAATCGGTTGCCTATCCCATAATTCGACACACTTCTTGACAAAATTCCGGAATTCTGCTAAGATACTGATACAGGGATAACGCCGCACAGGAATATGTGGTGTTCGCTTTCATCAAAGGCAGGAGGAAAAATGCCATGCAGCAATATTCCAACCGACCTCCGTTTATGGGACCGGAGTATCACTATGATCTTAGGGCATTGATTTTTGGGATCGTGTCGTTTTTGTTTTGCCAGTTGCCGGTGCTGTCCGTCGTGACGGGCATCGTGGCACTGGTCTATGCGGCAAGGGCGAAAAAGCGGCAGTGGAATTACAGCCGCGGCATGCGTCGCTGCGGTATCATTTTGGGAATCGTCGGCATTGTCGTATGTATACTTTTCAGCATTTACTGGGGCATTACGATCCTGCGGACAGTGATCATGCTCTATGAAGAAAATCAAATGGTACCGGCTCCGCCGAATCCCCAGTTCTTTGAGGGACCCGGCACACCCGCAGTGATTTACGGCACCATCGCACAAAGTTTATCTGACGGCTTTGCACGCGATCTGCATCATTTTTTATGATTCTGAAGAATCTGGATCGGGTTCTTCCGGTTGGAAGCTGTTTTCCGCGTCGTCATCGGTTTGCTTTTCTATGCCGAATGGCTGGACATCGTCCGGCAGAGGCTTGACTATGGCAAAACCGCTGTCGGCGTTTTCTTCTGCCTGTTCGCGGCAGGCGGGGTCCACGTGGAACGTCACCGCCTGTTTCCGGTTGAACACCTCGTTGACCCGTTCTGTGCCGCCGTATTCGCCGTCAATGGTCCACGAAACCGGCTCTTCGTCCAGTGCAGTGACTTTCAGGTGCGATGTGCGGAAATAGTGGAGATACTGTTTTGCCAGTCCAAGCTGGATCTTGGAGAATGCCATGACCAGTTTGTGGAATTCTACCAGATTAGAGGGCTTGTGGATCAGGGTGACTTCAAACAAGCCGTCGTCCCAGCGAACATCGGACAGAGCCAGAAATTTCGCAACGGAGGAAGAATTGGTCACCATGCCGTAGAGGAATTCGTCCTCGATCACGCCGCCGTCGTATTCGATCCGCATGCGGTATGCCCGAATTTTCGGCAGCTTGGAGATCGCGTTGAGCAGGTAGGCGGAGTGTCCCAGCAGGTTTTTGAAATGCTGCGGCGTTTCGTAGGAGATCTCCGTAAATGCTCCGAATGCTGCCACGTAGGTGAAGTATTTGTCGTTGAAGCTGCCCACGTCGCATACCAGATCTTCGCCGTGAATGATACAGTCTACGGCTTGTTCCGGATCCTTGGGGATTCCCAGACCGCGGGCGAAGTCGTTAGTGGAGCCAAGGGGAATGTAACCGATGGAACACTGGGTCTTGCTTTTCATACAGCCCTGAATGACTTCGTTCAGGGTGCCGTCACCGCCGGAGCAGACGAGAATATCATAACAGCCGGCATCGCACGCTAGCTTGGCACAGGCGGTGGCATCGCCGCGGTCCTGTGTCGGGTGTACGGTCACCTGAAATCCGGCAGCGGTGAATTTGTCGATAATCATTGCTAGATGTGCCCCCGCCGAGGCTCTGCCGGAATGCAGATTGCAGATAAAATAGATCTGTTTCAACTGTGATACCTCCTTTTTTCAGAAAAAGATGTTGCCTTTAGTATACCACAAATTTTACAAAAATGCAAGCATTTTGATTTGTGAACGCCTTTGAAAAATACTGTAAAAAATAACGCATCTCCTGCGTTTTTCGGTGCTTTTTGAATTTTTTTTGCTTGCAATTTTATGTGCACCATAGTATAATGAAAAAACGGTACACAGATACCATTGTGTGCAGGTCATGTATGCGGATCGTTGAAAGTGGAAAAAGGTATAAGGCAGCACCGCACAACATTTTTAGGCAATACCGCACAAAGAGCGTCTGGCGACTTTGCACGCCATCTGCTTGCAAATTTCCCGTCATATTTCACAAAAATGCTCGTGAATACATCAAGTATTCACTCCGCTTTTTGTTTCATCTGACGAAAAATTTGACGACGCATCTGTCGCACAATCTTTGTGCGGTATTGCCTTTATTCAGTATTTCCCTTGTGCAGTGATGCCGCTAAAGGAGCGTGGAAGTTGTTATGAGTAAAGCTCAGAATAAAGTAAATGGATTTACGCTTGTTGAACTTTTGATTGCCTCTGTGATTATGGGGATTCTTGCTACAATTTTGGTGCCCACTCTGCTGCAATATATTGAACGAAGTCATGAAACCATTGACATCACCAATGTGCGTGAGGCATATCTCAAAGTCAGAACGGCATCGATGATCGATGGAGCAGCAGGTGTGTCCAAAACGGTAAAGCTTGAACAAAAACGAGATGACTGGCAGTCGTTCAATCCTGTAACGATTGCGGGGATCAAACACTATACCTGGGAAGGGGATACAGATCACTGGAAGGGTATCCCCGCGGCGAACGGAGAGTGTGAGATCACCTATACGCCTTCGACCGGCATTGTTTTCTACTGGAAAGGAAAGAGTGAAACCAGTACAGTTACTGGTATTGATTTTAACGAAGATCTGCATAGTGCACTGAATCAAACCAGTATATTGTCAGATTTGATCGCAAATAAATCTGCTCGCTTTGAGATCGATTCTCAGTGTCCCAATTCTACAATGGTACCAAAAGTACAGGAGCAGATCGGAGAAAGCAGTCTGCTGAATTACGGTACATGGGCATATTTGGAAAGTCCGAATGATGCTTCCGGAAGGTATCTGTTCTGGACTTCGGTAGATACTGAAGCAGTTGGTGCGGGAAAAAAGATCCCTGTGATCATCAGCAGGGCAGATGGTGGATTTTATATCTCTGAAACGACAACGGCAGAACGATCGAATAAGGGTAAAAATTATGTCGCGGTCGTAGATCATATTTATAATTCTGCCGGATTCAGACCATATACCAAAGGTGAACATTATAATAGTCTGACGGAAGCGTATGCGGCATATGAAAAACTGGTTGCAGAAAAATATCCGGATTATAAGGATGCACTGCCAAAATAAAACAGATCGTTAGAGAATTGAACGGTATAAAAATCCAGACTTGACAAAACGGCAAAAATCCGGTATAATAAAAGTCCATGAGCAGACTGTGTGATAGCACAGCGGTTTCGCTGTGAGGAAAGTCCGAGCACCATAGGACAGGATAGCTGCTAACGGCAGCCGGGGGCGACCCTAGAGCCAGTGCAACAGAGAGATACCGCCGCGGGTTTCCTGCGGTAAGGGTGGAAAGGTGTGGTAAGAGCACACCAGAGTGCAGGAGACTGTACTGCTATGTAAACCTTATCCGGTGCAACGTCTATTGGTACACGCTGTCTTAACATCGGTCCGGTGGACAGCGGCGTAATGGCGGCTAGAGCTGTGAGGCGACTCACAGACCAGATAAATTATCACACACGACAGAACTCGGCTTACAGGTCTGGTCATGGAAAAACAGCACAGCATTGATACCGTGCTTTAAGAGCCTGTTTTGTATTTTTTGCACGCATTTTGCCTGCATGTCCGGATACAAAATGGGCTCTGGCTCTTATTTGTGCTTTGTGCAGTGTTACTTTGCAGCTGTGCAATGAAAAATACACCATTGTGCCGCATATGCTGTTTCAGGAGGAAACGGCAATGCAGCAGAATGAATCCAGAAAACATACAAAAGCACCGTACTCCGTCCGCGTGATCCCGCCGTCCAAAAATGCGGCACAGGAAAACGCCGACCGGATCCGGTGCGGAAAAATGCTGGGGCGGCTGATGCAGCTTTCAGAGGAAATGCAGGGGCGGGAGTCCCCGAAAAAACGGAGGATTTGACATGGACGCAGAAACGATGCTCTGGTATGAAAAACCGGCAGAAGATTTTGACCATGCACTGCCTGTCGGCAACGGCAGAATCGGAGCCATGATCTTTGGCGGTGCAGCAGATGAAGTGCTGAAGCTGAATGAGGACTCTATCTGGTCCGGCGGCAAGCGAAACCGGAACAATCCTGATGCACGGGAGGGACTGGAAGAAGTCCGGAAGCTGCTGAAAGAGGAACGCATTCCGGAAGCAGAAAAAGTCGCTTTCGAAAAAATGCAGGGCGTGACGCCGAATTCCAGACACTACATGCCCTTGGGCAACCTGAATTTACACATGGATTTTGCCGGAAAGGCAAAGCAGTACCAGCGGAGTCTGGATCTGGAACACGCACTGGCAACGGTACGCTTTACCGCCAACGACATCACCTATGTGCGGGAAGTGTTCGTTTCAGAACCGGATCGGGTGCTGGTGATGCACATTGCCGCCAGCGAGCCGGCAATGGTCAACCTGCGGGCAACTTTGGACGGCAGAGATGACTACTACGACGACTGCCGTCCCTGTACGGACTACCCCAACATGCTGGTCTATGACGGCGGTACCGGCAGCAAAGACGGCATTTTCTTCGCCGCAGCTCTGACCGGATTTGCCGAGGGCGGCACACTCCGCACGGTGGGCGGAGCGTTGGAGGTAAAAGATGCCAATGAGGTAACGCTGATCCTCAGCGTCGGCACTAGCTTTTACCACGGAGAACAGTATGAAGACTCCGCTAAGCTGGATGCGTCCTATGCGGCGGACTGTAGTTATGAGGAACTGCTGTACCGGCATCTGACGGAGTATCAGGAAAAGTTCCGTCGGGTACGGTTCACCCTGCCGGACAACAGCGAGGGCGGCAGCGAACTGCCTACAGATGAACGCTTGATGCGGCTTCGCGGCGACGAGGGTGACCACAAGGAGTGCAAGCTACAGATCCACGACAGCAAGCTGGCAGTGCTGTACTTCAACTATGGGCGGTATCTGATGTTGTCCGCCAGCCGCCCGGGGACACAGCCTATGAACTTGCAGGGTATCTGGAATCAGGACATGTGGCCGGCGTGGGGCTGCCGCTATACCATTAACATCAATATTCAGATGAACTACTGGCCGGCGGAAGTCTGCAATTTGTCGGAATGTCATCTGCCGCTGTTCGACCTGATCGAACGCATGCGGGCAAACGGACGGGAAACCGCACAGGCAATGTACGGCTGCCGCGGCTTTGTCTGCCACCACAACACAGACATCTGGGGTGATACGGCTCCGCAGGATCTGTGGATGCCGGCGACGATCTGGCCTATGGGTGCGGCATGGCTCTGCCTGCATATCTTCGAGCACTACCAGTTCACACAGGACTTGGAATTCCTCGACCAGCACTACGAGGCAATGCGGGAGGCTGCCCTGTTCTTCGTGGACTATCTCACGGAAAACGACGAGGGCGAACTGGTGACCTGCCCGTCTGTGTCGCCGGAAAATACCTATAAAACCGAAAGCGGTGCCAAGGGCTGCCTGTGCAGCGGACCGTTTATGGATACGGAAATTTTGACGGTGCTGTTCCGGAACGTCATCGAAAGCAGCAAGCTGCTGGGACGGGACGGAGAGTTTGCCGCAGAACTGGAAACCCTGCTGCAAAAACTGCCGCCGCTGAAAATCGGCAAATACGGGCAGATTCAGGAGTGGGCAAAGGATTACGAGGAAGTAGAGATCGGACACCGCCACATTTCCCATTTGTTTGCTCTGTATCCGGCAGATCTGATCACACTGTACTACACACCGGAGCAGGGCAAGGCTGCCCGTGCAACTTTGATCCGCCGGCTGATCCACGGCGGCGGGCATACCGGCTGGAGCCGTGCATGGATCATCAATCTGTGGGCAAGACTGTTAGACAGCGGCATGGCATACGAGAATTTCCAGCAGCTTCTGGCGTGGTCTACTAACCCGAATCTGCTGGATTCTCACCCGCCGTTCCAGATTGACGGCAACTTCGGCGGTACGGCGGCAATTGCCGAGTGCCTGTTGCAAAGTCATTCCGGCGAGATCAATCTGCTGCCGGCACTGCCGGAATCGTGGCAGGACGGCAGCATCAGCGGTCTGCGGGCACGGGGCGGCTTTGAAGTGGATATGATATGGCATGCCGGCAAGCTGGAAACTGCGGTGATCCGCTCTCTCAGCGGAAATATGTGCACGGTTCGTACCAATACAGTGACCAGTGTGTCCAGTGATGCGGGAGCAGTTGATGCCAAAATTGACGGTGCACTGCTGCGGTTCCCCACAGAAAAGGGCATGACTTATCGTCTGAAAGCGTAATATTCGGGTGAAACAGATGGCAGGCGGCCTGTGTGCTGCCTGTCGTGTTTCTCCGGACGATCCCTCTAGGAGATGGAGCAATTTTGAGGAAAGAACAAGTGTTCGCTCTGGCGGCGGCAGGTGTGCTGCTGACAGGGTGTGCAAAAATTGAACAGGAAGAATCCCAGCCGTCCGCTTCGGTGGCAACTGCCACAACACAGCTTGCAACAGAAGCAGAAACGGTTCCGGCACAGCAGTACCCGTCTGTGGCGTTACAGGTGCCGGAAATCACCCGACAGGACGTGTCCATGAAGCTGGAGGCAGAAGATGCTGCCGTTCCCAGCGGCTGTTCCGTGGCAATGATGCCCCGACTGGGCTATTCCGGAAACGGCTACCTGAGTGGGCTGGATGCCAAGAATGACAGCAGTCTGGTGCTGAATGCCGAGATTCCGGCGACACAGCACTATGACATCACCGTTGTAGTGGGGGCAAGTGCCGCTTCAACCTGTAAGATTCAGGTGGACGGCGAAACTGTCTACACCATGAAAACCGATGCCACCAACAATTTCATGCGGGTCAAGATTCAGGGGATCTTCCTCAATGCAGGAGCGTGTGAACTGTCGGTGGCTCCGGTGGACGGCATTGTGGACATTGACTGCATTGAACTGGTGAACAATACCAGTTTATATGACGGGACTTCTGAAATTTCCGCCACACCGGTGAACAGCAAGGCGACTGCCAGGACACAGCAGCTGTATCAATTTTTGCAGCAGAACTACGGTTCCAAAATCATTACCGGACAATATGCCTCGGACAGCAGCGGCAAGGAACTGGACGAGATCTATAACATCACCGGAAAATACCCGCTGATCCGGTTTGCGGACATGAACGCCTATTCTCCCAACGGCGGGGATTCCCAGAACGCCACTGCTGTGGCGGACAGTCTGGCGTGGGCGAAAGACGGCGGTGTGGTAGGGCTTTCGTGGCTCTGGAACGCTCCCATGGGAACGGGAACGATCTACGAGAAAGACACCTCCTATGACCTGAAAACGGCGGTGACAGACGAGGACATTGCCGGAAAGTCGCTGGAGGAATTGTCTGCCATGGTGACAGAGGGCAAGATCTCGCAGAACTGCTATGCTCTGGTGTCGGACATCGACAGCATTTCAGAGGCATTGCAGCCGTTGGCAGATGCTGATGTACCGGTGCTGTGGCGACCGCTGCCGGAGGCTGGCGGCGGCTGGTACTGGTGGGGCTCCGACGGGGCAGAGAATTACCAGTGGCTCTGGAAGCTGCTGTACACCCGTATGACAGAGTACCACCACCTGAACAATCTGCTCTGGGTCTGGAACGGACAGAGCAGCAGCTTTCTGGTGGACAGCAGCATGTACGACATTGCGGCACTGGATCTGTACGTGGAAAAAGATCAGACTTACGGCAGCCGTTACGAACAGTATGTGGCACTGCGGAACATGTCCGCCGGAAAGATTCTGGCGATCAGCGAGTGCAGCAACGTGCCGGACATGAATGCCATGTTTCGGGATAACGCGGTGTGGTCGTACTTCGGGCTGTGGTATGCTCCTTATCTCGGAGAGTACACCGACAACAACACCTTAATGGAGTTTTATAACTCCGAAGCGGCTCTCACCAGAGAAAATTTCTCCTACAGTGAATAAAACAAAGCAATAACGATAGACAGAGAACGTATTCGAATTGGATACGTTCTTTTTTTCTGCAAAATTATAGAGATACTTTTGTTTCTTTGAAGATGCGGCGGAGTCTGATTTTTTTTCGGGAAAAGGGTTGACAATTGCCTTGTAATTGTATATAATGAACATATGAACAATCGTTCAAATGAATTGCATGGAGGAAACGCAAATGAAAAAGGTATTTAAGCTGAATGATCTGGACTGTGCAAACTGTGCCGCAAAAATGGAGGCAGCGATCCAGAAGCTGGACGGTGTCAAGTCGGCAACCATCAGCTTCATGACACAGAAGCTGACACTGGAGGCAGACGATGCGGATTTTGACAAGGTGCTGAAGGCTGCACAGAAGTGCATCAGCAAGGTAGAACCGGACTGCGAGATTATCATCAAGTAAGGACAACACTGCATAAGCATTGCACGGTATTGCCCATGATAAAAAACAGGAGGCGATTCATATGACAAAACAACAGCGTAAAATTCTGATCAAGATCATTATTGGTGCGGTACTGTTTGCCGTGGGAATGGTGGTCACACATCTGCTGACGCTGCCGTGGTGGGCGGAACTGCTGATTTTTCTGGCAGTGTATCTGGTGCCGGGGTTCAGTGTGCTGGAAAAGGCTGTGCGGAACATTGCACACGGGCAGGTATTTGATGAGAATTTCCTGATGACGATCGCCTCCATTGCGGCGTTTGCAATCGGACAGTATCCCGAAGCTGTAGAAGTTATTCTGTTCTATCAGGTCGGCGAACTGTTCGAAAAAATTGCCGTGGGACGTTCCCGTCAGGCAGTGTCCGACTTGTTGGATCTCTGTCCGGACGAAGCCACTGTCCTGCGGGACGGCAAGCCGGAAACGGTACTGGTAGATGAGGTGGAAGTCGGTGAGCATATTCTGGTTCGCCCCGGCGAAAAAATCCCGCTGGACGCTGCTGTTTTTGAGGGACACACCACCATTGATACGGCGGCTCTCACCGGCGAATCTATGCCGGTCAGTGCGGCAGAGGGTGACGCAGTTTGCAGTGGCTGTGTCAATCTGAGCGGTGCAGTAGAACTGGTTGTCACCAAGCCGGCTTCGGAGTCCACAGCTTCCAAAATTATGGAACTGGTGGAAGAATCCGCTTCCAGCAAGGCGAAAACAGAACAATTTATCACCAAGTTCGCACGGTATTACACACCCTGCGTGGTCATTGCTGCCCTCATTCTGGCAGTAGTGCCGCCGCTGATCGCCGGTCAGCCGTTCTCCGGCTGGATCTATCGGGCACTGACGTTCCTGATTATTTCCTGTCCGTGTGCACTGGTCATTTCCGTGCCGCTGAGTTTCTTCGGCGGGATCGGTTGTGCTTCGAAAAACGGTGTGCTGGTCAAGGGCAGCAACTATCTGGAAGCCCTGTCCCACGCACAGACAGTGGTCATGGATAAGACCGGTACGCTGACAGAGGGTAAATTCCACGTTACCAAGCAGAAAGCAGTGGAAATCACACCGGAGGAACAGCTGGAGCTGGCAGCTCTTGCGGAATCGGCATCGAATCACCCCATTGCCCAGTCACTGAAAGAGGCATACGGTAAGGCAATTGATACGGAACGTGTGGAAGACGTGCAGGAGATTGCCGGACACGGCGTTTCTGCCAGGGTGGACGGCAAACAGGTGCTGGCAGGCAATGCGGCTTATCTGGAAGATGCCGGCTTGCAGCCGGAAACACCGACGGAAATTGGTACAGCAGTGCATCTGGCTGTGAACGGTGTATATGCCGGCTATATCCTGATTGCGGATACGATCAAACCGGACGCTGCACAGGCAGTGCAGGCATTCCGGCAGGCTGGGGTTTCCACGGTGGCAATGCTGACCGGCGACAGCGAATCGGCGGCGGAAGCAGTCGGGGACACTTTGCAGCTGGACGAGGTACACGCCAAGTGTCTGCCGGCGGATAAGGTACAGTTCATGCAGGCATACCGTGCCAAGCTGGCAAAGGGCAGAACGCTGGTCTTTGTGGGTGACGGCATGAACGATGCTCCGGTGCTGGCACAGTCTGACGTAGGCGTTGCCATGGGTGGTCTGGGTTCTGATGCGGCAATTGCGGCAGCGGATCTGGTCATTCTGGACGACAAGCCCTCGAAGCTGGGGCTGGCGATGCACATCGCCAAAAAGACTATGGGCATCGCACGGGAGAATATCGTCTTTGCACTGGGTGTCAAGGCAATCGTGCTGGTACTGGGTGCTGTTGGTCTGGCACATATCGGTGCGGCAGTTTTCGCAGATGTCGGGGTGTCTGTCATTGCGATTCTGAATTCCACCCGTGCCATGCGGACAAAATTCAAGTAATTAAGGCAATACCGCACAAAGATTGTGCGACAGATGCGTCGTCAAATTTTTCGTCAGATGAAACAAAAAGCGGAGTGAATACTGGATGTATTCACGAGCATTTTTGTGAAATATGACGGGAAATTTGCAAGCATCTGCTTGCAGTGTTTCCTCAGAGAAAAAGAGAAGAAATGGATATGGGGCAGACCTCTCGGCAGGGAGATCTGCCTCTTTTGTAAAGTTGTGCAAAAAAGTGGAAAAAAATCTTGACAAGGCTCGGTGAATTGTAGTATAATAAAAATAATCACTGTTTTTTCAAATAGTGTCTGTCGGGAAAAACTGTCGCAGCAGGTGCGGCAATGGGATTTTCCATGCAGAAAAATCTGAACAGAAAAGGAGCATTTGCATATGCTGCTCGACAAATATTTGCCTCGTATCGATTTTGACAGTTACGAGGATTTCAAAGCAAATTATCGTGTCAACATTCCGGACGACTTCAACTTCGGTTTTGACATTGTAGACGAATGGGCAAAGCAGGAGCCGGAAAAGAAAGCCTTGGTCTGGTGCAATGATGCCGGCGAAGAAAAGGTGTTCACATTCACGGACATTTCCCGCCTGTCCAACCAGGCAGCCAACTATTTCCAGAGCCTTGGCATCAAAAAGGGAACTGTTGTCATGCTGATTCTCCGCCGCCGCTGGGAGTACTGGATTTGTGCAGTGGCTCTGCACAAGATCGGTGCCATTCTGATCCCGGGTTCTTTGCAGCTGGCAAAGAAAGACCTGATCTACCGCGGAAACAGTGCACAGATCCACACCATGGTATGTCTGGACGACAAGTATGTACTGGAGCAGGTGGACGAGGCTCAGCCCTCTGTGCCCAGCATTCAGCACAAGATCGTAGTGGGCGGCTCTCACGAGGGCTGGCGGAACTTCCACGAGGAAGTGGAAAAGTTCCCCACAGAATTTGCACGTCCCACCGGCGAAGCAGGCACCAAGGCACATGACCTGATGCTGGTATACTTCACCTCCGGCACTACCGGCGAACCGAAAATGGTAGAACACGATTACACCCACCCGCTGGGACATATCGTGACTGCGAAATATTGGCAGCAGGTACAGGAAAACAAGCTGCACATGAGCGTATCCGATTCCGGCTGGGCAAAGTTCGGCTGGGGTAAAATTTACGGACAGTGGATCTGCGGGGCAGTGATCTTTGCCTATGATATGGACAAGTTCGTGCCGACACATCTGCTGCAAAAGATGCAGGACTACAAGCTGACCACATTCTGTGCACCGCCGACTATGTACCGGTTTATGTTGCAGGAAGATGTGGCTTCTTATGATCTGTCCAGCATTCAGAATTTCTCCACCGCCGGTGAACCGCTGAATCCGGAGGTATACTATCGTTGGCAGGAACTGACCGGCAAGGAAATTCGCGAGGGATTCGGACAGACCGAGGGTTCGGTTCTGCTGGCAAACTTCCCGTGGATCACGCCGAAGCCCGGCTCTACCGGAAAGCCCTCGCCGCTGTATGACATTGTGCTGCAAAATGATGACGGCACACGAACCAAGGACAACGAGCAGGGTGCACTGGTGATGCAGAACCTGAAAAAGGCTTACCCCACCGGTCTGTTTGTGGGCTACTATAAGAATCCGGAAATGACACAGGAAATTCTGGGCGGCGGCAGCTATTGCCCGCACGATGTGTTCATGCGGGATTCCGACGGTTACTACTGGTTCGTGGGCAGAAATGACGACGTTATCAAGTGCTCCGGCTATCGTATCGGACCGTTCGAGGTAGAAAGTGCCCTGATCGAACATCCGGCTGTGCTGGAATGTGCGATCACTGCGGCTCCGGATCCGATTCGCGGACAGGTTGTCAAGGCAACTGTCGTTCTGACAAAGGGATATACCCCCAGTCCGGAGCTGACCAAGGAACTCCAGAACCACGTAAAGCACACCACCGCACCGTACAAGTATCCGCGTATCATTGAGTATGTGGACGAACTGCCGAAAACGCTGGGCGGCAAGATCAAGCGTGCTCAGATTCGCAAGGAAGACGAAACGGCAGTAAAGAATTCCTAAGACGAGTTAAAAAATATTGCAAGGAAAGCGTCATGCAGGTGTTGTGCTGCATGACGCTTTTGGTTTTTGGGAAAAAATCACCCCAAAAGACACGTGTCAGGTTTAGTGTCAACACATCCTAGGGTAATCAGGTCGAAACCATTCGGCGGAATTCGCTCGTTTTACTCGCTGTCCGCCTTGGGCTTGCCAACGCCGATAGTTACCCTTGCTTGTACTTGCAGCGTTGTTTTTCTAAGGTGTTACTTGTACAGTCGGTCAACTTTTATTTTTACGGCGTTTGCAAGCTTGTATTGCTAGGCTCCCCTTTAGGGCACCCGAAGGGCGTGCCTTGTGCTGAGCTGTCACCGCAGGTGACTGAGGGGTACTTCCGTAAGACCTAGCACATCAAGCAAAAGATTTCACAAGGAACCCCTCCACCGTCTGCGACGGTCCCCCTCCCCTTTCAGGGGAGGCTTTTACATTCAGGCTCCCTTGAAAAGGGAGCTGGCAGCCGCAGGCTGACTGAGGGATTATTACGTAAATCCTTTACACCAAGCAAAAGATTTCACAAAGAATCCCTCCACCGCCTAACGGCGGTCCCCCTCCCTTTTCAAGGGAGGCTTTTACATTCAGGCTCCCTCTTTCATTTTAGGCTCCCCTGAAAGGGCACCCGAAGGGCGTGCCTTGTGCTGAGCTGGCAAGCCGCAGGCTTGACTGAGGGGTACTTCCGTAAAACCTAGCACATCAAGCAAAAGATTCCACAAGGAAACCCCTACGCCTTTTTCGAATGGAACGAAAACTTGTTTTCATTGCCGGCTTTGAGCCGCTGGATATTGGTGCGGTGCATATAGATGACCCACGCCCCCATCAGTGCCGCCAGTCCGGTATTGAGCCAGAGGTACCACATGGGCAGGTCGCCCCGCTGCCAGAACTGGAACAAAAACGTCACCACCGGACAGCATGCCGCCGCGATGATCGAGCCGAGGGAAACGTACTTCGAGATTGCCAGCACCACAGCGAAAATGACGATCAGGCAGAGGAACACTTTCCAGTCAATGCCCAGAAAGACCGACACACCCACCAGCACACCTTTTCCGCCTTTGAAGTGGTAATAGATCGGGAACACGTGTCCCAGAATTGCGAAAATACCGGCAATATAGCCGATGAAATGCACATCGTTCTGTGCCGTCAGCCCTGTGCCCAGCAGTTCGCAGATGCCCTTGGACAGCAGCACGGCAACAATGCCCTTTGCCAGATCGCCCACCAGCGTCAACGCGGCACAGCCCTTGCCGAAGCAGCGGAGCGTGTTGGTCAGACCGGCGTTATGGCTGCCGAACTCCCGAATATCCTGATGCTTCAGCAGCCGCACCACCAGAATGGAACTGTTGAAACTGCCCAGCAGATAGGACAGCACCGCAGAAATGAGTATTGCAAGAATCAGCATGATATTCTCTCCCGTTATTTTTCATCTCTCGCCCGTTCCCGCACCACAAACCGCACCGGCGTTCCGGTCAGTCCGAAGGTGGAACGGATCTGGTTCTCGATATACCGCTGATAGGAGAAGTGGAACAGATCTGCACGGTTGACAAAAATGACAAACGTCGGCGGCTTGGTGCTTGCCTGCGTCATATAATAGATCTTCAGGCGGCGGCCTTTATCCGAGGGCGGCTGCACCCGTGTGGTAGCATATGCCAGCACATCGTTCAGCATGCCTGTGGAGATCCGCATAGCGTTCTGCTCGTAGACTTCGCGAATCTTTGCGAACAGCTTGGGCACACGCTGCCCCGTCTTTGCAGAAATGAACACAAACGGAGCGTAGGACATGAAGCTGAAATCCCGCTGCAATTTTTCCTCGAACTCCTTCATGGTGGTGTTGTCCTTTTCGATCAGATCCCATTTGTTGACCACGATAATGGAAGCCTTGCCCTGTTCGTGGGCATAGCCGGCAACCTTGGAATCCTGTTCCGTGAAGCCCTCTGTGGCATCGATCAGAATCAGGCACACGTCCGCACGGTCTACCGCCATATAGGCACGCAGCACGCTGTAGTGTTCGATTCGCTCGGTAACGCGGGCTTTTTTCCGGATACCGGCAGTGTCGATCAGCACGAACTTGCCGTCCTCGTTTTCCACAGTCGTATCCGTCGCATCACGGGTGGTGCCGGCAACATTGGACACGATCGCCCGTTCTTCGCCGGCGATACGGTTCACCAGCGAAGACTTGCCCACATTGGGCTTGCCGATAATTGCCACATGAATGGCATCTTCGTCGTCCTCCAGCTGATCCTCCGGCGGCAGCAGATCGTAAACAGCGTCCAGCATATCGCCGGTGCCGTGACCGTGTGCCGCGGAGATCGGAAACGGGTCGCCGATGCCCAGATTGTAGAACTCATACAGTTCCATCGGCGGTTCCCCGATAGAATCGCACTTGTTGACAGCCAGAACCACCGGCTTGCCGCTTTTCTGGAGCATGCTTGCCACGGCACTGTCATCAGCCGTCACGCCGCAGCGAACGTCAGTCACCAGCACGATCACGTCCGCCCGTTCGATCGCCAGTTCCGCCTGCCGCCGCATCTGCTTCAGAATCACGTCATCGGTCACCGTTTCGATACCGCCAGTATCCACCAGCATGAACGAACGGTTCCGCCATTCGCCCTTGGCATAGATCCGGTCGCGGGTCACGCCGGGGGTATCCTCGACGATCGACAACCGCTGTCCGATCAGCTTATTAAACAGCGTGGACTTTCCCACATTGGGTCGTCCCACCACCGCTACAACAGGTAATGCCATATGATTTTTCATCTCCTTGATTTTTTGATTCGTTCTATTTCCAGTCAGAAACGCTGTACTGTAGTATGCCTTCTTTGAAAGGTTTCATATTAGGCTCCCCTGAAAGGGCACCCGTAGGGCGTGCCTTGTGCTGAGCTGGCAGTGCG
>OGCO01001078.1_pt1 | contig 43633 bp, 50 predicted proteins | sample 1570171 | NCBI WGS metagenome assembly OGCO01 (sample SAMEA4370583, study PRJEB24528) | human gut metagenome
GTCGAAACTTTAGATTTTAAGCCATTTCTGCCGCACATGTCGTCAGAAATGATTTTGACTTGAGGTTGCACCTCAAACTCCCACAAATAAAGTAGACAAAACCGCAGCGGTTTTGCCTACAATCTTATAAATTAGGAGATGGTTTAAATGACTTTACAAGAGATAATTGATTCAAGTGACAATATTGTATTTTTCGGCGGTGCAGGTGTGTCAACAGAAAGCGGTATACCGGATTTCAGAAGTGTTGACGGACTTTATAATATGAAGTACGATTATCCGCCTGAAACTATTTTAAGTCATACGTTTTTTATGAATAATACGGAGGAATTTTACAAATTTTATCGTGACAAGCTGATTGTAAAAGGTGTTAAGCCGAACAAGGCACATATCGCACTTGCAAAACTTGAAGAAAAAGGAAAACTGAAAGCGGTTATAACACAGAACATAGACGGACTTCATCAAATGGCAGGCAGTAAAAATGTGCTTGAACTTCACGGTTCGACTCTTAGAAACTACTGTATGGATTGCGGAAAATCGTACGATATTGATTATATTGAAAACAGCAAGGGTGTGCCGAAATGCGAATGTGGGGGTATAATCAAGCCTGATGTTGTGTTGTACGAAGAAATGTTAAATGACGATACAATCACAAAATCGGTGCAGTATATCAGTAATGCGGACGTACTTATAATCGGAGGTACATCGCTTAACGTATATCCTGCGGCAGGGTTTATAAATTACTTCAAAGGCAGTAAACTTGTTATTATCAATAAAGCCGCCACTTCTGCCGATAAAAATGCCGACCTTGTTATAAGCGAGCCGATAGGCGAAGTCTTGGGAAGTCTTAAAATATGAAAGTATATTATATGAACGTCAAAAGCATAAATGCCGATGATGAAAAATGGTTTAAGTATTTGTCGCAAAAACGAATTGAAAAAGTCAATAGGTTAAAAAAGACAAATAAAAAATCACAGTCAATAGGTGCGGAACTGCTGCTAAATTATGCTTTAAACGGTGATATAAAAAAAACGGTAGAGTGGGACACAGAAAACGGCGGAAAACTTTACTTAACGCAAAACAAGGATTTGTATGTAAATCTATCACATTCCGGCGGATATGCGGTATGTGCCGTACATAACAAAGATGTTGGCATTGACATACAGCACTTGCGAGAATGTGATATGAATTTGGCAAAACGATTTTTTACGGCGGAAGAAACCGAATATATAAATTGTTCAGCCGATAAAAACAATGCGTTTTTTGAGGTGTGGACAAAGAAAGAAAGCTTTGTCAAGGCAATCGGTACCGGACTTACAATTCCGTTAAACAGCTTTTCGGTGCTTTCCGATACAACCCGGTATGACGGTAAAACGTATTGCTTTAAAGAGTATTCGGTTGGAGAAGACGATTATAAAATGTTTGTCTGCTATTTGTCGTAGTTGTAGATATTTGCACTTTCGGGTGAGTAGTTTACAATTTCGTCATAAGCGTCAAGCTGATCTTCACTATTCGGCGCCCACGGAATAAGCCCTGTACAGTCAGTTGCGGATATGGCATTGCATACGTCAAAGTCAAAATTACTGTTACGGAAAATAACGTGATTCGGATATTTCCTTTTCATAACATCATAACCTTTCTGCTCAAATTTAGTTCGGAGCAGTATTAGTATTATAAAAATCCCGATGAATTATGTCATCGGGATTTTTTCTGTTTTATCATATTTATGAAATATTTGTGAAAATCAAGATTTTTTGTAAGTTCGGGGTGGAATGAAGTTACAAGCATATTGTTTTCTCTTGCGGCAACTATATGACCGTTCAGCTTACACAAAATTTTTACGTTATCGCCGACACTGTCAATCCACGGTGCACGGATAAATACAAGCGGAAACGGTTTATCCGATACTTCGGGGATAACGACTTCTTCGGAAAAACTGTCGATTTGCTTGCCGTATGCGTTGCGTCTTACAGTAATATCCATAGTACCTATGTGTGCCTGTTCGCCCTCAATATTTTTCGCAAGAACGATAAGTCCGGCACAAGTACCGAAAACAGGCATACCGTTTTCAATCATATTTTTAATCGGCTCATATAAATCGAGCTTGTGAAGAAGTTTGCCGATTACCGTACTTTCTCCGCCCGGGATAATAAGACCGTCAAACGGTTTTTCAATGTCTTTTTTTTGACGTATTTCAAATGATTCCACACCAAGTGCGTCAAGCGAATGTTTGTGTTCAATAAATGCACCTTGAAGTGCAAGTATACCGATTTTCATTATTTACCACGCTCCGCCATAAGTAGTGCAATTTCGTTTTCATTTATGCCGACCATTGCTTCACCAAGGTCTTCTGAAAGCTCTGCAAGAAGTTTGTCGTCAGTGTAATTTGTAACGGCTTGAACAATGGCAGACGCTCTTTTTGCAGGGTTGCCTGACTTGAATATACCCGAGCCTACGAATACACCCTCTGCACCGAGGTGCATCATAAGTGCGGCGTCGGCAGGTGTTGCAACACCGCCTGCGGCAAAGTTTACAACAGGCAATTTACCGTTTTCGTGAACATATTCAACAAGGTTGTAAGGCACTTGAAGTTGCTTTGCAGCCTCATAAAGTTCGTCTTCCGACATATTTTGAATACGTCTGATTTCAGACATCATCATTCTCATATGACGTACTGCCTGAACAACGTCACCTGTACCCGGTTCACCCTTTGTTCTTATCATAGCCGCACCTTCGTTTATACGTCTTAGCGCCTCACCCAAATCCTTTGCACCGCATACGAAAGGTACTTTAAAATCGTTCTTGTTGATGTGGTACTTGTCGTCGGCAGGTGAAAGCACTTCGCTTTCGTCTATGTAGTCAATTTTGATTGCTTGCAAAATTCTTGCCTCTGCAAAGTGACCGATACGGCACTTCGCCATAACAGGGATTGAAACTGCGTCTTGAATACCCTTAATCATTTTAGGGTCGCTCATTCTCGACACACCGCCTGCGGCACGAATATCGGCAGGGATACGTTCAAGAGCCATTACAGCACAAGCGCCTGCCTCCTCGGCAATTTTAGCTTGTTCAGGTGTTGTTACGTCCATAATTACTCCGCCCTTTAGCATTTGGGCAAGGTTTCTGTTTAGTTCCATTTGTGTTGACATAGTTATTAACATTCCTTTCTGATCGGCTTAAATAAATCAGCCGTCTGTTGACTTTTTCCCTGGGATTGGTTATAATTATACCACCGATTGACACTATTAAAAGTGCCAAAATACAAGTTTTTTATGGGGTCAGATTATGTTTAACTTTATTTTTACAGCCGATAAAGCGTCAAAAAAACCGCTTTACGAACAGCTTTATTCGTATGTCGCAGATGAAATAAAAAATAAAAATATTAAAGAAAATGAGCGTATGCCGTCAAAAAAAGCATTGGCAAAATATCTCGGAATAAGCGTAAATACCGTTGAAACAGCATATTCGATTTTGGTACAGGAGGGGTATTTAAGAGCGGTTGCAAGGAGCGGTTTTTATGTTTGCAAGGTTGATATTCCCGTGGGTGACAGAAACTTTGAATATGAAGAAGAACAAGAGAATGTAACTGCATATAAGGCGGATTTTAAGACAAATAAAGTAGATATAAATTCGTTTCCGTATTCGACTTGGATAAAGCTTTCAAAGGAGGTTATGTACTCAACACCGGAGTATCTTAATTCCGGAAATGTAAAGGGCGATTATGAATTGAGAGAGAGTATTGCAAAATACTTGCACGAATTTCGCGGAGTAAAATGTTCGCCTATGCAGATTGTGGTCGGTGCGGGTATTGAGTATTTGACAATGCTCCTTACAGAACTTTTTGACAGAGATAAAGTGTTTGCTGTTGAAAATCCCGGTTATAAAAAAATATCGGCAATACTCAGAAACAACAACAGAAAAATAAATTATATAGACGTAGACGAAAACGGACTTTGTACGGATTGTTTAAAACAAACAGATTCAGATATAGTGTATGTCACACCGTCACACCAATTCCCGACAGGTGCGGTAATGCCTGTATGGCGCAGAATGGAACTTCTTTCGTGGGCGGAAGAAGGGGAGGACAGATATATAATTGAGGACGATTATAACAGCGAGTTTAATTTTTCGATTAAGCCTGTTCCCGCAATGCAGGGACTTGCAAGCAGTGATAAAGTCGTGTATTTAAGCACATTTTCAAGAGTTCTTGCACCGTCAATCAGAATTGCGTATATGGTACTTCCGAAAAAAATGCTTGAAAAATTCGACAAACATTTCGGTACATATTCGTCAACCGTTCCGCGATTTGAACAGCATACGTTAAATAAATTTATTTCGGGAGGGTACTATTCAAGACATTTGAGCAGAGTGAAAAATATCTATAAAAAAAGACGCGATAAGATTATCCAGTCGCTAGGTAACGCAGATATAAGCGGTGAAAGAGTCGGACTTCATATAGTCGTTAAAACGGATAAGGCAAAGGAAATAATAGAGTATGCTCTAAAATGTGACGTGAAACTTTACGATATGGACGATTATTATATGACTGAAAATAAAAAAAGCAATTCAATCATTATAGGCTATGCCGGTGCGGAAGATAATGATATTGAATTACTGAAAAGTATATTTGATAAATTTATATAAATTAAAATATAAAAATAATATTTTGCACGTTCCGGACAATTTATCGACAATCTGAAAAAAGCTCCGATTAAATCGGAGCTTTTTAAATGGAGCGGAAGACGAGATTCGAACTCGCGACGTTCACCTTGGCAAGGTGACGCTCTACCACTGAGCCACTCCCGCATTTCTTGACTGCTTTGTTATTATAGCACGGGAAATACGGTTTGTCAACTGTTTTTTGAAACTTTTTTCGATAATTTTTTTGAAACTGTCTTAAACAGCATATAAATCAGCACGGTTAAGCCGAAATCGAACGATATGTTAAACAGAAAAAGCTGTTTTGGAATATCAGCCGCACCGTTGCCGATATACGGCATAGGGAACTGAATAAGTCCCATAAGTATCACGAAAATAAACGGAACGGCATATCTGTTTTTCTTTTTTAACATAACAATACCAATCAGTAAAAATATCGCATAACTCGGTATTATAAAGAATAACGTTTTCGGCAAATGCTCACGGATATTTTCCCATAAATTAAAACGATATGAGGACGTATTCGGAGCATATCCGTATTTTTTCTCAAATGTACCGAGGTTTATTTTGTTTGTAAAAGCATTTTGTGCGGTTGTTTCCATAACAGATACAAGACGTTGGGGATGAGTGATGTAGAATTTTATAAGTTTTCCGTTACTCATTTTTGAGTGGAACTTTTCATTCATAATATCACTACGCGGCGGATATTTGTATTCCGATTTATCAAGGTATGCGTGCTTACCGCTGTCGGCCGCCATATCTTCGTCAAGTCCCATATCGATTAAATCCTGCTCCGGATTGGGACTGTCTTTTAAAATACCGTAAAACACACTGTTATACTGCGTATCCAAATTAAGCTGACCGCCGTTTATAACGTATCCGCCGACTCCGTGCCAAAGCAAAACGATTGAGCAAACAATACACAACTTTCGCTTGTCACTTTTAAAACCGACATACAATACAGCGACAATAAGGAACGGTGTAAATACGGCACACTGTAATTTTGAACCGAGTAACAGGCAAGACGAAACAGTGAAAAATATTATTACGCTGTTTTTAGCGTCGTGTACATTTTCAAACATATACAATCCGAAAAGCACGACAGTTGCAAACGATACAAGCATAACGCTTTGACCGTACAGACTGTTTAAAATCGTCAAATTAATTCCGTTAAAAAATACAACGATAAAAAACAACAGAAAAATACAATGCAAAAACTTATTTTCAATTTTAAATTTGCGTTGTATAAAAAAGCATACCGTTGCATACCACAAAAACATAATAACCGCCAAAATCCGCATATCAAACGCACCGAACGGCAGACATATAAGCCGTGCTGCTGCGGTAGGGAATATAAACGTCGTAGTCGGCACTAAAAACAGAAGTCTTGGCACATATAACAACAAGTCGACTGACGTAAATTTCATATTAAAAAATCTTACGGCATAGTCGTAAAAAGAGTAGTCGGACGGGAAATCAAGTCCGCACGGACGCATAACTCTTTCAAAATCGCCTTGGTCGGCAATCGAATGGACAGGCGATACGAATACCGCGTATATAAACACAGCAATGACCGATATTATAAATATTATATCGTATGCGGAAAAAATCTTTTTCTTCAAGTAAAATCACTCCAAAATCAGTAATGTAAATTTATTATACAAAATAACGGAAGTATTTGCAATAAAAATTGTATGCGCAATCACAAAATCTTGTGCAATTAATGTTGATAAATCTTTTATTTTGTGATAGAATGAATATATATTGAGTTTAGTTTTAATATAAAGGAGTTAAATCATGGAAAACGTAAGAAGAATTTATGTTGAAAAGAAAAACGGATTTGACGTTGAGGCAAAGGGTGTACTTGCCGATCTTAAAGAAAACCTTTCTTTAAAAGGTCTTAAAGACGTCAGAATTATTAACAGATATGATGTTTCGGGCGTAAGCGATGAGGAATATCAAAAGGCGAGAAATCTTATTTTCTCAGAACCTCCTGTTGATAATGCTTATGATGAAGAAATTGAAATCAGTGAGGGCAAAGTGTTTGCGGTTGAATTTTTACCGGGACAGTTTGACCAGAGAGCCGCATCGGCTGAAGAATGTATTTCAATTCTTACGGAAAAGGAACGTCCGACTGTAAGAAGTGCAAAGGTATATGTTCTTATCGGCGATATTTCAGATGAAGAAACAGAGGCTGTTAAAAATTACGTTATAAACCCTGTTGAGGCAAGAGAGGCGAGCCTTGAAAAGCCGACTTCGCTTGTTATGGAAACAGTTGTTCCCGATGACGTTGCGACAGTTGACGGCTTTACCGAAATGGACGAGAGCAAAATGGAAGAATTTCTTTCAAAGATGGGCTTTGCAATGGATATGGACGACCTTGCATTCTGTCAGAAGTATTTTAAGGATACGGAAAAGCGTAATCCTACAATTACAGAACTTCGTATGATTGATACATATTGGTCTGACCACTGCCGTCATACTACGTTTTCCACTAAGATAAATGATGTTAAGATAAATAACGGCAAATATGCCGATGTCATTAAGGCTGCATATGATGAATATAAGGCTGCAAAAGCTGATTTGTATGCACCTGACAGAGATACTTGCCTTATGAATATGGCAACAATCATAGTTAAGCAGCTTAAAAAGCAAGGTCTTTTAAAAGAAATTGATGAATCGGAAGAAATCAATGCTTGTTCAATCGTTGTTGATGTTGACGTAAACGGCAAGGACGAGCCATGGCTAATTATGTTTAAAAACGAAACTCATAACCACCCGACAGAAATCGAGCCTTTCGGCGGTGCGGCAACTTGTCTTGGCGGTGCTATTCGTGACCCGCTTTCAGGAAGAAGTTATGTATATCAAGCTATGCGTGTAACCGGTAGCGGTGATCCGAGAGTATCACTAAAGGATACACATGCCGGAAAGCTTATGCAGAGAAAGATTACAACAGGTGCGTCGGCAGGTTACAGTTCATACGGTAACCAAATCGGTCTTGCAACAGGACAGGTTCAGGAAATATATGATGAAGGCTACGTTGCAAAGAGAATGGAAATCGGTGCGGTTATAGGTGCGGCACCAAAGAAGAACGTTATTCGTGAAGTGCCGTCAAAGGGCGACGTTATTATTCTTCTCGGAGGAAGAACAGGTCGTGACGGTATCGGCGGTGCAACAGGTTCTTCAAAGGCGCATAATGAAGAAAGCGTTGTTACTTGCGGAAGTGAAGTACAAAAGGGTAATCCGCCTGTTGAAAGAAAAATTCAAAGACTTTTCAGAGATGAAAAGGTTACTACACTTATAAAGAGATGTAACGACTTCGGTGCAGGCGGTGTATCGGTTGCTATCGGTGAGCTTGCGGACGGACTTGTTATTGACCTTGACAAAGTTCCTAAAAAGTATGAGGGACTTGACGGAACCGAACTTGCAATCAGCGAATCACAGGAAAGAATGGCTGTTGTTGTAAGAGCGGAGGACTCAGATAAGTTTATAGAATATTCAAATAACGAAAATCTTGAGGCAACAAAGGTTGCATATGTCACAGACGAAAACAGACTTGTTATGAACTGGAGAGGTAAGACAATCTGTGATATTTCAAGAGATTTCCTTAACACAAACGGTGCAACAAAGAATACTGATATTGAAGTTGTACTTCCTGATACTGAAAACAGTTTCTTTAAGCAAGAAGTTGTTACTGACGTAAAGGCAAAGTGGCTTGAAACACTTTCAGACTTAAACGTATGCTCACAAAAGGGATTATGCGAAAAGTTTGACTCAACAATCGGTGCAAACAGTGTACTTATGCCGTTCGGCGGTAAGTATCAGCTTACTCCGTCAGACGGTATGGCTGCTAAAGTTCCTGTACTTGACGGTGAAACAAATACGGCAACCGTTATGACATTCGGTTATAATCCGAAACTTTCAAGCTGGAGCCAATATCACGGTTCAACATATGCAATCGTTGAATCTGTTTCAAAAGCGGTTGCGTTGGGTGCTGATTATAAGAAAATTTATCTTACATTCCAAGAGTACTTTGAAAGACTTGGAACCGATCCTAAGCGTTGGGGCAAGCCTTTTGCTTCATTGCTTGGTGCATATAAGACACAGCTTGCATTAGGTATTGCGGCAATCGGCGGTAAGGACTCAATGAGCGGTTCGTTCAACGACCTTGACGTACCTCCGACACTTACATCATTCGCCGTTGCACCTGTAAAGGCTGATAAGGTTATTTCACAGGAAATCAAGAAAGCAGGCTCAAAGCTTGTTATGTTCACAGTTAAACGTGACGAAAACGATTTACCTAAGTTTGACGAATTGAAGAAAATGTATGACACGGTTCATCAGCTTATTCTTGACGGCAAAGTATTGTCGGCAAGCGTTGTTAAGGGATTCGGTCTTGTTGAAACTGTTTCAAAAATGTCATTCGGTAATATGATCGGTGTTGAATTTGACAAGAACCTTACAAATGATATGCTATTCTATGCACCGCTTGGCTCAATCGTACTTGAAGTTGAAGAAGAAATTGACGGTGCCGTAACAGTCGGTACAACAGGCTCTGACGCATTTACAGTAGGCGGAGTAAATATTCCGCTTAGCGAGGCGGCTGAAGTATGGAAAAAACCGCTTGAAAAGGTATTCCCTACAAAAGCAGGTCACTTTACAAGTGAGCCGGAAACATTCAGCTATGATAAGAGAAATATAACTGTTGCAACAGAAAAATTTGCAAAACCGAGAGTATTTATTCCTGTATTCCCGGGTACAAACTGCGAATACGATACTGCAAGAGCATTTGAAAACGCAGGTGCTGTGGCAGATGTATTTGTTATAAGAAACCTTACGGGTGACGACGTTGTTTACTCAATGAAAGAAATGCAAAAGAGAATAAACAATTCTCAAATCGTAATGATTCCGGGCGGTTTCTCAGGCGGTGACGAACCTGAGGGCAGCGGTAAATTTATCGCAACCGCATTCAGAAATCCGCTTGTAAAAGACGCGGTTATGAATATGCTTAAAAACCGTGACGGCCTAATGCTTGGTATCTGTAACGGTTTCCAGGCACTTATAAAGCTTGGTCTTGTACCTTACGGAGAAATTCGTGACCTTGACAGTAATTCACCGACACTTACATTTAACACAATCGGCAGACACGTTTCTTGTATGGCAAGAACAAGAATTGCGTCAAACAAGTCACCATGGCTTGCAAATGTGAATACAGGCGATGTTCATACAATCGCACTTTCACACGGTGAAGGTAGATTTATCGCGTCGGAAGAACAGGTTAAGGAACTTGCGGCAAACGGACAGATTGCAACTCAATATGTAAACCTTGAAGATAAGGCAACATATGATATTGACTGGAATCCAAACGGTTCGGTATATGCTATCGAAGGTATAACAAGTCCTGACGGCAGAGTGCTTGGTAAAATGGGACACAGTGAACGTATCGGTAAGAACGTATCGTTTAACGTTCCGGGTAACAAAGACCAAAAGCTGTTTGAGGCAGGCGTTAAATATTTTAAATAATACAAAAAGGCTGTCGGCAAATGTCGGCAGCCTGTTTTATCACGAGGAGAAAGATGTTATATGAAACCGAAAATTGGTGTTGTGTTTCCAAAGATAACGGATAAAGATATAGCTGATTTGGAAATAGAAAAAATAAGAGTTTCAAAAAACAGAAGAAAAATAGGTATTTTGCTTGGCTCTGACACGTCCGCTTATCAGCAGGCGAAGGTCGAAAGTGAAGTAAAAAAGGCTTGTAATCTTACGGAAGTAATCGTTAGGGTTGATAACAGAATTAAACAGCAAGACAAAAATGTAATGATTTACGAAGTTGAACCCGGTCAAGAGGGCTCTATGCAGTCTGCATCATCAGGCCCGAAAATCAAAGGTAAGGCAAATGTTTCGGATATGCTTTACGGCAGACCGATTAATGACGATATTATATCAATTCATTCGATTAACGATAATTCGGGCAGAGTTGTGTTTTCGGGTAAGGTATTTTTTGTTGAGGACAGAGATATTAAATCTAAAAAAACAGGCAAGGAATTTCACCTTATAACAATGGATATTACCGATAACGAGGACTCAATATCGGCGAAAATGTTCGTTACAAAAACGGAAGATGACGAGCCGTTTAACAAGCTTTTTTCAAAATTGAAAAAAGGAGTCAAGGGCGGCGGTATATATATCGTTGCGCGCGGTAAGGCACAGTTTGACCAATATGCAGGTGAAACGATTGTGATGATTAACGATATTGCGGAAATTGAAAAACCGCCTGTTCGTATGGATGAGGCATCGGAAAAACGTGTGGAACTTCACTTGCATACACAGATGTCGGCGATGGACGCGGTTTCCTCCGTAAACGACCTTATCAACAGAGCGATTTATTGGGGACATAAAGCGATTGCCGTTACCGACCACGGAGTTGTGCAGTCGTTCCCGGACGCAATGAAAGCGTCTAACTTTAATGAAAAAATTAAAATTCTTTACGGTGTTGAGGGATATTTGATTGACGACAGCAAGAAGATTGTCTATAATGCGGAAAATCAGAATATCGACTCACCGTTTGTTGTGTTCGATATAGAAACAACAGGACTTCACAACGACAAAAACAATATCACCGAAATCGGTGCGGTAAAGGTTGTAAACGGTCAGATTGTCGATAAGTGGTCTACGTTCGTTAATCCGTGTCAGCCGATACCCGAAAATATTGTGGAACTTACGGGTATTACGGACAGTATGGTGGCTGACGCACCGAAAATCGAAGAAATACTCGGTGAGTTTTTCGAGTTTTGTAAGGATTGCATACTTGTTGCACATAACGCGGCGTTCGATATAGGATTTATAAAAAAGGCGGCAGAACGTCATAATTTTGAATTTAATTTCTGCTACCTTGATACGCTTATGCTTGCAAGATGTATGTATCCCGAACTTCCGAATTTTAAACTTGATACGCTTACAAAACATCTTCACGTTATTCTTGAAAATCATCACCGTGCCGTGGATGACGCAAAGGCTACGGCTGATGTTTTCGTTAAGATGATAGAAAAACTTCGCGAAGAAGATAAGACGGAGCTTAAAACTTTCAATGATATTTTTGATTTAAGAAGTGCGTCAAAGAAAAATAAAGCGTATCACATTATCATACTTGCAAAAAATCAAATCGGTTTAAGACATATTTATGAAATGATTTCGGAATCGCATTTGAAATATTTCTTCAGAACACCGAGAATACCGCGAAGTTTGCTTGAAGAAAAACGCGAGGGACTTATACTCGGTTCGGCTTGTGAGGCTGGCGAACTTTTCAGAGCGATGATAGACGGTGACAGTGACGAGGAATTAAAGGAAATAGTTGATTTTTACGACTATCTTGAAATTCAGCCGATAGGCAATAATGCGTATATGAAAACCGATCCGAAACACCCTATGGTAAATACGGACGAAGATTTGCAAAATTTAAACAGACGTATTGTTGCACTTGGCGAAAAGTATAATAAACCCGTTGTCGCAACGTGTGACGTGCATTTTATGGATATGGAGGGCGCGGATTACAGAAAAATCCTTATGAATTACAAAGGATTTTCGGACGCTGACAATCAAGCACCGCTGTATTTCAGAACAACGGAAGAAATGCTTAAAGAATTTGAGTATTTGGGCAAGGAAAAGGCGTATGAGGTTGTTGTTAAAAACACAAATCTTGTAGCCGATATGATTGAGGACGTCAGACCGATTCCTGCGAAAAAGTGTCCTCCTGTAATTGAGGGTGCAAAAGAGGGTATCATAAACGACTCGACAACGAGAGCAAAGGAAATATACGGCGATCCGCTTCCGGAAATAGTGCAGAAACGTCTTGATAAGGAACTTCATTCGATTACGACTTACGGTTTTTCGGTTATGTACAGAATTGCACAGGAGCTTGTACGTCATTCACTTGCAGACGGATATTTGGTTGGCTCACGTGGTTCTGTCGGCTCGTCGCTTGTTGCGTATTTGTCGGATATAACGGAGGTTAATTCACTTCAAGGTCACTATATTTGCCCGAATTGTAAAAACGTAGAGTTTATTGAGTCTGAAATCGGTTTGTCGGGGTGTGACTTGCCCGATAAGGTGTGTCCGAAATGCGGAACGAAGTACAGAAAAGACGGCCACGATATTCCGTTTGAAACATTCCTTGGATTTAAGGGCGATAAAGAGCCTGATATAGACCTTAACTTTTCGGGCGTGTATCAGCCGGTAATCCATAAATACACCGAAACATTCTTCGGCAAGGGTAAGGTTTTTAAAGCCGGAACAATCGGTACTGTCGCGGAAAAAACCGCATTCGGTTATGTAAAGAAGTATTGCGAGGAGAGAAATCTTGTAATGCGTAATGCGGAGATGAAACGACTTGCAAAAGGCTGTGAGGGCGTAAAACGTACGTCGGGACAGCACCCCGGCGGAATTATCGTTGTACCGTTTGAAAATGATATACATGAATTTTGCCCTGTTCAGCACCCTGCGGACGATCCTAATTCGGATATTATTACGACTCACTTCGATTACCATAAAATCGACCAAAACCTTTTAAAACTTGACGAGCTTGGACACGATGATCCGACGGTTATAAGAATGCTTGAGGATATAACTGGACTGCACGCACGGGATATTCCGATAGGTGACCCCGAAACAATGAGTTTGTTTACGTCAAATAAAGCGTTGAAATTACTTCCGGGTAAGGATATAGGTACAAATTTGGGTACATACGGAATACCTGAGTTCGGTACAAAGTTTGTACGTCAAATGCTTGAAGATACAAAGCCGACAACATTCTCAGAACTTGTAAGAATTTCGGGACTTTCGCATGGTACTGATGTGTGGCTCGGCAATGCACAGGAATTAATCAGAGAGGGCAAGTGTGACCTGTCGCACTCAATATGTGCCCGTGACGATATTATGATTTATCTTATTTCGTGCGGTGTTGAAGAAGAACATTCGTTCAAGATAATGGAAATGGTGCGTAAAGGTAAAGGCCTGACGCCTGAATATGAACAGGAAATGCGTGATAATAATGTGCCTGATTGGTATATTGAATCGTGTAAAAAAATCAAGTATATGTTCCCTAAGGCACACGCTGCCGCTTACGTTATGTCGGCATTCAGAATTGCGTATTTTAAAGTACATTATCCCGAAGCATTTTATATCGCATATTATACGGTGCGTGCGGACGATTTTGATGCGTCGGTAATGGCGAGGGGAGAAGAACGCGTTCGTGAAGAAATGCGTTCAATCAACGCAAAGAAAAAGGACGGAACGGTTACTCCGAAAGAAGAAAACCTAATACCGATACTTGAAATTTGTATTGAAATGTACGCAAGAGGAATTAATTTCGTGCCTGTCGATTTGTACGAATCACACGCAACCGATTTCAGACAGGTTGAGGGCGGTATTCTTCCTCCGCTTTCCGCACTTCCGGGACTTAGCGAAAACGACGCGATAAGCATTACTGAAGAAAGAAAGAACGGCGAATTTAGAAACGTCGAAGATTTAAGAATTCGTACCGGTATAGGTAAAAATCCGCTTAATATTCTTGAAGAAAACGGCTGTTTCGATGATTTGCCCGATACCGACCAAGTGTCGTTGTTTGACTAATAATATAAGACCTTAGCAATATGTTAAGGTCTTTTTTGTTTAGAAAACAGTACAATTAACATATAATCTTGAAAATTTTGTCTTTTTATGATATTATAAAAGAAATATTTAACATTTAATAAACTTTTTGCAACTTTTTGAGGTGTTGAAAAGTATTAATAGCGAAAGGAAAAATAGGAGGGACATAAAATGAAAAAGATTATACCGATAATATTGTCATTGACGGCGGTAATGTCAACGTCTACGGTATTGGCAGAGGAAAACATAACAGTTATGCTAAACGGTCAAGCTATGGATTTTGACGTTGCACCGATAATACAGAACGACCGTGTTCTTGTACCGATGCGTGCGATATTTGAAGAACTTCATTGCAGTGTTGATTATACCGACATTGACGGAAGGCAGATTATAACTGCGAAACTCAATGAAAATAACTCAATCGGCTTAGTAATCGGCAGTGACGAAATGCAAATACATAACAAAAAAATAAAACTCGATACAGCACCCATAATCGTAAACGACCGCACACTTGTACCGCTTCGTGCAGTGTCGGAAGCATTTGATTATGATGTAAATTGGGACGAGGACACTAAAACTGTTACAATTTCAAAAGAAATTCCTAAAACGGAATACGATATTCTTTACGGCAGATTAAAAGTAAAAATTAAAAGTGACAGTAAAGTATACGACGGCTTTTGGGGTGATGATACTTGGTTAGATTTGAGTAACGACGGTATAGAATTTGTCGCAAAGGAATTGGGATATATAACTGTCGGAGATTTGAAGAAAGATGCAGAGAATTTGGAATATGAAACCGTTGGCGATACGGTGACACAAAACGGTATTGAGTATATCGAATTGAAATCGGAAAAGGAAAACAGAGTTGAATATCTTGTAAAATCAAGCGACGATTATTTGATATTATTGTATGCAAAAGCAAATGCAAAAACAGATAAAGATTTGTGGAAAACAAATGTACAAGAGATAATCGACACGTTGAGTGCAGGTGACAAAAAACTTGATACTTCGGCAAATTCTGTTCACAGTGATTATTTGACAATCGCAAGACCGAATGGTTATTTTGTGAGATTGGACGGAGATGACAGATACGGTTGGCTAATAAAGAAAGTTACTAAAACCGATGAAAAAGGTGTGCCGCTGCTATACATTGATGAAATGCAATCTGATGTAGATGAACAAACAGATTTGTATAACGGCAATAAGGCATATAAGAAAGTTAAAAGCAAATTTTTAGGCAATGATTTGGAATGGCTGTTGTATAATGAAGATAACTATATGCAGACGTATGTAGAACACGACCAAGTCAGCTATCACATATACGCTTATGCGGAAAGCGTTGAAAAACAGCAGGACGTTATAAATTTTGTTTCGGGAATAAAGGAAAATTGTGCCGGTATAGGCGGAAAACCTGTTATATATCTGTATCCCGAAAAGGAACAAGAGGTAAATGTTAAACTTGACCTTGACGGCAAATTTACTTTCACATATCCCGAATACAACAATGGTTGGAATGTAACGGCGAAGCCTGACGGCACGATAATTTCAGACGGAAAAGAATATTCCTATCTTTTCTGGGAGGGGTTAATGCCGACATTTAAGCCCGATTTTAAAGAGGGATTTGTCGTAAAGGGCAGTGAAAGTGCCGAATTTTTGCGAGAAACACTTTCCCAAATGGGACTTACTCCGAAAGAATATAACGAATTTATAGTATATTGGGCGCCAAAATTGCAAGAAAACGAATATAATAAAATATATTTCGCCGAGGACGACTATACCGATAAGGCAAAACTTGAAATAAATCCAAAACCCGATTCGATTTTAAGAGTGTTTATGGTATACGAAAAAGCGGACGAAAATACTGTTTTACCGAAACAGGAGATAAAACCGTTTGAACGTAAAGGATTTACGGTTGTCGAATGGGGCGGATATTTAGCAGAGTAATGGTTAGGAGGAACATAAAATGAAAAAGATTATATCAATTATATTGGCGCTTACGGCTGTAATGTCAGGGTGTACGACGTTAGCAGAGGAAAAAATAAAAGTTACGTTAGACGGTCAAGCTATGGATTTTGACGTTGCACCGATAATACAGAACGACCGTGTTCTTGTACCGATGCGTGCGATATTTGAAGAACTTCATTGCAGTGTTGATTATACCGACATTGACGGCAAGCAGATTATAACTGCAAAAAATGACAGCAATACAATCAGTTTGGAAATCGGCAGTAATGAAATGACGGTTAATGATGAAAAAGTAAGCCTTGACACAGCACCAGTAATTATAGACGACCGCACACTTGTGCCGCTTCGTGCAGTGTCGGAGGCGCTTGACTGTAATGTGGATTGGGATGGGGACACTAAAACCGTTGCAATAGCACCTCACAAGTACAATGAATACTACACGCAAAAACTTATGGAAAATCTGCCTAAGGACGAAAACTATGTTATATCTCCGTTTTCGCTTGAAATGGCAATGATGATGGCGTCAGAGGGGGCAGTAGGGGACACAAAACAAGAAATAACCAAAGCATTTGATTCACCGAATACAAGCCTATACAGCCAAATAATAACCGATAACAAAAATAAGGGCATTGATATAGCAAATTCAATATGGTTTAACAAGGACAGCGGGGAAAATGCTTATTTCGCCGACGACTATCAAAAGAAAATACAAAGCGACTACCAAGGAAATGCTCAATCGGTTACGAACGATGACAGTATTGAAATGGTAAATGAATGGGTAGAAAAACAGACAAACGGCAAAATAACCAATATACTTTCTGAAGAAAACAGAGGTTATGTATGTGCACTTGTGAATGCGATTTATATGAAAGCGGATTGGGTAAATAAATTTGAAAAAGAGGGTACATATAAAGAAACTTTCACCGATATAAACGGTAACAAATCAGAGATTGATTTTATGCACCGACTGATGGATATTGAATATTACGAAAACGGTGACACTAAAGCAGTAAAACTGCCGTATACAAACGGACTAAGTATGGTTGTTGTTTTAGGGGACACTAAAAATATTCTTAACGATATTCATAATAATAAAATGACAAGCAAGTTGGTTGATGTGTCGTTGCCGAAATTTAAAGCTGAATATTCGATAGACTACGTAAACATACTTAAAAATATGGGAATAGAAAAGGTTTTTGATTACCAAAATGCTGATTTCAGCTTAATGCTTAAAAATTATCCCGAACGCATGATAATTGAGGCTATTCTGCAAAAAGCAATGATAGATGTTGATGAAAAGGGAACAGAGGCGGCTGCCGCAACTGTGATTATCACTAAAATATCAGGTTATCGGTCGGAAGAACCAATAGAATTTAAAGCCGATAAACCGTTTACATATTACATATTGGACGATAGCGGAAATATATATTTTGCGGGACGGTATGTAAAAGCAGAATAACAAAAAAAAGCACCGAAAGGTGCTTTTTTTATGTTACTTTTCTATTTTAACAGTTTCTCTGACTTCTGTTTTCTTTGGCATAACAGAGTCGTACATTTCGTCTTTTTTCATATTTTCAAAAGCGACTGCAAGCATAAGTTTAATACGGTTAAGCTGATTAACTTCACTTGCACCCGGGTCATAGTCAACCGCAACGATATTGGCTTGCGGGTACTGTCTGCGAAGTTCCTTAATCATACCCTTACCTGTAACGTGGTTAGGCAAGCAAGCGAACGGCAGAACACAAGCGATATTCGGAACACCCGAATTTATAAGCTCAATCATTTCGCCTGTCAGGAACCAACCCTCACCTGTGCAGTGACCAAGTTGTAAAACGTGCTTTGCACCCTCGGCAATATCCGCAATATGTTTCGGTGAACGCATACGGAACTTAGGATTGTTATTCATAACCTTTGCCATATGCTTTCTGAAACTTTCAATACCCCAAATTGCAAGATTGCAAAGTGCGGCGGTTGAACGCTTAGAACCAAGATTATCACGTTTGAAGTTATTGTTATACAAACAATAAAGCATAAAGTCCGCAAGTCCCGGCATAACTGCCTCACCGCCCTCCGACTCAATAACATCAATAATATTGTTATTTGCGTCAGGGTGGAACTTAACAAGAATTTCACCTACCACGCCGACTTTTGGCTTTTTGACTGTTTCATCAATTTCGATTGCGTCAAAGTCTGCGATTATTTCATCAATAACCTTTTTAAGTTTAAGCTGTTTACGGTTATTATTAATAATATCGCTGTACAAACGCTTTTGCCACTTTTCGTGTACCGCATTTGTTTCGCCCTCGTTTACCTCGTAAGGACGGATACGAAGTGTAACGGCAAGCAATAAGTCACCCCAAGTACAAGCCTTTAAAAGACCGTCAACAAGCTTCGGAGTAATCTTAAATCCGGGATTGCCCTCAAGTCCCGACACGTTAAGCGAAATTACGGGAACATTCGGATAGCCTGCCTCTTTAAGCGCCTTACGAAGGAAGGCGATATAGTTAGTCGCACGACAGCCGCCGCCTGTTTGTGTAATCATAACGGAAGTGTTGTTCGGGTCGCATTTGCCGCTTGTAAACGCATTGACAAGCTGACCTGTTACCATAATTGACGGATAACAAGCGTCGTTATTAACGCTCTTTAAACCAGCCTCGATGTCCTCTGCCGTTGCGTGTTCAAGCACAAGTGCATTGTAACCGTTTGCACGCATAACCGCCTCGAAAAGTCCGAAGTGGGTAGGACTCATTTGAGGGAAGATTATAGTATGCTTTTTGCGTTCTTCCTCTGTAAACTTAACTCTGTTAATTGTGTAATCATCAATTTTATGCGGAATAAAGTCGTTATCGTCACGTTCCTTGACTGCCGCTTTAAGCGAACGAACTCTTATTCTTGCAGTACCGAGATTTGAAACCTCATCTATTTTCAATGTCGTATAAATCTTTTCGTGTGACTGCAAAATTTCCTGTACTTGGTCGGTCGTAACTGCGTCAAGACCGCAGCCGAACGAATTAAGCTGAATTAGCTCAAGACGCGGATTTTTGATAACCTGTGCCGCTGATTCGTAAAGTCTTGTATGGTATGCCCATTGGTCAACAACTCTGATATCACGTTCAAGATGACCGAGATGTGCAACGCTGTCCTCTGTAAGAACGGCAAAGCCGAGTGATGTAATCATATCCGGAATACCGTGATTGATTTCAGGGTCGATATGATACGGTCTGCCGGCAAGTACGATAGCACGTTCATCGTGTTCGTCAAGCCACTTCAAAACTTCTTCACCCTTATTTCTGATGTCTTGCTTGTAATGCTGAAGTTCGGCAAAAGCCTTTTCAGAAGCGTTGTCAATTTCTGTTTTTGTAAAGCCGTAATCGTGCAACGCTTTCATCATTTGACGTTTAAACGACGGCTTGTCGGCAAGATTGATGAACGGATACAAGAAGTTAATATCGCTTTGACGCACAACGTCCATATTGTTGTAGATAACTTCCGGATAAGATGTTACCATAGGACAGTTGAAGTGATTGCCTGCGTCCGAATATTCTATCTGCTCATACGGAATACAAGGGTAAAAAATCGTTTTTATGCCCTTGTCGATAAGGTCTTGAATATGACCATGTACAAGTTTTGCAGGGTAGCAAGCACTTTCACTCGGTATCGAGTCGATACCTTTTTCGTAAAGGTCGTGCGTACTTCTGCCGGAAATTCTTACGGAGAAACCAAGCTCAGTAAAGAATGTAAACCATAGCGGATAGTTTTCATATATATTAAGCACACGCGGTATACCGATAACACCGTTCGGTGCATTCTCTGCCTTTAACGGCTTGTATGCAAATGCACGTTTGTATTTATAATCATAAAGATTAGGCATTTGCTTTTTGGATTTTTCAAGTCCGGCACCGCGTTCGCAACGGTTACCGGATACAAACTGACTTCCGTCAGAAAATTTTGTTATTGTAAGCTGACAGTGGTTGTTACACTTTTGACAACGTGTAAGTGAAGTATCGAATGTGAATGAATCAAGTTCGTCAACACGAAGAATATCACATTCACCACCGTTCCAACGTTCTTTTGCGATAAGTGCCGAACCGAACGCACCCATAATGCCTGCAATATCCGGACGGACAACATTTTTGCCTGTCAAAAGTTCAAAACAACGAAGTATAGCGTTGTTGTTGAAAGTACCGCCTTGAACAACGATATTAGTACCCATTTGTTCGGGGTCACGAAGTTTTATAACCTTGTAAAGAGCGTTTCTGACAACGGAATAGGAAAGACCTGCACTGATGTCACCGACAGTCGCACCCTCTTTTTGGGCTTGTTTAACACGCGAATTCATAAACACCGTACAACGCGTACCAAGGTCAACGGGATTGTCTGCCACAAGTGCCTCTTGTGAGAATGATATTGTATCAAGTCCCAAACTTTCCGCAAATGTCTGAATGAATGAACCACAGCCCGATGAACAGGCCTCGTTAAGCATAATGCTGTCGATTACGCCGTTTCTGATTTTCATACATTTCATATCCTGACCGCCGATGTCGATGATAAAATCAACACCCGGTGAAAAATAATTTGCGGCTTTGTAGTGGGCGATAGTTTCGATTTCGCCTTCTTCAATTCTGAAAGCAGTCTTTAACAAAAGTTCGCCGTAACCTGTTGTACAGGCATTTGCGATATAAGCCGATTTCGGCAATTTTGAATACAATTCACGAAGTATTTTTATACCGCAGGTAATAGGACTGCCTTCGTTTTTGCCGTAATAATCATAAAGAATATCGCCGTCCTCGTTAATAAGTGCGGCTTTGATAGTCGTTGAACCTACGTCAAGACCAAGAAATACAGGACCGTTTGCGGTTGAAATATCCTTACGTCTTGCAACGTCTTTGCCGTGTCTGTCGAAAAATTCCTTGCGTTCTTCCTCTGTTTCAAACAGCTTGCGCATACGCGTGATTTCTGCGTCAACCGATTTTGCGTTTGCAAGCTGTGAAATAAGTGTGTCTATGTCGGAAGTCTTGTCTTCGTACATAAGTGCCGCACCGATTGCCACGAACAGCTGTGCGTTTTCAGGAGTTTTGAAAGACTTCGCATTGTCCTTTAAAGTTTCCTCAAACTGACGTCTTAGCTGAGGTAAGAAGTGCAAAGGACCTCCAAGAAATACGATATTGCCCTTTATAGGTCTGCCTTGTGCAAGACCGCTGATTGTCTGAGTTACAACGGCTTGAAGAATTGACGCGGCAATATCTTCACGTGCCGCACCCTCGTTTAAAAGCGGCTGAACGTCCGATTTTGCGAAAACACCGCAACGAGCGGCGATAGGGTAAATAATAGTGTGATTTTCGGCAAGTGCATTAAGACCGTCTGCATCTGTTTTTAAAAGTATAGACATTTGGTCAATAAAAGAACCTGTACCGCCGGCACAAGTGCCGTTCATTCTTTGCTCAAGTCCGCCCGAAAGATAAAGGATTTTTGCATCCTCACCGCCAAGTTCGATAACAACATCTGTTTCAGGCATAAATGTTTTTATAGCTGTTTTGTTTGCTATAACCTCCTGTACGAAAGGCAAATCAAGCATTTTTGAAAGCAAAAGACCGCCAGAACCTGTTATAACAACAGTGAACTGTTCGTTTTTGACAACCTCCTTGACTTCTGCAAAAAGGCCTTTAACGGTGCTTTTTATATCTGAAAAATGACGTCTGTATTCTGCAAATAAAGTATTATTGTTTTCATCAAGCACAACAACTTTAACGGTTGTTGAGCCTACATCAATACCCATATGTAGTCTACTCATCAATGTAACCCCCTCACATATTGTAGAGTATAAAAAATATTCTTCATATTATTATATATTTTATAACACGAATAGTCAAGCATAAAAAAGGGTAAGAATACAGCTATTTTTGGCATAAAATTTGTACAAAAAAACACAGACTGTATTTGTTTTACAGTCTGTGTATATTTTACATAGTTTGTCTGCCCTCAAGAGCCTTTATAAGAGTAATCTTATCGGCATATTCGAGGTCGCTTCCTATCGGAATACCGTGTGCGATACGGGTAACTTTTACGTCAAACGGAGCAAGAAGTTTAGAGATATAGACTGCGGTTGCTGTGCCGTTTACGGTTGGGTTGGTAGCCATAATGACTTCCTTAACCGTACTGTCGCTGAGACGGAGTAAAAGCTCGTTAATCTTTATGTCATCGGGGGTTATACCGTCCATAGGGGACAATGACCCGTGAAGTACATGGTAAAGACCGTTAAATTCGTTTGTCGCCTCGATTGCCGAAACATCTTCGGGACTTTCGACAACACATATAACGGAATTATCGCGTTTCGGTGATGAACATATTTTACACGGTGATGTATCGGTCAGATTTTGACATACAGGGCAAAGCGTAATTTTTTCTTTCGCCTCTGTGATTATGTTAGACATTGAAACTGCGTCCTCTTTTGACATATGTTCAAGAATGTGAAAAGCAATTCTTTCTGCACTTTTTCTGCCGATACCGGGAAGTTGTTCAAATTTTTCGATTAAATTTTCAATGACTGTTGCGTGCATATTAGAATAAGCCCGGAATATTAATTCCGCCTGTAACGGCACTCATACCTTCAGCCATCATATCGTCAGCCTTTTTGACTGCATCGTTGACTGCGACCATAACAAGGTCCTCAAGTGTTTCAATATCTTCAGGATCAACAGCGTCAGGACTGATTTTAAGTGAAAGAATTTCTTTCTTGCCGTTAGCGGTAGCTGTAACTGCACCGCCGCCAGCTGTACCTTCAACAACCTTATCTTCAAGTTCTTCCTGAACCTTTTCCATTTCAGCCTGCATTTTTTGAGCTTGCTTGATAACGTTGCTCATATTCTTATTAGCGTTCATTCCTGAACCTGCAAAACCTTTGTATTTTCCCATTGTAATTTACCTCTTTCTTAGTTTTTAAAATTAATTATTATCATCCTCAGGGGATAATTCTTTGCCTTCCAAAAATTCTTCTGGAGCATTGTCATCATCTTCGCTATTGTTATCGTCAAGAGATGACTGTGAGAAGTTATCCTTAGAGGAATCATATTCCGTAAATTCGCTTTCGTCTACATTTTCGACGATTTCACCGAAATTCGCTACAAGATTGTCAAGGGGATCGTCGGATACTTCTATTGGTTCATTTACTTCACCGTTGCCGCCGGGCAAGTTCCAAAAATCAATGAGTTCTTCTTGTATGTCGTTTTCGTATGCAACCTTTACCGCAAAGTCTGTACCGGACGCACGTTTAAAAATAACCTGCATTTTATCCTTGTACGCTGCCGCTATATTGTAAGCACCTTTCTCTTTGGGGTTGAACAAAAGTATAATACCGTCTGAATCAATGGTTATATTTCTGTTCATCAAAGCGGCTTTTAAGTAACCTGCCGAGTTGCACATCGTTCGCGATATATTGTCCCAATTCTTTGCAACCTTGACAATAGGATTGTCGGAGGTGAGTTCTTCTTTCGGAATTGGGTTATATAATCTGACCGAAGTTTTCTTCTTCTCGGTTACTTCTTTTTTTTTAACCGTTTCGGTCGGCTGCACCGTTACGCCGTTTTTTACCTTTTCCTCAAGATTTGAAATTCTTTCGGATAGGGAAGAAGTATCGGTAACGGCACCGTTTTTAACTTTGCTTTCCAATGACGCAAGCCTGTCCATAACCGCTGACGGTGAATCGTCATATTCGGGTCTGGCAAGTTTGATAAGTGCCAACTCATATACTATACGAGGTGACTTCATCCATTTAGTATCGGCTTGTGCGTCGGACAGTACCGATGTTGCGTGAGAAATCTTCTCAAAAGACATTTTGTCTGATAACGCTTTTAATTTTACCATATCTTCTGCATTGTAGTCAAGCATTGCGGAAGAATCTTCTGTAATTTTACAAATAAGCATATCGCGAAAATTCTTTATAAGTGAGTCGATAAACACTCTTAAATCTTTACCGTCTGACATAATATTGTCAATTACGGAAATTATTTTATTTACATCGCCTTTTTCAATGGCGTCTGTAATCTGAAATATTGATTCGGCAGTCGAAATGCCGAGAGTAGCCGTTATATTTTCGGCGGTAATCGAATTACCGCAGGCGGAAACGACTCTTTCAAGTATGCTCAGTCCGTCACGCATTGAACCGTCCGCAAGACGTCCCAAAAGCTCATATGCGTCCTCCGATATGTTAAGCTTGTCGCCGTGTGCGATTTCTTTCATACGAAGTATAATATCCGACGGCTTTATGCGTTTAAAATCAAATCTTTGGCATCTTGACAAAATCGTTTGAGGTACTTTGTGAGCCTCCGTCGTTGCAAGAATAAATATAACGTGCTCAGGAGGTTCTTCAAGTGTTTTCAAAAGGGCATTAAACGCACCGGTTGAAAGCATATGCACCTCGTCTATGATGTAAACCGTGTATTTTGCGTTTGTGGAAACATAACGCACATCGTCACGAATTTCGCGGATATTGTCGACACCGTTGTTTGACGCCGCGTCAATTTCTTTAACGTCCAAAATACTGCCGTCCAAAATACCTTTGCATACTTCACATTCGTTGCAAGGACTTCCGTCATGCGGATTAAGACAGTTTACAGCACGCGACAAAACCTTTGCACAAGTTGTTTTACCTGTTCCGCGCGTTCCGCAGAATAGGTAAGCATGACCGATTTTGTCGTTTAAAATCTGATTTTTTAAAGTTTGTGTAATATGGCCTTGACCGACAATGTCTTCAAACACCATAGGACGCCATTTTCTGTAAATAGCTTGATGTGCCATATAATCTCCAATACCTTTCTTTATACGAAAAAACGCCATATAGGCGTTGTAATAATCAAAATAGGCTCCGACCGAGTTTACCGTAACACATTGAAAGCACCGCTTATTGCTGCTTGGTTCCCCATCTGACAAGGTTCACGGGTTTCAATCGCACGGGCTCGGCCGTCATCGCCAATCAAATCTTCAGTTAGCTATAATATTATAATACATTTTTTCAAAAACTGCAATACCTATTTTTAATTTTTTTTAGAATATTCAAAAATTTTTATGCATATAATGGTTAGGTGGCTCGGTTAGGAGGCATAAATATCAAAAAGACGGAGGAATTAATATGGATAATGAGATTTTGTACAAAAGTTTAAAAAAGGAAAGTGAGGTTTACATTTGTTTGGATTATTATATTATACCCGAGAGCATATCGGCAGATTATTGTGATTTAAAGTGCTACGGAATTAAGATAGAAAAGACAACCGTGTATGCAGGCGGAGGTAAAATAGTGGAAAGCAAGCAGATAAATAATATTTTTTACCGATACAAAGACGCAACGGAATTTTCTGATACTATTATAAAGAAACGTATTGAACCGCAGGGACTTCGTGACATTGTGGAAAATTATATAATAGAAAGTATTGACAGAGCAAGACAAAGTGCATAAAATAAATATCGAAATATAATTTACAAAGGGATATTATTTATTATGTACAAAGTAAAAGAAACGATTGTTGTCGAGGGGATATACGACAAAATAAAGCTGTCACGTTTTATAGACGCGGTGATAATAGTGACAAACGGATTTTGCGTATTTTCTGATGACAGAATATTGGAAAGCATAAAAAAGATGGCGGACGAAACGGGAATTGTTATTTTGACCGATTCCGACAGTGCCGGCTTTAAAATAAGAAACTACATAAAACAGTCTTTGCCGAAAGAAAAGGTAAAACACGCTTATGTACCCGATGTTCACGGCAAGGAAAAACGCAAGAGAGAACCGGGAAAAGAGGGACTTTTGGGTGTTGAGGGGATTAAGGACGATATAATCCTTGATTCCCTCAAAAAAGCGGGTTGCACGATTGACGGAAGTGCGACGGCGGTAAAAGAGGGACGCGAAATCACAAAAGCCGATTTGTATAAAGCAGGTCTTTCGGGGGGAGAGGGCAGCGGTGAAAAGCGTAACGCGCTTGCACATTCTCTCGGAATACCTATGAAAATTTCCGCGAATATGCTCCTTGATTTGCTCAACAGACTGCTTAATTATGATGAGTTTTGTGAAATTGTACAAAACATTGACGATTTAAAAGAAGAAATTTGATAAAAAATATATTGACAAACTGTCCGAAATCGTGTAAAATATCACCTGTAAATAAAAATAACTTTACAGGTGATGCAAATGGCAAAGGACTTGAATGTTACCATTTTGCTTGACGTATACGGTCAGTTGCTTACGGAAAAGCAACGTAATGCCATAGATATGTATTATAACGAGGACTTGTCGCTGTCGGAGATTGCCGATGTAATTGACATAAGCAGACAGGGCGTCAGAGAGTCGATTAAGCAAGGCGAAAAGCATTTGACGAATTATGAAGAAAAACTCGGAATAGTCGAACGATTTCATAATATAAGTTCAAAGCTTGAAAAATTAAATGCGTTGCTTGAAAATACCGATTTTGACGGTAAAGACGAGTTTTACGGATTGATTGACGAAATATCAAAAGAAATATAGATATAGATTATTTGCGGAAAGGAGTCACAGCTTATGGCATTTGAAAGCCTTGGTGATAAGCTGCAGGGAGTTTTCAAAAAACTTCGCGGTAAAGGAAAGCTTAACGAAAAAGATATAAAAGACGCAATGCGTGAGATTAAGCTGGCTCTTTTGGAGGCAGATGTAAACTTCAAGGTTGTTAAGGAATTTGTGAACATAGTTTCCGAAAAGGCACTTGGTCAGGAGATTATGGAGTCGCTTACTCCGGCACAACAGCTTGTTAAAATAGTTAATGAAGAACTTACCCAAATGATAGGCGGTGAAGTTTCAAGACTTGAATTTTCGCAAAAACCGCCGACAGTCATTATGATGTGCGGTCTGCAAGGTGCAGGTAAGACAACTGCAACAGGTAAGCTTGCATTAAACCTTACAAAGAAAATGAATAAGCGTCCGCTTATGGTTGCTTGTGACGTGTACCGTCCGGCGGCTATAAAACAGCTTGAAGTTTTGGGTAAACAAATTCAAGTACCGGTATTTTCAATGGGTGCAGACGTAAATCCCGTTACTATCGCAAAAGAAGCGGTAGCACACGCAATAAAGCATGGAAACGACCCTGTTATCCTTGATACGGCAGGTCGACTTCATATAGATGAGCAGCTTATGGACGAGCTTGCGAACATCAAAGCGGAAGTAAATCCGACGGAAATACTTCTTGTTGTAGACGCAATGACAGGTCAGGACGCAGTAAACGTCGCAAAATCATTCAACGATCAGCTTGATATAACAGGTGTTATACTTTCAAAGCTTGACGGTGATACAAGAGGCGGTGCGGCACTTTCCGTAAAACAAGTTACGGGTAAGCCGATAAAATATGCGTCGGTCGGTGAAAAATTGAGCGACCTTGAACAGTTCCATCCGGACAGAATGGCGTCAAGAATTTTGGGTATGGGTGATGTGCTTACTCTTATTGATAAGGCACAGGAAACCATAGACGAAAAGAAAGCGCAGGAGCTTGAAGAAAAAATCCGTAAACAACAGTTTGACCTTGATGATTTCCTTGAACAGTTCAAGCAAATCAGAAAAATGGGTTCATTCTCACAAATACTCGGTATGTTGCCGGGAATAGATAAGAAAATGCTTGAAAGCGTTGACACTGAAGAAAATGAAAAGAAAATGCTTCATATTGAGGCGATAATTCAGTCAATGACACAGGAAGAACGCAGAAAGCCGAGTATAATCGGCGCAAGCAGAAAAGTCCGTATATCGAAAGGTAGCGGAACAAGAGTACAGGACGTAAATCAACTTTTGAAACAGTTTGAACAAATGCAAAAGATGATGAAACAGCTGTCAGGCGGACGTCAGGCAAAAATGCTTAAACGTCTCAGAAAACGTAAATAAGGTATGATAAATACTTTATGATATATTTATGCTTATAATTTATGGGAGGTGAAAGAACAATGGCAGTAAAAATCAGATTGAGAAGAATGGGTGCAAAGAAGGCTCCTTTTTATAGAGTAGTAGTTGCAGATTCAAGATACCCAAGAAACGGTAGATTTATTGAAGAAGTTGGCACATACAATCCTCTAACAGACCCTGCAACAGTTAATATTGACGCAGAGGCAGTTAAGAAGTGGATCTCAAACGGTGCTCAGCCAACTGATACTGTTAAGGCTCTTCTAAAGAAGTCTAACATTATCTAATTATGGAGGATAGGCTAATGAAAGAAGTATTGGAGATAATAGCCAAATCACTTGTTGACTATCCCGAACAGGTTGATGTTAAGGAAATTAACAACGAGGACCAGACAGTAACTTTGGAACTTAGAGTTGCTGAAAGCGATATGGGTAAGGTGATTGGTAAACAGGGTAGAATTGCTAAGGCAATCAGAACTGTTGTCAAAGCTGCCGCAAGTCGTGAAAATAAAAAAGTTGCGGTTGAAATCTTACAATAGGATAGTAGGGGCTTGCATTTGTGAGCCCTTTTTGTATTTTAATTTCCGATGTTGAAGAAAGGATTTAGTTATGGACTTGCTTGAGGTAGGAAAAATAGTTAATACACACGGTTTAAGAGGTGAAGTTAAGGTTGTTCCTTGGACCGATTATCCCGAAGTGTTTGAAGATATAGATTTTGTTTATGTAAAGAAAAAGTCTGAATATGAAAGACTTGACGTAAAGGGTATAAAGTATCAGAAGAATAATCTTATCGTGAGATTTTCTCAGATTACTGATATAAATATGGCTGAAAAGTATAAAAATCAAGTGATTTATGCCGAACGCGAGATTTTGGGCGAACTTCCTGAGGGCGTGTATTATATTGCCGACCTTATCGGTCTTGATATTGTTACGAAGGACGGCGAAAAAATCGGTACTGTAAGCGATGTTTTCAACACGGGCAGTAACGATATTTACGAAGTAAAGCGTGAGGGAAAGAAAAATCTTTTGTTGCCTGTTATAGATGACGTTGTTCTTAATATCGACGTTGACGGCGGTAAAATAACCGTCAGAATGATGGACGGCTTGGAGGACTTGGCGTGAAAAATCATATGAGATTTGATGTGCTTACATTGTTTCCGCAAATGTTTGAGGCGGTTTTGGGTGACAGTATAATCGGTCGTGCGAGAGAAAATAATATTCTTGAAATGAATTTTATTGATATTCGTGATTTTTCAACCAATAAACATAGAAAGGTTGACGATTATCCGTATAGCGGCGGAGGTGGTATGCTTATGAACGCACAGCCTGTGTATGACGCGTATATGTCTGTTGCGGAGGGACTTGACTATAAACCGTTTACGATATATATGTCGCCGCAGGGAAAGGTGTTTAATCAAGGTATCGCAATCGACCTTGCAAATTATGAGCATATCGTTTTGCTTTGCGGTCATTATGAGGGTATTGACCAAAGAGTTATAGATGAAATTGTGGATATGGAACTGTCTGTCGGTGATTTTGTTATGACAGGAGGCGAAATTCCGGCGATGACTGTTATTGATACTGTTTCAAGACTTGTTCCGGGAGTTTTGGCTGCTGAAACTTCGTATGAAAATGAGTCGCATTTTAACGGACTTTTGGAGTATCCGCAGTATACCCGTCCGGCAGTTTGGCACGATAAACCGATTCCTGATGTGCTTATTTCCGGTCATCACGCGAAAATCGAACAGTGGAAAAGGGAACAGTCACTCATTAATACACTCAAAAAACGTCCCGATATGCTTGAAAAAGCCGAACTTACTAAGGAAGATATAAAATTTTTGAAAGAATATAAGTAGATTTTGGATTTGACTATTGAATTTTGAATGTACATTTGATATAATAGTTAAGTCGAGCGGATATGGCGGAATTGGCAGACGCGCATGATTCAGGTTCATGTGGGGCAACCCATGCAGGTTCAAGTCCTGTTATCCGCACCAAAAAGCAAACAAACCGCATAGCTATGCGGTTTGTTTTTATATATACACGTTTTTACACGAATTTTTTGAATTCACACGATTTTGTTTAAAATTTCAACGGATTTTTCTTCTTGGTGAGGGTACAGGTGCGAATATATGTTCCATGTGATTTCTATATTGGTATGTCCCAAACGTCTGGCGATTTCTTGAATGTTAATACCGTTATCGCTAACAATGAAGTGTGGCTGTGTCTAAAATCGTGAATGCATATTTTTTTGACATTTGCAATATCGGCAAACTTTTCATTTCGCTTTTCTATGGTTGTATCACGTAAACACTTAATACCGCCACATATCCGCAAGTTATCAGAATAACCGTCAATAGCCTTATAACGCTTTTGGTGTTCATCCATATATTAATAAGTGGCAATGGCATTTGCAAATCACGCACAGAAGATTTATTCTTGGGTGATGTTTCTCTGTCGTCACCCTTTAACTTTTGGGCAATACTGCGTCGTACATGAATTATTTTATCATCTATATCCGACCACTTCAACGCATTTATTTCACCTTTACGCATACCTGTATAGAATGCGATATTAAAAAATACATAGAAATTCCATTCATATATACTTCCTGTTGATTGTTCGGATAGTTCTGCTTGCTTTTTGGCGGCTTGTATGTACTTTTTAAATTCTTCGGGGGTGTAAAAATCCATTTCCCTTTTATTTTCGTATGGGTTTCTAAAGTTTCCGACAACAGTAGGAGGATTTCTCGGTATGTATTCCATTTTTACCGCATAGTTCATCAAGGCACGAAATTCGCCGAAGATATTTTGTTTCATACTTGATAAAAGTTTTTCTTTTGGCTTTTTGGCATTTGTACAGGTTTCAATATATTGTTTCCACTTTTGCAACTCTGATGATGTAATCTTGTTTAATTTGTAATCTTTAAATTTAGGCAATACATATAGCTCTAATCGTCCTATGATAGTACGCATAGAATTTTCTCTGACTTCAAACTTTTTTACGGCAATGTATTCATCATATAGTTGTTGCAATGTTATTTTCTTTATTGTTTCGTCACTGAGGTTGTATGCTAATTGCCGTTCAAACTCCTTTGCCGTTTCTTTGCCGTAGGCAACACGGTCAATTTGTTTTGATTTGCCGGAACTGTCAGTGAAATTAATTCTTACACGATACTTCTGCAAACCGTTTTTTTTACCGTCCATTTTATAAATAGGCATAAAAATAACACTCCTTTTCATTTTTATATTGAAAACAGAGTGCATTTATGATACAATATTATTGATTTGAGTATTGTGTATAAACGCACTTTATTTTTTTCCTCTGTCTGCTCCAACAGGCAGGGGGATTTTTTATTGCTCTTTTGGTATGAAATATTTTATTTTACTTCTAATGCCGTCAATATGTTCATTAAGGTCGTCATTTATAGTTTGCCCCATTGGTTCAAGAATGAAGTCGACACCTTCTCTTCGGGTGAGCTTTGCCGAAGGGACAAAATCACTATCTCCGGCAATCAGTATAATTTGATCTACTTGCTTTTTTAGTGTAATATAGGCAATGTCAGTGCCTAATTTCATATCCATAGTCTTTTATTTAATATCAAGTCTAAAATTGTCCTCGGTAATATCAGAAAAACTTATTTTGTTTGCACATAGAGCTTTCATTTTCTCGGGTTTGATAATATAACCTGTATCATTACTTGAGAGTCTACCCATACGCAAGGCAAATTTACGCGTTGATTTTAATTCATTAAGAAAGGTATTCATCCATGTATATAAATCACTTTTCTTTAAATTTATATTCCTTTGTAGAAAAGGGTGATATATATTTTTATCGCAAGGTGGATAATCATAGTAGAATATTCTATATAAATAAGTTCCAGTTTTATCTTGAAGAAGATGTTTTTTACAATATTCTTCAAGTTCTGTTGCTCGTTCGGCCGCAGTTTTTTGACCAAATAAACGATTTGCTCTTTTTCTATAATATCCTTCGTCAACCAGTATTGCAACTCTTATCATTTCATCGTCTCCTTTAAGTATAAAAAAAGCTCTCAGGTTTCGTCTTTTTCCGTATGGTGGAATGACTACTCCCAGAGAGCACATAAGCAATGTGTAACTAATTAAACTCTTATACTATATGCTTTTTTTAGTTTTGTAAATCCCTAAAAGCGATTTTTTGAAGATTTTGATGCTTTTTTATTTCAACTCACATGATTTTTGGACAGTATGACCACAATGTAAAAATGTATGAACAGTTTTTTCTATATAATTCCAACTCATGTGCTCCGTAAGGAGCGGTCGTGTGCAATTACCGCCATTAACGGCTCACTGTCGTGATTGATAAACTCTGTTTTGGTTTCATCACTGCCGTAATATTTAATGATGTCTATAATATCAATCTCCTTAAATTCAATCTTATCTACAGTTTTCTTTTTATTGACCGAACCAATCCAAAAACCCAAATACGCAAAACATTTTCATTTTCAAAACGTCTGACAGGGTACATCAGATTTATCGAATGTAATTCAATAAAATTAGGACCGTATACGATTTTCTTAATAACGCCTTCTTCATCATCAATCAATACCACGGCATAACTGCCACTGTCTACCGACGACTGACATCTGACAAGTACAAGGTCACCTTCTTCAAACTTCGGATACATACTGTCGCCCTTAACTGTTAAATATCTGTACTCTTGTCCGTCTTTTACGTCATCGTAGTCTGTCGGTTCATACCAGATAATTTCATTATCGGCAAGACAAACCGTTCCGGCTGCAACAGAACCAATAACAGGAATATTAACAAACTTTATATCATCTAACGGATATGTGTTTGATGGGGCAGGTGATTCAGCTTGCATTGGAACGTCATATCCCATAAGCCATGCTTCACTTACATTTAACGCTTTACCTAATATATATAGTTTATGTTGTCCAGGTTCTGATTTACCCGCCACATATTGACTTATATCGTTTCTGCCTAATCTCGTATTATTTTCTTTGCAATAAGGCTCTGCCAATCTTACTATATCAATCTGTTTTAAATTACGTTCTTTCATTAATTGTTTTAATCTAAGAGCAGTATTTGAATTTTTCAATTTTATCGCCTCCTCACACGATTATTGTAACAGTTCTTGAACAAAAAGTCAATAAGCTTTATAAAAAAGTTCATTTTTTTTGAACAAAAGTGTTGACAAGTGGTGAAGAACATGGTATTATATAATTGTTCAAAGATACTGAACAAAAAATAGAAAGGGGGTAAATAAATATGTCATTTAAGTACGCAAAGTTGTCGGGAAGAATTAAAGAAAAGTTCAAGACGCAAGAAAGATTTGCGGAGGCGATGAATATGTCACCACGCAGTATATCATTAAAATTAAACAACAAAAGAGAATGGAAACAAAACGAAATTGATAAAGCTTGTGAACTGTTGGAAATTCAAACTTCCGAAATTGGTGAATTTTTTTTTGCCAACATTGTTCAAAGCTCTGAACAAAAATCAGCATAAAAAAACAAGCACACAGCAAAGACTATGTGCTTGAAGAAAAATAAATATAGAGTTTCACCGAATTTACGGAGTGCAAACTATACGTTACCGTATAGCAGGGCGATATTGTCACCTCGTTAATTGAATTATATTCAGACTTGAGTTGCTTAACGGCAGAATCAAGTACTGAATCATTGAATGGTTTAATTACATCTTGTATCTTTGAAAGTGATGGATATTGTGTTGAATCAAGTGGTTTAGACATTGTTGCTATTCCTGAAAGTCTGATTTCATCGTTTTTAATCGTAGACATCCAATTTGTTACTCCGAAAAATCGTGGTTATGTCATTTCTGCATAACTCTCATAGTCGCCTATGAGTTCAGACTGTGCCTTCAACCTGTGGGAAAGGTTGCTCCGTGTCCAGTCGTTACACCTCCCCGTAGTGGGTTTGGCTCGGCGTTGTCTATATTTATTACATTTTAGCACAATATGGTTATTTATTCAAGAGCCAAAAACGGCGTAAATGAAAGGAAGTGAGGGGTAATGAAGTGTGAATATTGTGGAACAAGTTACGAGGAAGGGGACAATTTCTGTTCAATGTGTGGAAGAAAGATAGGCAATGTATGCCAACATTGTGGAACTAAGAATGAGAAAGATGCGAGATATTGCAAATACTGCGGTTATTCTTTATTAGAGAATTCGTGAAGTTTATGAATTAAGGTACAACATTAGAAAGGAAGTGAGAAGTGATGGAAGATGAAAAAGCATTAGGTCAATATACAAAAATTGTAGTAGAAACAGACGAAGAAAAACCTGTAACCATTGCAGTTATACAGTCTAATTTAGTAAACATAACTGAAGGTTACAGGATAAGATTAACACCTAAATATGATTAGTGTTCGGTGTCTTTTGGTGGACAAGGGTCATTGCCATAGCTATCTTTTGAACGGATACGACCGTTACGACCTTGCACGATAACTTCGCTACGTTGATTAATTGCTACATCTCGTGCATAATTTTGAGCTTCACGCTGAGTGTTGAATATTTTGGTATCTCTTTGGTTACCTTCGCCGTGAACAGCCCAACCATTTTGACGTGGAGAAACCCATTGATTTTTGCCCATCGAAATCACATCCTTTCATTAATAAAAATTTATAAAAATATTAAATTTTAAGGTGATACACATGGAAAAAATACAACACAAAATATCAAAATACATGATTCAAAACGGAATAACAATAGCACATGTAGCACGAATGACGGGTATTGATTATGAAATGCTACGGCGTTCGTTACGAGAAAATCGTGTATTGACAGCTGATGAGCTGGTGGCAATTCTTACATCAACTACAATAAATTTGACTGACGTGTTAAAACAAAAGTAACACAATATGTTGTATATTAACCACGCACAAGTGGATTATACACCACAATATACATTTTATCAATTACAAGTGCGTTACAAGTACATTAACAAAATATTGCAATAAAAAAGAAAGTAGGTGAGAAAAATGGAAGATGAAAAAGAAAATGAATTAAAAGATGAACTAAAACTGCTGGCAATGCCATTAATCAAATTTCTAAAAGAAAATTATAATCCATATTGCAAAGTAGAAGTATCAGAAAAAGGTGTAAAAATAGTTGGAGATGTTTGCTTAATACCAATTAAATAAGGTACAAAGTAATAGGACAAAAAATGAAATACATAGATTAAAGCAGGAGGTGGAGATTATGGAGGCGGAAAAGACCAAAAATGCAAGAAAGCCGAGAAAGCAACCTAAAGTACACGTTGAAGTGGTAGGCAGTTGGCAAGACAGACCTGCTTATGAGCGTTTTCAGCATTGGAAACCTCATATAGAAAATATGTATCATATGCTTGGGTACGGTGATGTAACAGTTGAGCCGTCGCAGGAGATGATTGACGAGTACAATGCTATTCAAGCAAACAAAGAAAAAGGAGCTTAATGCTCCGACGATAGGACAAGCTCACAGGATAAAGAGAGGTAAAACAAATGAATACAATAGGAATTGCGTTGATAAGTTTCGGTATCGGACTAATCATAAGTTGGAAATTGGCAGAAAGGGACAGGAAGAATGCTAAAAAGAAAACCAAAAACAGAGAATGAGAAAACGGAAGAATATTTCCACAGAGAAGTATTTCCGATGATTAACGCATTCGCCAAGGAGTGCAGAGGACACGCAAAACAGAAAATAACGGTGAAAGGAATATTTTCAAATGAACAAATATGTAGTAATGACGGGCAGAGATGATGTTGTGGTTTTAAATGCCGATGACAACAAGTCGGTTAAGGCATACATAGCAAAAGGATACGGCATAACAAATCGTATCAAGTCAAAACACCCGCTTGAAATGAGTGTTGCGAAGATTATCGGAGGGGAGAAACAATGACAGCAAAGCAAATAACAGAATTGCACGATTTGTGTTTGCAGATTAATTTATTTGCAGAAAGACATAAACAAGCACCTATTGCTATGTATCATATGTATCATATGATAGGTGATGAAAATCCATTTACAACTATGATATGTATAGAAATATATCAAACTGAACCATTCAATATAATCAAAACATTTACATTTTCAACGGATACTATTTCGACCGAAGACGTAAAAGGAAGATATTACAGATTAGTTAAGAAGTATTTGAAAGATTTAGTCAAAAAGAATGTGGAGGTGAAAGAGAATGAATGACGAAGTAGAGAACTACAATAATGAAGAATTTATCACGATATTAACTGCACTTGGCAGTAACACAAAAATATTGATTAATGGTAGTGCCGATTTTGAAATACGCCATTCGTGGAATAATGGTGAGCCGTATATCAATATTGTTGCAAAAGAAAAAGACCGTTAGAGCTGGCACTCGTAAACGGTCAAAGCTTAAATACAGATTTAATTATCTGTGTTTGTATTTTAACACATAGAAAGGAAAATGTCAAATGTTCGGATACATTGATGTTGATAAAGAGATAACAGGCAACTACGGCGAGGACAGTTGTGGCGAAGAAGTAGTTGCCTGTACTTGTGACGAGTGCAATGAGCCTATATTTGTAGGCGACAAATACTACGAAATCGCAGATATAGTTGTCTGTGAAAACTGTATAGAGGAATTTGCGAGGACAGGAGAGGTAAACGGATGAACATATATGAAATAGACAATGCAATGATGTCGCTGATAGATGAAGAAACAGGCGAAATCAAAGATTTTTCTGCGTTTGAAGAACTACAAATGCAGAGAGAAGAAAAAATCGAAAATGTAGCACTATGGTATAAAAATCTTGTGGCTGAAAGCAAAGCTATAAGAGAAGAAGAAAAAGCACTTGCGGAACGTCGTAAGTCGTTGGAAAACAAGGCTGAACAATTGAAAACCTATATAAACCGAGCATTGCAAGGCAATAAATTCGCTACTCCAAAAGTGGCGATAAGTTACAGAAAATCAACAGCAGTAGAAGTCGACGACAAATTTGTCGACTATGCAACGAAGAATAACAAAGATTTATTGACATTCAAACGACCTGAGCCGAACAAAACGGCTATCAAAGAAATGTTGCAAGGTGGTTTTGATATTCCACACGCAACATTAATTGAACGGAATAATATGAGTATAAAATAAGGAGTGATACATGTGGGAATACCGGTTTTAATTATGGGTGAAAGCGGTAGCGGAAAAAGCGCAAGCCTAAGAAATTTTGACGCAGATGATTTGGTAATATTTAATGTGGCAAGTAAGCCGCTTCCGTTCCGCAAGAAGTTAAATTTAATCAAAAAGGCTACATACAACGTTATTGCCAAAGAATTAAGTAAAAAGCAGTATAAGCGATACGTTATAGACGACAGTCAATATCTGTTGGCGTTCGATTCGTTTAATCGTGCAAAAGAAACAGGCTATGCAAAGTTTACCGATATGGCGGTACGTTTTCAGAAGATGATTACATTTATTATTGAGGGATTACCCGATGATACAATCGTATATTTTTTGCACCATTGCGAGCAGACCGAAAACGGTAAAATTAAAGCGAAAACAATCGGTAAAATGTTGGACAATCAGTTGACCGTTGAGGGACTGTTTTCAATCGTTTTGCTATGTCAAGCTGACGGTCAAAGTCATAGTTTCATAACGCAATCAGACGGACATACAACGTGCAAGTCGCCTATGGATATGTTTGATTTAGAGATTGATAACGATTTGAAAGCAGTTGACGAAAGAATAAGAGAATATTACGGAATGAATGAGGAGGATAAAAATAATGAATAAAATACAAGGATATGATGAGGCACAATCGTACACAGGTGAGAGCAGAACATTGCCGGCAGGTAAATATATCTGCGAAATTAAAGGTGCAAAAGAGGTTGAAACCAAAAACGGTAAGAAACAGTTGGTATTGCAACTGGATATTGCAGAGGGCGAATATAAAGACCATTACAGTAATCTATATGCGGCGAATGCTGAAAGAAACGGAACGAACGCAAAATGGAACAACGGAGGACTTTTTAGACAAGGATACGAGGGTAAACAATTACCGTTTTTTAAAGGTATGATTACTTGTATTGAAGAAAGTAATGAGGGTTATGAATGGAATTGGGACGAAAAAACGCTTAAGGGTAAGAAAATAGGTGTATTGTTTGGACGTGAACAATACCTGATGAACGGTCAAAAAAAATGGGCGACTAAGGCAAGAGCGGTAAGAAGTATCAAAGGATTGGAAATGTCCGAAATTCCACAGGATAAACTACTTGATGGAAGTACATCGGGATTTGATACAAGCGGATTTGATGATGAGGACGAATCGGAAGAAGATTTGCCGTTTTAATATAGGTTAAGGAATGGGTGCTATGGAGAATGAAAACAGAATAACGATACCCGATTTCAGTAAGGACGATTTTTTAATATCATCAAAACCGTTTCAATGGATAATAGACCAAGCTGACGGCAACGAGTTCATCAAAGGTCAGCTTGTGGCGCAAATGGCGGACAAAGCGAAAGAACTTGATGTATCAAACTTTCGGACGCAATTCAAAAACTACGTCAGAGCGCAAAAGGGTCAAAGCATTGTTTACGGCAACGTAATGGAGTTCAGTGGCACTGCAATAATGTGGGATACAGGCGAATGGATAGCAACTGATGACGGAGTGTATAGGTTTAAAGGACAGTTCAGCGAAAAAGTGACGGCGTGTCCACACCCGATATTTATGATAACAAGATATTCAAATGTAGATACTGATGTTGAAAGTGTGCAACTTGTTTACGGCAGACCGGGACGAAATTACAAAACTAAAATCGTCCCACGTTCTGACCTTGCAAGTGCGAATAAAATCGTAAAATTAGCTGAATACGGTGTCGGTGTAACATCGGAAAACGCAAAGGCACTTGTACAGTTTTTAAGTGATTTTGAAAGTATAAATTACGACAAAATAATCGAAAAGAAATCGTGCGATCATATGGGTTGGGTAGGCAGAGGATTTAAAGAATTTGCACCGTATATATCAGATTTGGAGTTTGAGGGACAGGACAGTTTCAGACAGTTATTTAATTCGGTAAGAGAGGTCGGCAGTTATGAAAAATGGCTTAAAACAATCAGAGATTACCGCAAAAACGGTAATATAGTTGTTCGCATGGTTATGGCGGCGAGTTTTGCGAGTGTACTGTTAAAACCGCTTGGAGCATTGCCGTTCTTCGTTCACCTATGGGGCGATACAGAAACGGGTAAATCGGTTGCGCTACTTGCGGCAGTGTCTGTATGGGCTGAGCCGGTTATCGGTAAATATGCCTATACATTCAATTCTACTGATGTAGGTAATGAATTATATGCGGCGTGTTTAAATTCACTGCCGTTATGTATGGACGAATTGCAGATACTGAATAAACGTTCGGATTTTGATGATATAATATATCGTCTGTGCGAGGGTACGGGACGTTTACGCGGTAAAAAAGACGGTGGTATACAAAATATTAAGACGTGGCGAAATTGTATTATAACCACAGGCGAACGCCCGATAACGTCAATGTCATCGGGTGGCGGTGCAGTCAATCGTGTTATTGAAATCGAATGTAACGGCGGTAAGTTCTTCAAAAATCCACGAGAATTTTGCAGAACAATACAATCAAATTACGGTCACGCCGGTAAAGAATTTGTTGATAATTTAACCGGAAATATCGCCGAAGCACGAGCATTGCACGAAAAATACATTAAACTGTTGGAAGATAATACAGAGGCAACGGACAAACAAATTGCGTCAGCGGCGGCATTATTAACCGCTGATGAACTGTCTGAACGTTGGATATTTAATGACGGTGTACGAATCAGTATAGATGATATTAAACCATATTTGCAGACCAAGGATATGTTGAACGTCAACAGACGTGCGTATGATTATCTGCGTGAAGAAATTATCGCAAATCATAGCAATTTCACATCAAACGGCAATGAGTGTTGGGGAATAGAACAGGACGGCAATATATACATATTGAAAAATCGGTTTAATTCGATAATTACTGACGGTGGATTTAATCCACAGTCAACACTTTCATGGATGATTCGTAACCATAAAATTGCACGTCACGAAAATGGCAGACGCGATATATCCAAGCGAATTAACGGAGCAAAAGCACATTGTATCTGTATCTATGTAGACGATATAGACGACTATGAGGACATTGAAAATGATGAAGATTTACCATTTTAATATAAAAAAGTGTCCCCAAGTCCCCAACGTCCTCAACAAAACTATAATGTATATATAGTAATATTTATTTGATTAATTATTAAAAATCAAAAAAATATTGTCCTATATAGAGTAATAAAAAATGTGTGGACATTGGGGACATATACCGATAAATCGCATAGGTATCGTATTCGGTAGCCCCCAATTTTAAAAATACTGTTTGGGGGCGTGGGGACGCATATATAAGGAGTTAAACAATGAAATTATTTGATTATCAAGAAAAAGCACTTGCATTGACAAGTGATAAAGATAATTCGGCATTTTACTATGATATGGGATTAGGTAAGACGTTTATAGGCAGTGAACGATTACGATTATACGGTGAACGCGTGAATATAATTGTGTGTCAGAAGTCTAAAATCAAAGACTGGTGCGAGCATTTCAAAGAGCATTATACAGATTATGCAGTATTTGATTTGACTGATAAAAAGGATATGCAGACATTTATGATATATCCGATATACAAATGTATCGGTATCATAAATTATGAATTGGCTTACAGACGTGAAGAACTAAGGCAACTAAAGGATTTCACTATGATGTTAGATGAAAGTTCAATGATAAAAAATGAAACTGCAAAACGTACGAAGTTCATATTATCGTTGAAACCGTCACACACAATATTGTTATCCGGTACACCGACAGACGGCAAGTATGAGTTCCTGTATTCGCAGTTACGATTGTTAGGTTGGAAGATTACAAAAACAGCATATTATAACCGATACATAAAAACGGAATTGCGAAGTTACGGCGGTCCAATGTTCAGAGTAGTTACAGGATACAAGAATGTAAGCGAATTAAAGGCAAAACTAAAGGAATACGGAGCGGTATTTGCTAAGGCAGAAGAAGTTATTAAGTTACCTGAAAAGAAGTTTATCAAGGAATATTCGACTGTTTCATCAGACTATAAAAAGTTTATGAAAGACCGAGTAATCAAGATAGACGATAAGGAATTGACAGGCGACAGTACATTGTCAAAAAGACTGTATGCAAGAATGTTATGCAGTGCATATAGCAAAGACAAAATATCGCGATTAATTGATTTAGTTAATTCTACATCTGACAGGGTTATTATATTCTACAATTTCAATACCGAACTTGAAGCATTAAGAAAAGTGCTGTTTGATAGACCGATAAGCATAGTAAACGGACAAGTTAAGGACCTAAAGGCATACGAAAATAACGATAATTCAGTTACATTGATACAATATCAAGCCGGAGCTATGGGATTAAATTTGCAAAAGGCGAACAGAATTATATATTTTTCTCTGCCGGAACGTTCGGAACTGTTTGAGCAATCAAAAGCGAGGATATGCCGTATCGGTCAAGAAAAACAATGCTATTATCACATAATGATGTGTCATAAGAGCGTGGAAGAAAAGATATATGAGTGTCTGTTAATGCGAAAAGATTATACAGACGAATTATTCAGAAAGGAATTTGGCTGATGGCAGAGGAAAAGAATTTTGAAAATCGAGTTAAGCAATGGCTTAGAAGTAAAGGCTGTTATGTGGTTAAATATTATGGTTGCGGAGGTACAAGAGCGGGCGTTCCTGATTTGATTGTATGTGCAAATGGTAGATTTATCGGTGTTGAAATTAAAGCTGAACACGGTAAGTTGGCACCGTTGCAACGCAGTCATTTAGATAAAATATTAACTTCCGGCGGTGCGGTGACAGTCCTTAGACCGTCTGAATTTGACGGATTTAAAAAGTTCATTGAGGAAGTGCTGAATGATGATTGATAAAGCTACAAGAAATAAGCTGAAAGCTAAGGCAAACGAATTGTCGGATATATGTGTAACCGATGGCGAAAAGTTTGCAAAATGCTATGATGATATGTATAACAGTGGTGAATTTAATTGCGGGGAATGTTTCATCATAGCACGATTAGCTGATTTATATACTGCAATAAAACAGGGCATTATTGATAAAAATGACGGTGCTAAACAGCAAAGTGAGATATTTAAGGTGATTGAATTGGAGGAGGATAAAAATGTTAACCCAAAAATATAAAAACGGATTTATAACGCTAAATGCGGAAAAGTTTTCGCCTGTGGCACAAGAAACCATAGACAGAGAAATTAAAAATTTTGAGCCGATGAAAAAGGCAATAGAGAAGTTGTATGAGTATGAGCAAAAAGATATTCCGATGAAAATAATTATTGACGAAGAAAGTGGATTGAGTCATTGCCCTAATTGTGGCGATAGTAAATATATACTATTCGGCGATAAACTTTGCGTTGAATGCGGACAAGCATTGGATTGGACTGGAGTGATATGAAATGAGAATAATTACGGACAAAAAAGACCGTTTCGGAAATTTTCCGATATGGTTTAACAGTCACAATTTGCGTGACATAAATGACTATCTGCAAAGTCGGTATGACGGATTCAAATTTGCAATGATAATTGACGCAAGCAAAGGAGAATGTGCACCGTTGGAAAAACCATTGCCGGTATATTTTTTAGATGAAATTGCTGAAGAAGCAGCAGAGTGGGCAGGGAAAAAATTAGTTGATAAAAATTTATAAAAAATATCGGTGAATAAGAAAGTGAGGAACAACAGATATGAGATTTTATACAGCAGAAGACTTACAACAGATTTTACAGATCGGACACAAACAGGCAGAAGCATTAATGAGGACTGAAGGATTTCCGAGTATTCGGATTGGACGCAGTTACCGGGTTGAGGAAGAAGTTTTTATGGAATGGTTAAGCCAGACAAAATCAGTGAAACTGGATTATAGAAAGTGCTAGGACTGGTGAAGTTATGAGCGGAACATTTACATCATGGGGAGCACTTGAGCAGGCACTTCAGAAGGAAGTAGCAGAAGCAACAGAAGAGGTTGTGGACGATTCTTTGGATGATCTGTACAGGAACGTTGACAGATTTTACAGTTCTTCGGAAGGAAGATATCACCGGACAGGTGCATTGCGTATGTCACCACAGAGTTATTTTATGCCTGGTGGTTCGGTATCAGCAGGTGAGATCAGTTTGAACACCGGATACGGATACAGTCCTTCTGGAAGAACAACACAAACGATTTACAGTTATGCTGAGAATGGTGGATTACTGGGTAATGGAGGATTCTGGGCTGATACAATGTCCAGAATCCCGGAGCACATCCAGCAGTCATTCGGCAGCAGATTTCATTAAGAAATGATTCGGAACGATAAAAGACGATTGAAAATAAAGGAGAACAAGGATTATGAAATTAGCAGATGTT
>OGCO01001080.1_pt1 | contig 43605 bp, 32 predicted proteins | sample 1570171 | NCBI WGS metagenome assembly OGCO01 (sample SAMEA4370583, study PRJEB24528) | human gut metagenome
GCAACTGGCGTGCAACCGTCGCTTCCGTCTCCGGCCTGATCGCAAAGGAGAACGTGGTTGGTACCTTCGGTGTTCTGTATCACTTCGGCGGCGAGCTGTCTGAGAACGGCGATGAGATCTGGGCTGCTGTTGCGCAGGACTACACCGCTCTGTCGGCTTACGCCTTCATGATCTTCAACCTGCTGTGCGCTCCCTGCTTCGCTGCTATGGGCGCCATCAAGCGCGAGATGAATAACGGCAAGTGGACGGCCATCGCCATTGGTTACATGTGTGCTCTGGCTTACTGCGCTGCGCTGGTGGTGTATCAGCTGGGCGGCCTTATCACCGGCGAGGTGCACTTCGGCCTGTTCACCGTGGTGGCTGTTGTGGTGCTGGCAGCGTTCATCTACCTGATGGTGCGCCCCAACAAGTACGCAAACAACAACGAAGTAAAGCTGGATACTTCTCGTATCTGATAAAAACGAAAGGGTGTATGCTGTATGATGGAATTTATTGCTACAAACTTTAATCTGCCCACCATCATCGTGGCAGCGCTGGTATTCGGCGCGCTGGGCTGGGTCGTATGGCACACCCACAAGCACGGCGGCGGCTGCAGCTGCGGCGGCGATTGCAGCCACTGCAAGGGCTGCCACTGAGCACTGAACATTAAACCGCAAGGAGCGCGGGCTGAAACTCTCGGCTCGCGCTCTTTTTTAAGTAAAATAAAGTTAGCTTGTGATAACACCGGGCAGGCCCCGGCGCGTAAAAAGGAGAGTGACCGGTATGCAGCTGACCGCAGCGCATCTGCGCTATCTGCTGGCCATCTACGAGGTAAGCCGCACCCATCTGGACATCAGCTCCCGCAGCATTGCGGAAAAGCTGGGGGTGACAAAACCCTCGGTGGTGCGCATTCTGAACCTGCTCATGGAGCAGGGCATGATCGTAAAGGAGTACTACGGCAAAATTTACCTGACCGACCGCGGCATCTGGGTGGCAAAGCGGGTGCAGCAGGAGCTGGACGCCATTCTGGCGCACTTTCCGCCGGTGAGCGGGGAGCTGACGGACGAGGAGCAGTGGAGCGCCGCCCTTGCCATGACCAGTGCTTTGCCCCAGCGCCTTTTTACCGCCGACTATGAGCGGATGGTGGAAGAGGGCTGAACCCTCTCCGTCTTTGCTTCGCAAATCCACCTCCCCCGAAAGGGGGAGGTTTTGCTCTACTTACCGGAAGGAGCCGAAAAGCTCCCCCTTCGGGGGAGCTGGCATCGAGCGCAGCGAGATGACTGAGAGGGTTCTTCTCCGTCACCCTGCCCTATAAAATAGCAAAACGACCCCCTGAAAATGTAAACATTGGCTAACTTTAACTCAAGAAATAGAGTTAGTTATTGATGATTTTGATAAAAATGCGGGGTGATACCGGCATAAAATTTGTTTGTTCATATAAACTAACTATGAGATATGAAAAATCTATTGACAAGTTGGGGTTAGCAGCGGTAAACTATCTACGCTGATAGTTACGGCTGACTAACCACCGCAGCATCACATATTTTTCAAGGGAAGGGGAGCACAGCGATGATGCCTTTGACGATGACAAAAGCAGGCGAGACCGTCACCATCCGCAGGATCAGCGGCAAGGACGAGGTGCGGCTGCATCTGGCCGAGCTGGGGTTCGTGGTTGGCAGCGAGGTGACCGTGGTCAACGAGATCGCGGGCAACCTGATCGTGCAGGTCAAGCAGAGCCGGCTGGCACTGGATAAGACCATGGCAAGCCGCATCATGGTGGACTGAGGCAGCGCCTTCCCGGTGCTGCATGAAATACTGCAAGGGAGGAACGAGTACGATGAAAACACTGAAAGACGTAAAGGTGGGCGAGACCGCCACCGTGGCACGGCTGCACGGCGAAGGCCCGGTGAAGCGCCGCATCATGGATATGGGCATCACCAAGGGGGTGCAGATCTATGTGCGCAAGGTGGCGCCGCTGGGCGATCCCGTGGAAATCACGGTTCGCGGCTATGAACTGAGCCTGCGCAAAGCGGATGCCGCTTTGATTGAGGTCATGTGATTCCGCGGGGGAATCCCCGCTTTTATTTCGGGATGAGGGTTAGCGAAAGCTAACCAAGGAGGACGGAGTATGGAGATTAAAATCGCGCTTGCCGGCAACCCCAACTGCGGCAAGACCACGCTTTTCAACCTGATCACCGGCGCCAACGGCTACGTTGGCAACTGGCCCGGCGTCACGGTTGAGAAAAAGGAAGCCAAGCTCCTAAGCGACAAGAACGTCACGATTACGGACCTCCCCGGCATCTACTCGCTTTCCCCCTACAGCCCCGAGGAGCAGTGCTCGCGCGACTACCTCATGAGCGGCGAGCCCGATGTGGTCGTCCAGGTTGTCGACGCGACCAACCTTGAACGCAACCTGTACCTGGCACTTCAGGTCGTCGAGACCGGCCTGCCCGTGGTCGTCGCCCTCAACATGGCCGATTTGGTCGAGAAGAACGGCGATAAGATCGACACGGACAAGCTTGCCAAGAAGCTCGGCTGCCCGGTCATGATGATCTCGGCCCTTAAGAACAAGGGTATCAAGGAGCTGTTCGAGCAGGTCAAGAAGTCCGCTGCTTCCAAGGGCCAGGTGCCGGAGCACAAGTTCGATTCCTCCATCGAGGACGTTCTGGACCACATCGAGAACAATCTGCCGGCGAGCGTTCCCGCCAACAAGCGTCGCTACTACGCCGTCAAGCTGTTCGAGCGCGACGCGGACGCCTGCAAGCTCATCAACCTCACTAAGGAGAAGGCCGCTCGCGTGGAGCAGCTGGTCGCTCAGTGCGAGCAGGATTGCGACGACGACGCTGAGTCCATCATCACCGGTGAGCGTTATGGCGTGATTGCCCACATCATCGACGAGTGCCTCACCAAGGCTCCGGCCAAGATGAGCACTTCCGAGAAGATCGACCGTGTGGTTACCAACCGTATCCTGGGCCTGCCGATCTTCGTCGTGATCATGTTCTGCGTGTACTACATCGCCGTTTCCACCCTGGGCGGCACAGTGACCGACTTCACCAACGACCAGCTCTTCGGCACCGACGGCTGGTATGTGCTCGGCCAGGGTCGCGACGCCTACGACGCGGCCGTCGAGGCTGCGGGCGACAATGCCGACTCGGTCGACCCGGCACAGTACGGCCCCTATGTCCCGGGTATTACCACCGTGGTGCACGACGCCCTTGTGGCGGGCGGTACCGAGGACGGTGGCCTGGTCGATTCGCTGGTCTGCGACGGCATCGTCGCCGGCCTGGGCGCCATCTTCGGCTTCGTCCCGCAGATGTTCCTGCTCTTTGTGATGCTGTCCTTCCTGGAGGACTGCGGCTACATGGCCCGCGTTGCCTTTATCATGGACCGCGTGTTCCGCCGCTTTGGCCTGTCCGGTAAGTCCTTTATCCCCATGCTCGTGTCCTCGGGCTGCGGCGTCCCCGGCGTCATGGCCACCAAGACCATCGAGAACGAGAAGGACCGTCGCATGACGGTTATGACCACCACGTTCATCCCCTGCGGCGCCAAGCTGCCGATCATCGCCCTGCTCATGGGCTCCATTATCGGCGATTCTTCCACCACCGCGAAGTGGATCAGCCCGCTCTTCTACTTCCTGGGCGTCTTTGCCGTCATCGCCTCGGGCCTCATGCTCAAGAAGACCAAGCTCTTCGCCGGTCGCCCGACGCCGTTCGTTATGGAGCTCCCTGCCTACCACTTCCCGGCGATCCGCTCTTGGGCGCTGCACGTGTGGGAGCGCTGCTGGGCCTTTATCAAGAAGGCGGGTACGGTCATCTTCGCATCCACCGTCGTCGTTTGGTTCCTCTCCAACTTTGGTAGCTATAACGGTGCCTTTGGCTTCCTGCCTGCGATGGACGGCATCCCCGAGGAGTATATGGACTACTCCGTGCTCGCCATGCTGGGCAACCTGGTTGCCTGGATCTTCGCCCCGCTCGGCTTTAGCACCTGGCAGGCAGCTGCGCTGACTTTCTCTGGCCTTGTCGCTAAGGAGAACGTCGTCGCCACCGCCGGCTCGCTGCTGTCCGTCGCCGACGCGGGCGAGACCGATCCGAGCCTGTGGACCGCGTTTGCCGGCATGTTCCCCACCATGGGCGCCTGCGTTGCCTTCGGCGCCTTCAACCTGCTGTGCGCTCCGTGCTTTGCCGCCATTGGCACCATCCGCAACCAGATGGACTCCGGCAAGTGGACCGCGATTGCCATCGGCTACGAGTGCGCCTTTGCCTGGGTGATCGGCCTGTTCATCAACCAGTTCTACAACCTGCTTGTCCTTGGCCAGTTTGGTATCTGGACGGTTGTGGCCATCGTGCTGCTGGTTGCGATGCTCTTCCAGATCTTCCGTCCCATGCCCAAGCATGCATGGACCGACGAGGACGAGACCAACACTGCTTCCGCCGCAGTTTCCGCTTAAGTCCGAATAAGGATTAGCCCCTTTCCACGAGCCCGGGTGTCCCAGCGACACTCGGGCTTTTTGGTGGGGGAGATGTGGCGTTTCCGCAGATAAAACCGACCAAAATAAACCTGTCCCTTTTTGGTAGGTGGAGAATGGGGTAAAGTAAGTGGTGGCTAACTAGAGGAGGCTTGCTATGGCACCTATCGATATTGTTGTACTGGCTGTTATCGGTATTGCGTTTGTCGCCGTGTGCGTGCGCATCTACCGCAAGGGCACCTGCGCCGACTGCGCTCAGGGTGGCGTTTGCACGGGGCATTGCTCCAACAAAAAGACGTGCGCCGCACTTAAGGGCGTGGACAAAATCGCCGAAGACTTGGGCCGCGGTATTCATTAGCCGACCGGCGTTTGGGCATGCATGATTGCGGATGCGGCAGTTGCTGATACGATAGGCACGTTAGCAACTGCCGCCGAGCGGCTCAAACGAAAGGAACCCTGTATGGAGTCCTCCGCCTATCCGATGCTCTTTAGCCCGATCAAGGTCGGTACGACCGAGGTCAAGAACCGCGTCTTTATGCCGCCGGTATCTACCAACCTGGCCGATCACGGCTATGTGACCGACGACTTGGTCGATCATTACCGTGCCCGCGCCAAGGGCGGCGTGGGCCTCATCATCACCGAGGTCGTGACGGTCGAGCCCACCTATACCTATCTGCCGGGCGATATGTGCTGCTACGACGACACGTTTATCCCTGGCTGGGAAAAGCTCGCCGCGGCCGTCCACGAGTATGGCTGCAAGATCATGCCGCAGCTCTTCCACCCCGCCTACATGGCCTTTAACATTCCGGGCACGCCGCGCCTCGTCGCCCCGTCCTTTGTGGGCCCGTCCTATGCCCGCGAGGCGCCGCGCCCTATCACGGTCGATGAGATCCACGAGCTCACGCATCAGTTTGGCGACGCTGCCGTGCGCATGCAGAAGGCCGGTGTCGACGGCGTCGAGGTCCATGCGGCGCACGCCCACGGCATGCTCGGCGGCTTTTTGACCCCGCTCTATAACAAGCGTACCGACGAGTACGGTGGCTCGCTCGATGCCCGCATGCGCTTCTTGCTCGAGGTCATCGCCGAGATTCGCGAGCGCTGCGGCAAGGACTTCATCATCGACGTCCGTATCTCGGGCGACGAGTACACCGATGGCGGTCTGACCCTCAACGACATGATCTACGTCTCGCGTCGCCTGGAGAAGGCTGGCGTCGACATGATCCACGTGTCGGGCGGCACTACCATCAAGCGCGGCTCCGCGATTCCCGCCGCCGGTACGCAGCAGGCCTCGCACGCCGCCTGCTCGCGCGAGATCAAAAAGCATGTGAACATTCCCGTCGCCACGGTCGGCCGCATCAATGAGGCATGGATTGCCGAGGAGCTGATCGAGGACGGCGCTGCCGACATCTGCATGATGGGCCGCGCCAATCTGTGCGATGCCGAGTTCTGCAACAAGGCCGCTGCCGGCAATGCCGATGATATCCGTCCCTGCATCGGTTGCCTGCGCTGCCTGAACGGCATCATGTTTGGCAAGCGCATCTCCTGCACCGTCAACCCGGACGTGGAACGCGACGAGGCCGGCTACGAGCCTGCCGCCGAGGCAAAGAACGTGCTCGTTGTGGGTGCCGGTCCTGCGGGCATGGAGGCAGCCTACATTGCCACCAAGCGCGGCCATAACGTGGTGCTCGTGGACAAGCAGGACGAGCCGGGTGGCGAGATGCGCATCGCGGCCGTTCCGCCGGCAAAGCAGGAGCTCACCCGCGTGATCAAGTATCAGTACCGTCGCCTGGCCGAGGCCGGCGTGAAGTGCGTATTTGGCACCGAGCTTACTGCCGAGGACATTCAGCGCGACTACGCGGGTTACGAGGTTGTCCTGGCCTACGGCGCCGAGCCCATCGCTCCGGCATTCATGCAGGGCTTTAAGCAGGTTATGACGGCTGACGACCTGCTGGGTGGCAAGGCTTTCCCGGGTAAGAAGATCGTCATTGTGGGCGGCGGCACCGTTGGCTGCGAGACGGCCGATTACCTGGCCCCGTTGGTCAACGACCTTTCGCCGGCCAATCGCGATGTCACCGTTATCGAGATGACCAAGACGCTTGCCGCCAACGAGGGCGGTGCCGGTCGCGCGGTGCTCATCACGCGCATGCTCTCCAAGGGCGTCCATGTGCTGACCGAGGCCAAGGTGACCGAAATCACCGAGGACGCCATCAGCTACGAAAAGGACGGCGACGTCCACACCATCGCCGATGCCGATACGCTGGTGCTTGCCATGGGCTATCGTCCCAACACCAAGCTGGCCGACGACCTTACCGCTGCCGGCGTTGCCACCCACGTGCTGGGCGATGCCCAGAAGTGCGGCAACATCCGCGACGCCATCGGCGATGGCTACAAGGTTGCCTGCGAACTCTAGTCAACCCCTTGGTGCGTGGGGAGGGGGCGTCTCTGCGCCATCCGATAGCAAAATAGCGGTGGTGTCCCGGGTTTCGGGATGCCACCGCTTGCTCTTGCGGTGCTGGCGACGTGAGCACCCCCCTCTTTCACCGCAATTGAGGGGATGGGGGATGCGATAGTATTACGTGGTGATATTCGACAAACCGTGGGCTTCATTCGAGGGCTTTATGGAACAACACCAGCATTATCAGAGCCTGCAAGATCAGGCATACAACGCATTGCGCTCCAAGATCATCTATGCCGAGCTCAAGCCCGGCACGCGCCTTTCGGCGATTGGTCTGGAAAAGGAGACGGGAATCGGGCGCACGCCCATTCGCGAGTCCTTTGTGCGCCTGCGTGAGCAGGAGCTAGTGGAAACGCGTCCCAAAAGCGGCACCTATGTCTCAAAAATCAGCATGGAGCGCGCCGAGAACGCCTGTTTCTTGCGCGAGAAACTCGAGAGAAGCGTGCTCATTAAATGCTGCTCGGCAGCCACGTCCGAACAGAAGCATCGGCTCGAGCAGATCCTTGCCGAGTCCGAGTCGCTCGACCATCGCGAAACGCGTCGTTTCTTTGACCTGGATAACCTGTTTCATGAGACGTGCTTTGTGATTGCCGGCCGTCACATGTTGTGGGATTGGATGAAGAGTATCAATACGCATTTTGAGCGATACAACTGGTTGCGTATGGTGTCGCAGGATCTGGATTGGGAGCCGATTCGTCGACAACATCGTCGGATTCTCGAGGCCATTAAGAGGGGCGATACCGACACGGCGAGCTATCTTGCCGAGACGCACTTGCACCTGATGCCCGAGGAGCAGGGCCCGGTTATCGCCTTGCATCCCGACTATTTCGAGCTTTCCAAAGACTCGTCTATCTAGCCCATCACCGCATCTGCTCGAGACGCAAAAACGATGCTGCTCACCTACAACGTTTTGCAAGCGAGTTTTTTAAAAATGCCTAAAATGGCTCAGACTGCCGACAATTGGGGAACGGGGTGCGCTATGGCGCAGATGAGGATTAAGGACATTGCCGCCGAGGCGGGCGTGAGCCCGGCCACGGTCTCGCGCTATCTCAACAACCGCCCCGGGCAGATGACCGAGGAAACTCGCGCGCGCATCGCGGCGGTTATCGAGCGCACTGGCTATCGCCCACGTGCCGCCGCGCGCAACCTGCGCAGCTCGCGCACCAACCTCATCGGCGTGATCCTGGCCGACATCGCTAACCCGTTCTCCAGCGCCATGCTCGAAGGCCTTTCCGCCAGCGCCGCCGCGCGCAGCTGCTCGCTCATGACCGCCATTAGCGGCAACGACCCCGCCAAGGAGGCAGAGTCGCTCACCAGACTTATCGATGCCGGCGTGGACGGCCTGGTCGTCAATACCTGCGGAGGCAACGACAAGGCGATCGCCGCGGCCGCGGGGCGCCTGCCCGTTGTGCTGCTCGACCGCGATGTTGCCGACGGTGGCATCGATCTGGTGACCTCTAACAACCGTGAGCTGGTTGCCGGCCTGGTAGACGCCTTGGCCGCTGCTGACAGCGAGCGCCTGTGCCTGCTCACCGAGGCAAGCGACGGCAGCCCCGTGCGTCGCGAGCGCGCCGAGGCCTTTGTCGACGAGCTTTCGCGACGCGGCCTTGCGGGCGAGGTCGTCACCCTGGCCGACGGTGGCGCCACGGGTGTCAGTCGCCTGGACGAGACCATCCGCGACTATGCGGGTAAAAAGCTCGGCCTCATTGCCGTCAACGGTCTGGTCTTCCTGCGCCTGACCGAGGCATTAGCGCAGCTGGGACCTTCATTGCCGGCTGGGCTCAAGATCGCGACATTTGACGATTACCCTTGGAACCACGTGCTCTTTGGCGGCGTGACCACGGCCGCGCAGGACACCCTCACCATTGCCGAGCGCGTAGTCGAGCGCCTGTCCGAGCGCATCGACGTCGTTACCACTACGGTGGGCGATGCCGCAAAGCTCGCCCCTAAGCGCATCGAGGTCCCCGGCCACATCGAACACCGCGCCTCGACCTCGCGCTAACTACTCGTTCGCAACTGCCTGTTCGCACACGTTTTTTGAGCGCTTGATACGCTTTAACCCTGCGGAAACATTTTTCTGCGATAGTATCTGCGATATAGACCAGTCGAAACCCGCCCGAAAGAAAGGGGAGCGACATGAACCAGCAGAACATCGATTACGTACTCCGCTCCGTAGAGCAACGTGACATCCGCTTTGTTCGTCTGTGGTTTGTCGACATTCTCGGCCGCCTCAAGAACTTTGCCATTAGCCCCGAGGACCTCGAGGTCGCTTTTGAGGAGGGTATTGGCTTTGACGGCTCCGCTATCGAGGGCTTTGCCACGCCCGAGGAAGCCGACATGCTCGCATTCCCCGATGCTTCGACCTTCCAAATCCTGCCGTGGCGCCCGAGCCACAACGGCGTCGCCCGCGTGTTCTGCGACGTGTGCACTCCCGATCGCAAGCCGTTTGCCGGCGACCCACGCGATGCCCTGCGCCGCATGTTCCGCAAGGCCGAGAAGGCTGGCTATCTGCTCAACGTGGGTGCCGAGCTGGAGTATTACTACTTCCCCGACGAGCATACCCCCGAGCCGCTTGACAACGTGGGCTACTTCGATCTTTCGGTGAGCGATGCCGCCCGCGACCTGCGTCGCAACACGGTCCTCACGCTCGAGAAGATGTCCGTGCCCGTGGAGTACACCTTCCACGCCGCCGGCCGCTCGCAACACGGCATGAGCCTGCGCCACGCCGAGGCCCTGAGTATGTCCGACGCCATCACTACGGCCAAACTCATCATTAAGCAGCAGGCCTACGAGAGCGGTTGCCACGCCTCCTTTATGCCCAAGCCGTTGGCGGGTGAGGATGGCAGTGCTATGTTCCTGTGCCAGTCGCTGTTCGACCATGACGGCAACAACGTCTTTTGGGGCGAGGACGACGAGAAGTACCACCTCTCCGAAATCGCCAAGCACTATATGGCCGGCATTCTGGCGCATGCCCGCGAGATCAGCGCCATCACCAACCCCACGGTCAACTCGTACAAGCGCATCACCACGGGTGGCGACTCCGTGCCGCAGTATGCCACGTGGGGCCTGCGCAACCGCGCGAGCATGGTCCGCATCCCGGTCTACAAGCCCGGCAAGCAGCTGTCCACGCGCATCGAGCTTCGTAGCCCCGACCCCATGGCCAATCCGTACCTGGTCAACGCCGTCACGCTGGCGGCTGGTCTGGACGGCATCGAGCGCAAGCTGGAGCTCCCGCCCGAGGCAACGGCCGAGACGCTCAAGCTTACCGACCGTCAGATGGTCGAGGCCGGCTACACGCCGCTGCCGCGCTCGCTCAAAGAGGCACTCGACGTGTTTGAGGACTCGCAGTTTATGAAGGATGCCCTCGGCGAGCACATCCACAGCTTCTTCCTCAAAAAGAAGCGCGACGAGTGGCATAAGTTTGAGTCAACGATCACCGAGTGGGAGATCAAGCACTACCTGGCGAACTCCTAATCGCGCTGGCTTGTTCCAGTACGATTGAGCTCATTTCTTTGGAGGCCGATATGTCCGAAAAGAGTGCCCTGTTCATGGCGCGCACGACGCGCTTCCACGAGTTTGCCCGCAGCTTGACGACCACCCTGGGTGTCGAGGTGAGCCTGGCAACCCCCGATTCGCCAACTGCGGCGCACGACTTTGACCTGCTGATCCTCGATTCCGATGGCATCCGCAGCGACCGCATCGATCAGATTGCCAAGTGGCTTGACGATCGCGGCGGCGTTCCCATGCTGGTGATCGTCGATGACGAGGCGCTCGGCACCCTGCGTCTGCCCAATCACGCGCATGCCGACTTTGTATGCCCCACGGCGACGCCCAACGAGCTCAAGGCTCGCGCGCAGCGCCTGATGGGCGAGGAGGAGACCGTTACCGCCGACGATGTGCTCAATATCGATAACCTCGAGATTAACCTGGCTACCTACCAGGTGACACTCGATAACGAGCCCATCGACCTGACGCTGATGGAGTACTCGCTGCTGAGCTTTTTGGCGACGCACCCCAACCGCGCCTACAGCCGCGAGGTGCTGCTGCACCGCGTGTGGGGCTTTGAGTACTGCGGCGGCACGCGTACCGTCGACGTGCACATCCGACGCATCCGCTCCAAGGTGGGCCCGCAGATCGCGGCGCACATCACCACCGTCCGCGGCGTGGGCTATCTGTTTAAGGACTAGCAAGTAAATAGAGGAACGTGAGGGTACCGGAGATTTCTCCAGTACCCTTTTCTCGTTTAGGGCGAAAAGAAGACCTTTCACCGATTTAAAGTGTGTCAGTAAAAACAATATCAAACGTATAGCACTATCTCACGAATATCATTTAGTTACCGTATCTCCCTACTGCACGGATGGAGGAAGAAATGCGTTATTCGAGAAAGGTGATTGTCGGATTCATAGTATTGCTTGCCGCCCTGATGTCTCCAAGGTTGGTTTTTGGAGACGACGACTTGGTTCGTGTCACACCGCAAATAGCTGTGGAGCAAGCGCAAGCTTTCTTTGATGACGTATCGGATGAGCCGGTGACCGCTTGTGACCCAGTAAAAATGGTGAATTCCGATGGGGAATCAATCGGGTATATCGTTCGCGCGAAGCGGGATGACGTTAACTATGGCTACGTCGTATTTGATTCAGAGCGATCTTGGTGGATCAGCGAATACTGCTTGGCTCCGAACGCCCCTATGCCCATTGAGAATACAAGCGATGAAATAGCCCTTCTCGCATCCCAAGATGACATCGTTGCTTTGAAATTTGACGAGCTGTCTTTTGGTATTGCAGATCTGGATAATAACGTTGTTTTAGATGAGAAGGGATGCCGGTCAACAGCGGTGTTTTCTGTGGGAAATAGCCGCAGCGGATCTCCAGGCAGGTTCGAGGATGTTTTCGTATTGCCCAAAGACCTGTATAAACAAGGATATGTCATTGACGCAAGTAAAACTATTTCAGGGATGATAACGCCTACACAATCAGAGGTTATTAAAGAAACGGGGACCTATGCTTGCGATGTGTCTGCGATGTTTGCGGTAAGCAGCCATTATGTAACGCTAAACCGGCTCAAATTGCCAGACTTATATCATGAGCTTTGGCAGTTATCGGGAACATCCGGCAAACCAAATAAGTCATTCGATCAAGCTACGGGCCTTTACTTTACCCAAGGAGAGACTCCATCTCCAAATGCTGCCCCGGCTATTAAGGAGTTCTGTGCTAGGCGCGGGAAAAGGCTTGAGACATCATTTGCCTGGTATCCATCTTGGGATTCTTTCAGGGCAACTGCAGATTCTGGAAATCTCAGTATCTTTTCTGGGACTCTCAGTTCAAGCCATGACGCTCATGCGATGGCTGTTGCGGGATATGTGGCTATGCATAATACATATTCAAATGATAAGAAATATATGCTTGTTGTCTGGGATGGTTGGTTCAATCAGCTGCGTTTTCTTCCATATGACACAACGATTTATATATCGCATGAAGGGACGTATTGTGGAGAGTGACGGCGAAGATGATAGAAAGCGCATACGTAAAACGCTGGGGCTTCTTTGCGCATTTCTTGGGATATTGGTTGTCGCGGCCTATCAACCGAGCCCCTCGGTCGTCGGTGGAAAAGATGACGAACATATTTCAGTTGAAGTACAGACGCTGTCGGATATTCATAACGGACAATTTGAGGCTCTCGTGTCAAGCGGAGGGCGGAAAGAGATTGATATCCGTAGTTACTTTAATACCGGAACTGCTTCAGGGCTGAAGGCGGGAGAGAAATGGATTCTATTCTTCGCAAGTGATGCCAATTTAGAAGAGGAAACTTTGCATCCCTACTATATGGAAAAAGTTAACTAAATCGGTGAGGAGCGAGAGGAATGATCAACAGAAGACAGCTATTCGTCTTGGCATCAGGAGCTGTTATGTTTGCTGGGGCGAGAGGGGCCAACGCTGCGCAGCTTACGAATGCGCAAAAACGATTGACGCTTGTGACCGACATGATAGTTCGGAATGAGGCTGGGGTTATTGTGTCCTCGGCGCGAAGCAAAGATGTCTTGGGTGCCGGAAATAGAAAAATGGCTGTTGGCAGCATAAACAGGAATAATGACGGTGCAGCGTCCCTGACAAGAGCGGCAACTAAGAATTTGGTGACGGTTCATAGGGAGTCAGATGATTCGCTGCCGGTGTTGGCAAAGATTGAGATTGTTGTTGAATATTCTGAAGATGGGCAAAGCATTGCAATTCGGTCAGGAAAATATTCGATAATTCAAACCGATCCGCTTGTGATGTATGCAAACGCTTGGTATGCGCTCATGCAGAAAGATAAATATGTGATGAACTACTTCACAGAAAGCGAAGCATCATATGAAACGGGGTGGGGGCCAACGCTATACGATGCGGAGAAGGATAAGTGGACGTGCGGATCGGGTATGGGCGCGACGATTACAGACTTTATTAACGATTCAACATATAGTTTTGCTATCGACTGCTATATCGAATAGACATGACGGCATAAAACGAATTGGCCTATAAGCATGTCATTACTTAAGCAAAGCTGAAAACTTGGCATCTAGTGCTCGGGACTGCCCAGCTTGGGGTACAACTCAACGTGAACAATGATGGCCCGCCACATGTTTGGCGGGCCTTTGGTTATTTGACGAAAGGATCGCAGCCATGAGCGAGAACGATTCCCAGCGTCCCCAGGATGCGGGCAACGCCGGCGAGACTCAGCAGCAGCCGCGCGTGCAGGTGGAGTCGACGCCTGCCGACGGCAATAACATTCCCTACGTGCAAGCCTACGACACGCAGACCGGCAAGCCGCTGGGCGGTCAGCAGGTCGTGAACAAGCACACGGTGGTCAAGACCAAGACCAAAAAGCTGCCGATCTTTATTACGGCGCTTGCCGGCTGCGCGTGCGGCGCCCTGCTAGTCATCGCGCTCATCATGAGTGGCACGCTCGATATCGGCGGCGGTAAGAATGCCGTGACGGCGGGCGCTTCGGGTTCGTCGACGCAAAAGATCACCATCGATTCCGAAGACACCACGCTGGCCGAGGCTGTCTCTGCCAAGGCACTGCCCTCCGTCGTTTCCATTACCGCCACTTCGAGCGGCAACCAGAATGGCTCGCTTTCGCAGTCTGCCGACGATTCCGATAGCTCGGGCAGCGTCGGTTCGGGCGTTGTGCTCGATACCGAGGGTCACATCCTCACCAATAACCACGTGGTCGATGGCTATGACCAGTACGTAGTGACCATGGACGACGGCACCACCTACGAGGCCGAGTTCGTGGGCAACGATGCCTCGAGCGACCTGGCCGTCATCAAGCTCAAGGACGCCGACGCCTCCAAGCTCACCCCGATCGAGATTGGCGATTCCTCCAAGCTCAACGTGGGTGAGTGGGTCATGGCGATCGGCTCGCCGTTCGGCAACGAGCAGTCCGTCTCCACGGGTATCGTGTCGGCGCTGTATCGCTCCACGGCCATGAGCTCTACCAGCGGCAATACCATCTATGCCAACATGATTCAGACCGACGCCGCCATCAACCCGGGCAACTCCGGCGGCGCGCTCGTCAACGACAATGGTGAGCTTGTGGGTATCAACTCGCTCATCGAGAGCTATTCGGGCTCCAGCTCGGGCGTGGGCTTTGCCATTCCCGTTAACTACGCCAAGAACATTGCCGACCAGATCATCGACGGCAAGACGCCGGTGCATCCGTACATGGGCGCTACGCTTTCGAGCGTCAATGCGCTCAACGCCCGCACCAACAAGCTGAGCACCGATAGCGGCGCCTACGTGGCGAGTGTCGTCGAGGACGGTCCCGCCGCCAAGGCCGGCATCCAGGAGGGCGACGTCATCACCAAGCTGGGCGACGACGAGATTACGAGCGCCGATGGCCTGATCATCGCGCTGCGCAGCCACGAGGTGGGCGAGAAGGTCGAGATTACGCTCATGCGCGGCAAGGAAGAGAAGAAGGTCACCGTCGAGCTGGGCTCCGACGAGGAGCTGCAGAACCAGCAGCAGGACGACAGTTCGACCGACACCGGCAACGGCGGTATTACCGACGAGCAGCTGCGCCAGTACCTGGAGGAGCTGCTTGGCCAGCAAGGTCAGGGTCAGGGCAACGGTCAGGGTTTCTAACGAGCCGTTTCGCACATGCCGAAGCCAGAGGGGCTGTTCCGCCAGCGCGGGACAGCCCCTCTTTTCGCGATGATCCCTTGGAGACGGAGGAAAACGGATCATTTAGAAACGGCAAGGGCATGGTTTAATCGCGCGATCCACCCCAGTCTGGCGGCTGCCGATTCGGTGCGGTTTGGAAGGGCTGTTCGGCCCCATTGCGACCGGTGGTACTCTAGTATCCGTTTGAAATCGAGCGAAGGAGTGCCGCTATGGAGCAATCGAGCCTGTTTGGTGACGGCGTGGACATCGATACCAAAACGCCCGCGACCGCGGAAGCCGCCGCGCCGACCGATGCCCGTGCCCAGGCGGCGGCGCGTGCGGCCGAGCTACGTCACGAGCTCGATTACCACGCCTACCGCTACTACATGCTCGACGCGCCCGAGATTACGGACGCCGCCTTCGACAAAATGCTCGTTGAGCTGCAGGAAATCGAGGCGGCCTATCCCGACCTGGTGACGCCCGACAGCTACACCCAGCGCGTGGGCGGCTACGTGAGCGAGCAGTTTACGCCGGTCACGCACATGGCGCGCATGTATTCCATGGACGATGCCATGGACTTGGATGAACTCGACGCGTGGCTCCAACGCGCTGAGGATGCGCTCGGTGCCGGTAGCGTTACCTATACCTGCGAGCTTAAGATCGACGGCCTGGGCGTGGCGCTTACCTACCAAAACGGCACCTTCGTACGTGCGGCCACACGTGGCGATGGCGCAACGGGCGAGGACGTGTCGCTCAACGTGCGCACTATCAAGGATGTGCCCATGCACCTGTCCGAGCCGGCGCTCGCCCACATGGGCGCCGACCGCGAGCGCGCCATCGAAGTACGCGGCGAGGTCTATATGCCCAAGGGCAGCTTTGTGCGCCTGAACGACGAGGCCGATGCCGAGGGCCGCGACCCCTTCGCCAACCCGCGCAACGCCGCCGCCGGCAGCCTGCGTCAAAAGGATCCCAAGGTCACGGCGCGCCGCGATCTGGCCACCTTTATCTACGCCATCGCCGATACCGATCCGCTGCACGTCCACAGCCAGCGTGAGTTTCTGGACTGGCTGCGTAGCGCCGGCTTTAGCGTCAACCCCAACGTGGCGCGCTGCGCCACGCCGGCCGAGGTCCACGAGTTCTGCGCCCAGGCCCTCGAGCATCGCGGTGACCTGGACTACGACATCGATGGCGTGGTCGTAAAGGTCGACAGCTTCCAGCAGCAGCTTGACTTGGGCTTTACCGCCCGCGCGCCGCGCTGGGCCATTGCCTTTAAGTTCCCGCCCGAGGAAAAGCAGACCGTCCTGCGCGAAATTCGCATCCAGGTGGGCCGCACCGGTGTGCTCACGCCGGTCGCCGAGTTCGACCCGGTGACGGTTGCCGGCTCCACCATCGCGCGCGCCACGCTGCACAACATCGACGAGATCCGCCGAAAAAACGTGCGCGAGGGCGACACCATCATCGTGCACAAGGCGGGCGACGTGATTCCCGAGGTCGTGGGCCCGGTGCTCGACAAGCGCCCGGCCGACAGCGTTGACTGGCACATGCCCGAGGTCTGCCCCGTGTGCGGCAGCCCCGTTGTCCACGAGGACGGCGAGGTGGCCTACCGCTGCGTCTCTATCGACTGCCCCGCGCAGCTCAAGGAGCGCCTGCTCCACTGGGTGAGCCGCGGTTGCATGGACGTGGACGGCCTGGGCGATGAGATCGTCGACAAGATGATCGCCGCCGGCCTGATCCACGATGTCGCAGACTTCTACCAGCTCACGGTCGATGACATCGCCGGCCTGGACACGGGGCGCGTGTACGCCAGCTCCAACAGCAAAAAGGGCGTCAAGAAGGGCGATCCCATTCCGGTGGGCCTCAAGACGGCCGAGAAAATCATCGCCGAGCTTAACAAGTCCAAGAGCCAACCGCTCGGTCGCGTGCTGTTTGCCCTGGGTATCCGCCATGTGGGCAAGAGTGTGGGCGAGGTCATTGCCGAGCGATTCCTGTCGATTGACAAGCTTATCTTGGCAAGCGAAGAGGATATTGCCGAGTGCGAGGGCATCGGTCCCAAGATTGCGGCGAGCGTCAAGCAGTTCCTGTCCGTGCCCGAGAACCTTGCCGTGCTGGAGCGCCTGCGCCAGGCGGGTCTGTCGCTCGAGGTCGATTTGGGCGCTGCGCACGCGCAAGCCGCAGCCGACGCTGGCGTGGCAGGCGAGCTTGCCGACGCACAGCCACTCGCGGGTCTGACCTTTGTGCTCACCGGCACGCTCGTCAACCGCACACGCGACGAGGCGGGCGCGGCGCTCAAGGTGCTCGGCGCCAAGGTTTCGGGCAGTGTTTCAAAGAAGACGAGCTATCTGGTCGCCGGTCCCAAAGCAGGCTCCAAGCTCGCCAAGGCCGAGCAGCTGGGTGTGCCCGTGCTGGACGAGGCGGCACTTGAACAGATTTTGGCGACGGGTAGGGTCCCGGAGGCATAATGATTTGTTGAGGAACTGCGCAGAGGCTCAGTTCCTCAACATCTCCTAATAGTGTTTGCCTGTTCAATTTCGATATCGTTTCCCTCGTATGATCCAGATGTGTCTACCGAGTCAAAGCGTGAGTAGGAAACTCTTGTCCCAACTTTGATTTGGGAAAGCTTGTCTTTGATTCGGCCAGATGAGGGGAATGTAATCCGGGTTTGCTTTCCAGCGTCGGTGTAGCGGGGACTGTTGTCTGTTTGGATTACGAGTTCCGTTCCCTCAATAGAATGAACGCTGCCGGCTCCAAAGACAAGATAATCATCTCCTCCGCTATAGCGGGCTCTATCTGTGCATGAAGAAACGGATGCAAACATAGCGAAAATCACCAATATCGTAACCAGGGCAAAGGCCGTGGTGCCATAGCATTTTGATGGTACCATCCGGTCTACCAAAAGACTGTTCCGTTCAATTTGACCATATTGGGCGTTGCATAGTTAATCGCTCGGGGATAAGTGTTCCATCCGTCGAATACTTCGAGCCACTGCAGTTCGATGCCAGAGCTTCCATTATGCCCAGTAAAATAGCCAGTTACCGTGACTGTATGACCTGATAGCTCGACGGATCCTTTACTGTTTCGGCTGTTGATCCACATATGATACAAGCCGATATTCCCTTGATCGATAGTTGCTCTGTACTGAGCGAATTGAGGCTGATAACCGAAAAATTGAGTATTAAGTGCTCTACCCTTTTGAGCGGCAAGACTTTTAAACGGAACAATTCCATCTGGGATGATCGTTCTTCCGTACTCGACGCCCTGATCATTGGTCTTATACGTTGTTGTGCCAGTGACGTTCCATATTTCTTTATAATAATCGGGATTAAATTGATTAGCGTTTGAACTGGTGAGACCGTAATGCATTGATACAGCGTACAAGGCAGAAACGACGCATGCATACTTATTAGTGCGGGCTTCAACTAATGATTCCGAGACTCCTCGGAACGGTATTCCGTTTAAATCGTCTATTTGGAAATGCAACATCAAGTCATCTTCATTGATAATGACTGCATCCCATGAAGTTGGGTTATTGCTTTGAGGTGCTATACCCTTTTCGGTGACAATCGGGACAGACCGTATATTGTTATAGTTGGTTACACAGTCTCTAGTTCCTGGCACCAAAGTTCCATATTCAATATCGTTGTACGAAATTAGTACGGTTGGGTTTGTGGCCTGTTGGCCGGAATAAGTTGAAATGGCGTTTGATAGAGAAGCTGAAATCGGAAGAATGGTATCGCCGAGGGTTATCTCCTTCAGAAGCCCAGGATATGATGCGTCAAGTATTAAATAACCGTAAGGGCTTCCTTCCCTTGTGACACTGATTTCATAGCCACAGATAAGGCCGATTTGTTGGCATACGGGAACGATTTGCTCGATCTCTAAGTTCGCGGATCCGTCGACGATGGGCAACAGGGAAAGCGCGTAGTCTTGTGCTAGGTCTGATGTAAAAGCGACGGATGAGTTTGAGTCGGCAGCGAATACTCTTGTTGGGCGTGACGCGGATAAGCCGATGATCGAGGCTAGGCCGAGAAGAAACGAGCGACGTGATTGAACTCTGGGCATAATGTCTCCTGCCTATGGGGGGCAATATGCTGTCATTTTATTTGCTACAAAATACAATCTAATTCGGATTAAGGTAAATGGATGGAATTGCTCGATAAATGGTAGTGATTAGCGGACCGGTATCGCGATCCTCGTCACATACGCTCCCGGATCGTCGCTGATGATGTCGTCGATCAGGGCAATCTCACGCGAGGGGCCGGCGGGCGCTAGGCCGTGCTCGTGCATATAGCCGAGCAGCCGCTCGTAGCGTGGGGCTGCCTGTCCGTGCGTGCCGCGGAAGCTAATGGTCAGGCAGCGCGCGGCAGGTCGTGTCTCGACGTCGCCCAAGTAATCATCAGTGTCATCGAGCAGCAGAAAGACCTCGTCGTAGCCATCAAAGTCGCCGGCGGCGAGGCGCTCAGCGCCGATCCCGACGCCTAAGTTGCCCAGAAAGACAAAGGTTTCGTGCTGACCCCTCTGCAGTTGGCGAATCTGCCACTCCAGCGCATAGGCGTCGGTAGGGTTGACGCGTTCGCGCAGCACGGCGCAGCGAAGCTCGGGCGCATCGATTGCGCAAATGGTATCGAGCTCGGTGTTCAAGGCGTCGTGAAGCAGGGCAAGCCGGTTGTCAATCTTGCGTGAAACGCGCTCCAGCTCGCGGCGCTTGCGTTCGATGAGCTCCTGCTGCTGAGCCAGCTGCCGCTGCATAAGGGTCACATCGCGCGTGGTCACAAACTCACGGATTTGTGCGAGCGGCAAGTCGAGAACGCGCAGGTGGCTGATGGTGTTGAGGGTGGAGAGCTGCCGCGATCCGTAGTAGCGGTACCCGCTCGCCGGATCGATGCGCGCCGGGTCCAGCAAGCCCATCTGCTCGTAATGGCGCAGCGTGCCCACGCTCAGGTTAAACAGGCGCGCCACCTCGCCAATGCGGAGCAGGCCCTCGGTGTGTTCACTTGGCATGTCGGTCACAGGACCGCTCCTTTCGGTAAAAACAGGGGAGAGGCGCTAGGCCTGCGTCGCCCCGCTACGCCACCAGCTTGTCAAAAGCCCCGCGCCGGTTGAGCACGGTAAATGCAATCACGCAGATGCCCGCCGACAGAATCGACCCGCACGGCGAGGCGATGCCCATGGGGAACAGCGTGTCGGAATAGGCGTTCGACAGCAGCCATGCGCCGGGCACGCGAATGAGCACCACGGCCAGCACGTTGTGCGCAAAGCCAATGTAGCTCTTGCCATACGCAGCGAAAAAGCCGCTAAAGCAAATGTGGATGCCGGCAAAGATCGCGTCGAAAATATAGCTGCGCATATAGCCGGTACCGGCGGCGACTACTGCAGCGTCCTTGGCAAAAAAGCCGATAAACGCCGGCGCCACCAGCCACATCAGCACCGTGATCAGGCAGCCGTACACCACCGAGATGGTCATGGCGTCCTTGAGTACCTGACGCGCGCGATCGCCCTTGCCCGCGCCGGCATTTTGCGCCGTGAGCGCGCTGACGGTAGCGCCCATGGAACTCGGCACAATGAACAAAAAGCTGATCATCTTTTCGACCAGGCCCACGGCGGCGGCGTCGACCAGACCGCGGTGGTTGGCGATGACGGTGATAAACATAAACGCCACCTGGATGCAGCCGTCCTGCACGGCCACGGGTACGCCGATCTTAAGAATGCTGCCGAGCACCTCGGGCTGGGGGCGCAGGTCGCTGCGCTTAACATGGATGTTTGTGCGACGGCTCTTGAGCCACACGAGCGCGAGGGCAACGCTGGCTGTCTGCGCGGTCACCGTGCCGAGCGCCGCGCCCACGGGGCCGAGCCCCATGTGGCCGATAAACAGAAAGTCGAGCGCGATGTTGATGATGCACGCCACGCCGATCACGTACATGGGCGAGCGCGAATCGCCCAGCCCGCGAAAGATGGCCGAGAGGATGTTGTACGCGGCGATAAAGGGAATGCCGATAAAGCAAATGCGCAGGTAGGCGGCGGTGCCTTCGACCGCCTCGGCCGGCGTGCCAATGAGCGCCACGATCTGCGGGCACAGTGCGAGCAGGACAGCGGCCAGCACCACTGAGACGCCCATAAACAGCGTGATGGTATTGCCGATGGCGGTCTCGGCGCGGTCGAAGCGGCGCGAGCCCACGGCGTGGCCGACGATGACCGTCGTTCCCATGGCCAGGCCCACGAGCGTCACGGTAATGATATAGAGCGTTTGCGCGCCATTGCCCACGGCGGTGATGCCGGCAGCGCCGCTAAACTGCCCCATCATGTACAGGTCGGCCATACCGTAGAGCATCTGCAAAAAGTACGAGAGCATATAGGGCAGGGCAAAGACCGCGATGGTCTTAAGGACATTGCCGCGTGTGAGGTCGTGTTCCATAGGTGGGGCTTTCTGGCTGGGTTTGTTTTGCTACCAGTGTAGTGAAAACCCTACAACGATTATAGAGTCAAGGTTTATGTTGGCAGTGGGGCGAAAAAGTCACGCTCGTAATCATTTCCGTTGAATACAGGCATAAGCCGTACATGCGTGGTGCCTGCGCTGGCCTTAAAGAAATCGGTTTCGCATCGCTTGACACCGTTGCCTGTCGCGCAATAATACGTGCGTTTGCGAATGACGTTTGACGGAGATGATGATGCGGGTGCGTAATCTCAAACTGCTGGTGTCCTATCTCGGCGAATTCAAACGCGATTTTATCCTCGGCGTGCTGTTCATCGCCGTCGAGACTGCGCTTGAGCTCTTTATTCCCGTGATCATGGCTAACATCATCGACGTGGGCGTGCCCGCGCGCGACACCGGCTATATCCTGTTCCAGGGAGCACTCATGCTGGTGTGCGCGGCCGTGTCGCTTGTACTCGGCCTCGGCTATGCGCGTTATTCAGCACGTGTGGCGGTGGGCCTCGGCGCCAACCTGCGCGCCGCGGAGTACCGCAAGATCCAGACCCTCGCCTTCGGCAATCTCGATGAATACGAGACGAGCTCGCTGGTCACTCGCATGACCACCGACATCACCGTTATTCAAAACGCCGTGGGTAACGGCTTCCGCCCCATGGTGCGCGGGCCGGTAAATCTGGTCATGGGCCTCGTCTACGCTTTTGCACTCTCGCGCGAGCTCGCGGCGGTCTTTGCCGTAATTCTGCCGATGCTCGCCATCCTGCTCGGTATCATTACCGTGCGCGTGAGCCCGCTCTACCGCCAACTCCAGACCTCGATGGACCACCTCAACGGCGTGGTGCAAGAGGACCTTACCGCAGTGCGCGCCGTCAAGGCTTACGTGCGCGCCGAGCACGAGTGCGACAAGTTCGACACCGTCAATACCGAGCTCGCCGGTACGGCGACCAAGACCTTCGGCACCGCCGTGCTCAACCTGCCGGTGTTCCAGCTCTCGATGTATGTTGCCGCGCTCTCGATCCTGTGGATTGGCGGCCGCATGATCATCGAAGGTCGCTTGGGCGTGGGCTCGCTCACGGGCTTTATGAGCTACGTGCTGCTGATCATGAACTCGCTCATGATGATTTCCAACGTGTTTTTGCTGCTCACGCGCGCTCTCACGAGTGTGAGCCGTATCGCAGAGGTGCTCGATGAAGGGCCCGTTATCGCCAATCCTGTGGGAGACCTCGCGACTGCGACGCCAACGGACGGCAGTATCGAGTTTCGCGACGTTTCCTTTAAATACGGCGCGGATGCAGCCGAGGATGTGCTCGAGCATATCGACCTTCGCATCGAGAGCGGCTCGACGGTGGGCATCCTCGGCGGCACGGGTTCGGGCAAGAGCTCGCTTGTGCAGCTGATTGCGCGCCTGTACGACGCCACCGAGGGCGCCGTGCTTGTGGGCGGACATGACGTGCGTGACTACGACCTGGCTACCTTGCGCGACGCGGTGGGAATTGTGCTGCAAAAGAATGTGCTGTTCACGGGTACCGTGCGCGAGAACCTGCAGTGGGGCAATCCGCAGGCATCGGACGATGAGCTCCTCGCGGCTTGCCGCGCGGCGTGCGTAGACGAGTTCCTTGATCGCATCGGCGGGCTGGACGGCGAGTTGGGCCAAGGCGGCGCCGGTGTTTCGGGTGGCCAGAAGCAACGCCTGTGCATCGCGCGCACGCTACTCAAGCATCCGCGCGTGCTCATTTTTGATGACTCCACCAGCGCGGTCGATATGGCGACCGACGCTAAGATTCGCGAGCACATCGCTCGGATTCCCGATACGACCGTGCTCATCATCGCCCAGCGCATCGCGAGCGTCATGGATGCCGATCGCATTGTGGTGTTGGACGACGGTCGTGTCCACGGCGTGGGCACGCACGAGGAACTGCTGGCGGGCGACAACATCTACCAGGAGATTTACGCCTCGCAGATGGAGTTTGCGGGGAATGTGGACGCCGGCGACGGCAGCGACGATGGCTGCGCGAATGATTCGTTTTCCTCCGTCCCCGGCGGATCGACCTTGGAAGGGGGTGAGCGCCATGCCTAAGACCGCAGCCCAAGCGCGCCCGGCCGACCTCAAGCGCACTGTGTGCCGCCTGCTCTCCTACATGGGGCATGCCAAGTTCTCGTTGCTTGCGGTGGGCGTACTCGCCTCCGTCGCCGCCATCGCGAGCCTCGCCGGCACCTACATGGTGCGCCCCATCGTTAACGGTTTGGCCACGGGCGGGGAGGAACTGCTTGCCAAGCAGGTCATCCTGACGGCGATCATCTACGCCGCGGGTGTGCTCTCGGCCCTGGGCTACTCGCAGATCATGGTGCGCGCGGCCCAACGCGTGGTGTCCGATATTCGTCGCGACCTGTTCGCGCACATCCAGACGCTGCCGCTCAGTTATTTTGACAGCACGCGCTCGGGCGACATCATGAGCTTTTTCACCAACGACGTCGACACCGTCTCCGAGGCGCTTAACAACAGCTTTGCCAACGTGATTCAGGCCGCCATTCAGGTTGTGGGCACTACGGCCATGCTCATCATCCTTAACTGGCAGCTCACGATTATCACGCTCGTGTGCGATGCGGCCATTGTGCTGTATGCGCGCTACTCGGGCGCGCGCTCTAAGCGCTTCTTTGCCGCCCAGCAGGCATCGCTTGGCGACCTGGACGGATATATCGAAGAGATGGTCTCGGGCCAAAAGGTCATCAAGGTCTTTAACCGCGAGGCAGCGAATGTCGCCGGCTTCACCTGCCGCAACGACGAGCTTCGCCGCACCGGCACCGCCGCCGTGAGCTATGCCAACTCCATGGTGCCCATGACCGTCGTGATTGGTTACGTCAACTATGCAATCGTCGCCGTGGCGGGCGGCATGCTCTGCATCAAGGGGCTCGCCGACGTAGGTGCGCTCGCGAGCTATCTGGTCTTCGTACGCCAGGCGGCCATGCCCATCAACCAGTTTACGCAGCTGGGCAACTTCTTGCTCAATGCGTTGGCCGGCGCTGAGCGCTTGTTTGCCGCTATGGACCTCAAGTCCGAGGTGGACGAGGGCTGCGTGGGGCTGGTGCAGACGGGCGATGCCGCGTGGGCGTGGAAGATTCCCGAGGGCCAGGGCGTGGGCGCGTACGGGCACTTGCATGACGTGGCTGCCGTTGATGAGTCGGGCCGCGCGTTGGCCGCCGACGGTACCGAGCTCACGTGCGGCTTGGTCCCGCTTGCCGGCGACGTGCGCTTCCATGCCGTGGACTTTTCCTACGTGCCGGGCACCCGCGTGCTCATGGATCTCAACCTGTTTGCCAGGCCGGGGCAAAAGATCGCGTTTGTGGGCTCGACGGGCGCCGGTAAGACGACTATCACCAACCTCATCAACCGTTTCTACGAGGTCGATGATGGTGAGATCACGTACGACGGCATCGACGTCAAGCACATTGCCAAGGCCAGCCTGCGCGGGTCGCTCGGCATTGTGCTGCAGGACACGCACCTGTTTAGCGGCACCATTGCGCAGAACATCCGCTTTGGCAAGCTCGACGCGACCGACGAGGAGGTGCGCGCCGCTGCCGAGGCAGCCTGCGCCGACTCGTTTATCCGTCGCCTGCCTAGAGGGTACGATACGCCGGTCACGGCCGATGGCGCCAACCTGTCGCAGGGTCAGCGCCAGCTGCTCGCTATCGCGCGCGTTGCCGTGGCCGATCCACCAGTGCTCATCCTGGACGAGGCCACTTCGAGCATCGACACGCGCACCGAAAAGCTCATCGAGCGCGGCATGGATCGCATCATGCGTGGGCGCACCACGTTTATGATCGCGCATCGCCTGTCCACCGTCCGCGACGCCGACGCCATCATGGTTCTCGAACACGGCCGCATCATCGAACGCGGCACGCACGAAGAGTTGCTCGCCCAGCACGGCGAGTACTGGCAACTGGCGCATGGCTTAAAAGAGTTGGATTAACCCGTTCGAGCACGATGCCTTGATCTCTCCGTGCCCCTCACCTCGCCTCAAACCATCACAACATTCGACGTTTTTTGCCAAAATCGGAAAAAGCATCGAATGTTGTGATGGTTAGTGTGTTAAGGATGGGCTTGGAAAGTCCGTTTTGCTTGAAGCGACCTGTCCTGTCGTACGGGTGTCGGCATGATTCTCCCGTGCGGTATTATGTTTTCCGAAGAATAAAACGCCGCGTGAGGGGAGGGCCGCGTGGACGGGCGCGTGCAACATGACGGCTTTGGCCGCGATATCAACTACCTGCGCATTGCCGTTACCGACAAGTGCAATTTCCGCTGCATTTACTGCATGCCGGCCGATGGCGTGGCGCCCCGTGCACACGACGAACTGCTCAGTGCCGAGGAAATCGCCCGCTTTGTGCGCTTGGCGGCGGGGGAGGGCATTCGCCGCGTGCGCCTGACGGGTGGCGAGCCGCTGGTCAGCCGCCGTATCATTCCGCTCATTCGCGACATCCGCGCGATTCCGCAGATCGAGGACATCTCGCTTACCACCAACGGCGCCCTGCTGCCCAAGCTGGCGCCGCAGCTCAAAGATGCCGGGCTTAACCGCGTCAACATTTCGCTCGACACGCTCGACCCTACGCTGTTTGGAAAGATCACGCGCCTGGGTCGACTCGAGCAGACCATGGCCGGCATCGACGCGGCACTGGCCTGGGGCTTTGAGCCCGTTAAGGTCAACTGCGTTGTTGTACGCCGGCTCAACCAGGATGTGGCGGCCCTCGCACGGCTGACCGTCGACCGCCCCATTCATCTGCGATTTATCGAATACATGCCCATCGGCGACGAGCGCACGAGCTCGCATTGCGCCGTGGACCCGCATGCGCCTGCGCTCAATCCCGAGCTGTGGGACGCGAGCGATACTGTGCCGAGTGACGAGCTGCGGGCGTGCATCAATGCCGGGGCCGCCGCGACGGGGCTGGGCGAGCTCGAGCCACTCGACATTAACGACGCTCCTGCCGGCGCGGGCCCTGCGCGCTATTGGCATTTTCCGGGCGCGGCGGGAACGGTCGGCTTTATTAGCGCCATGTCCAATCATTTTTGTGCGAATTGCAACCGTCTGCGTCTGACGGCCGATGGCAACGTGCGTCCGTGCCTGTTCAGCGATGCCGAGTATTCGGTGCGTGAGGCGCTGCGCCGTGGTGATGATATGCAGGTACTTTCGATTTGGCGCGATGCCGTAGCCCACAAACCGCAGGAACACGCGATAATTGAGGGCACGCAACGATTTATGTCCCAAATCGGAGGATGATCATATGGCCAAGAGCAGGTACGCCGATGCCACCAAGGCCGCTCGCAGGGCCGCGATGTCTGCCCACAAAGTCACGGCTGCGGCCAGCGATGCCGTTATAGGCGTGCAGCCGACTGTCAGCGCTGTCGCCGAGCCCACCCGTGATGTCCGCGACGCCCGTCGCGACGAGCTGACGCACGTGGACGCCAAGGGCGAGGTTCGCATGGTCGACGTGTCCGACAAGGCCGAGACGCATCGCATTGCCATCGCCGAGGGCACCATCCTCATGCATCCCGAGACGCAGGCCATGGTGCTGCAGGACCGCGCCAAAAAGGGTGACGTGCTTGCCTGCGCGCGCGTGGCGGGCATCATGGCCATCAAACGCACGAGCGACATCATCCCCATGTGCCATCCGTTGCTCATTACCAAGAGCAAGTGCGACATTGCGCCCATCGCTCCGGCGGGGACGCCGGCCGAGGACGTGCCCGAGGGCTGGGCGCCGGCGCGAGCGGACGGACAGGTTGGCTTTCACGTGCTGGTCACGGCAGGCGTGACGGGCAAGACGGGTATCGAGATGGAGGCTCTGACCGGCGCGAGTGCCGCGTGTCTGACCATCTACGACATGTGCAAGGCCGTCGATCGCGGCATGGAGATCGTTGACGTACGCCTGCTGCACAAGGAGGGCGGCCGCTCGGGCGTGTGGGATCGCGCCGAGTGTCAGGCCGCTGCTGTTGAGTCCGTGGCCGCTGACGGCGTCGCACCCGCGAGCGCACCCGTCGCCGTCGCGCCCGCAGCTCCGACACCGACCGTCCCCGCGATCGCGTTTATCGGCTACCAAAACTCGGGCAAGACCACGCTCGTCGAGAAGGTTATCGCCGAGCTCACCCGCCGCGGCCTGCGCGTGGGTTCGCTCAAGCATCATGGACATCACGGCTTTGATATTGATGTGCCCGCTAAGGATACCTGGCGCCATCACCAGGCCGGCTCCAAACACGTGGGCCTCATCTGCGCCACGCGCTGGGCGGAGTACGCCGACACGCGCGAGGAGGACGAGATGCCCGCGCGCGAGCTGTTGTCGCGCTACAACGATGTCGACGTGGTGATCATCGAGGGTTACAAGACCGAGGGCTTCGACAACATCGTCGTCGCGCGTTCCGGTGTCGACCGTCTGCGCGGCAAGAGCTCGCTCGACCTGGTCGACGGTCGCACGCTGGCCCTTGCCTGCAACGAAGCCCTGGCACGCCAGGCATTCGACGCCGGCTTTGCAACCCGAGCCATCAACATCAATGACGCCCGAGCCATCTGCGACCTCATCCAGGATCATCTGGCCTAAAACCTGCCAAATAGGGACAGGTTTATTTTGGCGGGTTTTATCTGGGCAAACGCCATTTCCACCACAAAGGGGCCAGGCACCTTTGTGGTGGTTTTTGCTTTGGTAGATGGTTGGGACATGCCTTATAATCTACCGAGTAGTTCATGCTGGGCGGAAAGACGGAAGGGGCACGATGCGACCCTAGTCAGGCATACGGATAGATTGAGCCAATGGACAGCGGATGAATGGACGCTGCCCGCTATTCGTATGCGATAAGGAGCACCCATGCCCACATCTGTATTCCCAAAAGTCCGCTCGTCGCTGTCCGCGCAGGCTAAACGCCTGGTGGCAATGCGCTTTCTCATCTACACCGGTTTTCAGACCAGCTACTTTATCGGCGTCATCGGAACGCTTACCTATGCGGACGATGCCTCGGTCGTCGCGACATCGCTGGCCGTCCTGTTTATGAACGTTTTCGTAATCCTGGGATCCTTTGCGGGCGGCGCGGCGCTCGACGCCTGGGGTCCGCGCCGCCATTTCTTGCTGAGCATCGTCGGCGCTCTTGCAACTGGCACGGCAATCATCGCCTTTGGTAGCGCGACCGGCGTCGTCCTGCTCGGCGCGGTGTTTCTGGGCTTTGTGATGGGATTCGCCCAGCCCGTCGCCACGTCCTATCCGGCCTACCTCACCAACGACCCCGTCGAGCTCAAAGACATCAACTCCGCCATCGCCATGGTTTCAAACGTGAGTATCATCGTTGGCCCCACGCTGGGCGGCTTTGTCGCGGCGGCTGCGTCGTCGCGCGCGGTGTTCGTGCTCATGATGCTCTTTACCGTGCTGGCGCTCGTCGCCGGTTGGGGCTTTAGGCCGCAGACCAGCCATGTCGCCGGGCATGCGGATGCCGATTCGGCAGAGGAAGGGGAGCGTGCGGGACAAAGCTCCAACCCCAGCACGCCCGCCCGCGCCACCTTCGCGACCAGCATCAAGACAGTCTTCACCAACAGCGTCCTCGCGCTACTTTTCTGCATTATTTTTCTCTCGAACTTTGGCTACGGAGCCTTCGATCCGCTCGAGTCGTTTTTCTATCGCGATGTCCTACGCGTCGGCGTTGAGTGGATGGGCTGGCTCTCGTCGGCTTCGGGCGTGGGCGCGGTGCTGGGTGCCGTGCTCGCGCTCCGCTTGCCGCCGCACCTGGTCAACCTTAAAACGCTGCTCGTGGCGCTTATGTCCGTGGGCCTGGGAAGTCTGCTCTATGTGGGGACACCGTACGTGGGCGTGGCCCTCGTCGGCCAGATCGCCCTGGGCATAGCTTGGGGTGTCGTCAACCCGCTCCACAACACCATTGTGCAAACGACGGCTCCGCTCGAGCAGCTCGGTCGCGTGAACTCGGTCATGGGCTTTGGCAATATGTTTGCCGGCGTGGCCCCGCTGGCGATTGCCCCGTGGCTGGCGGCGACGTTTGGCGTGCAGCAGACGCTCATCGGAGCAGGCATGGTCGTGACGGCAGTCCCCGCGGCGTTGCTGCTGTTTGGGCGCCGGCATTTTGATCGTGCCGCAAGGCAGTAAAAACCATCACAACATTCGATGAAAATCGCGATTTTGCCAAAAAACATCGAATGTTGTGATGGTTTGGCCCGCAAACGTCACTTCCACCACAAAGGGGGCCAGGCACCTTTGTGGTGGTTTTGCACCAAAGCGCCCCGTGCGCGCCTTGGTATACCATGTACGCCGTTCACGAATACACCCCACACCGCCGCGCTACCCAGAAAGGCCCCCATGGACACCACCTTCAGCCACATCAAAGCCGTGTTCTGCGATATCGACGGCACGCTGCTCACGAGCCAGCACACGGTGTCCCCGCGCACCGTGGCGGCAATCCGCGCCCTGCGCGAGCGCGGCGTGCTCTTTGGCCTGTGCACCGGGCGCGACGCCCACGCGACCGAGGCCATGTACGAGCTCTGGGGCATCGAAGGCCTGGTGGACGTGCTCGTGGGCTGCGGTGGCGCCGAGGTCATCGACCGCGCGCACGACATCAACGAGCTGAGCTATCCGCTGTCGGGCGAGACCGTCGCGCGCATCTGCAAGCACATGGCGGGCCTGCCGGCAACGCCCGTCTGCCCCCGAGACGGCGTGTTCTACGTGCCCGAGAGCAACGCGTGCGTCGAGCACCTGTCGCGCGTCGACTGCGTGCCCTACCAGGTAGTCGATTTTGCCGAGTTTTTGCGCGAGCCGCAGCCCAAGGTGATGTTTACCATGGCGCCCGAGGTGATGCCGCGGGTGATTGAACGGGCGTCGACGTTTGCCGATAACACCGTTAAGGCGGCGGCTCTGCAAACCACGCAGCGGCTCTACGAGTTCATGGATCCGCGCGTGTCCAAGACGCGCGGCCTTGTGCGCGTGGCGGAGCTCAACGACATGGAGCTCCAGAACATCTGCGTGTTTGGCGATGCCGATAACGACACCTGCATGGTGGCTGACGCGGGCGTGGGCGTGGCCATGGCAAACGGCAGCGACGCCACCCGTGCCGCCGCCGATTTTGTAACCGCGAGCAACGACGAAGACGGCATCGCGATCTTTATCGAGGAACATCTGCTGTAGCGCTGGGGGAGAACCACCGCAAAAGTGACAGGCACCTTTGTGGTGGCCTCAGGCGATTTGGGCGAATTGATGCCTAAAATCTGCGCGAAAATTCAAATATAGTTGTCTGAACATCATGCTTCCAACCACCGGTGGGTTAAAGATATTCTCATCAATTTGGTAGGATATTCCTTCCAGTTAATGACCTACCGCTCACGGTCGATTTTCGACCGTTCACAGGATGTTTGCTCTTGAGCAAAATGTTGTGCAAATAAATCTAATGCCATTAAAAAATAATACGCAACTAAATTACCAGCAGAAACAAAAAATAGATAGCGAATAAACGAAGGTAAATCTGAGCAAATGTCAAGAGAATTGAGAACTCGCTACAAAAATGTCGGTTTTGTTGCTCAGATGTTTAAACAATCGTTATAATTGCATTACTAAACGAGCGCAATTACAGATTGCGCAGATACGTTTGATGGTGAAAGAGCAAGATCGCGGTCTCTTGGGGAGGAGACATCGATGAAAGCGAATTCGGACAAATCTAAGCAGAGTAATAAAGCGACGCGCCGTGTACTGGCAGGCGTTTTGTGCGGAGCCTCCGTGTTGAGCCTGGTACTGTCGCTCGTCATGCCCCCGATCTCGCAGGCCATTGCCAACGATGGTCAGCCAGCTTCTACCGAGGGAACTGTGATGGGGGGGGGTTCCTCAAGTGAGTCTACTGGTGTAGATAACACCACTAACGGGGATACCGAAAACCAGAATAGCGACGAGACCGAGGGCGACGAGCCTGGCGACGATGCCCAGCTTGACGGACAGTCCGAGGAAGAGCAGCAGAACGAGGGTACAACGACTTCGGATGGTGAAACCGTTGCTGCGGTTGCGGAAAACGAGCAAACTGGAGCGGCTGCCGGGGAAATAGCTAGCACAGAAGAACTTGGCAGTAAACTTCAGGGTGTTCAGGTGGGTCAGTCCGCCAGTTTCAAGCTGATGCAGAACATCGAGTACAACGGCGAAATCAATCTCAATAAGAGCGGTAGCAATATCACCCTTGATCTTAATGGCTGCAAGATAAAGCACTCGGGCGAAAACCAGAACAGGCCGCTTTTCAATGTGAGTAATGGTGCCGAGTTTACAATCAAGGATGATTCTAATCAGGATACTGAAGAGGTCACTCCCGGTCAGAAGCTGGATGATCAAGGCCAGAAGTTTACTAGCGATTATTATGGCAAGAATGCCATGGTCGACTATGACAAAGATAACATCCCGACCCTGCTCACCTATTACGTAACCAAGTCGTCCGCTAACGATACGGGCACAACGGAAACGCTTGAAACACATAAGGCCAACATCAAGGGTGCAATTGTCTCAACTGCGTCCAAGGGGTCCACGTTGAAGCTCATCAACGTCTACGAGGGCGGCAAGTTTAACCTTCAGGGCGGTACGCTTACGCAGAAAGAGGGCTGCAATGTCGGCAACCTCATCTATGCCGAGAACGGCTCTACTGTCAACATGAGAGGCGGATACGTTTGCGGCGCTTCCGGCTCGGGTGACGGCGCGGGCATTATGGTATCCAACAACAAAGGCGGCGTCTCGACCCTTAGTCTGACTGGCGGCGTAATTGCCGGCAACAGCGCTTATAGTGGCGGTGGTGTGTATGCCCGTTATTCCGAGGTCACCATAACTAATGGCATAATCTCCGGTAATAGCACACTCAACAAGGGACTCGGTGGCGGCATTATGGCCGAGGGCGGCATCGTGACCGTTTCTGGTGGCTATATCACGAATAATAAAATGGCTAAATTCTGTGGTGAGGATGGCAATGGTTGTCATGGCGGCGCTGGGCTTGCTGCCAATAGCGGCGCCCATGTCACCATTTCCGGTGGCCAGATTACTGGCAACTATTCCGAGGAAGCTGGCGGCGGCGTTTACGTTACCAATCTTAAGCAAGCAGGTATGGCATGGCTCGACATTAAGGGAGGATATATTGCCTCTAACGTGAGCTACCGATCTGAAGGTGCCGGCATCCGAGTGGGCCAGAGGGTTGACGCGATGATTAACGGCACTCCAGACAGCAAAGTCTACATCACTAATAACCACTGCATGTCTCGCTTTGACTGGGGCGGAGGCGGCATCTTCGTCCAGGGCAGTAATGAGACCCCATCTGATGCGGGTAGGCTATTTGTCTATAGCTCCTATATAAGCAGCAATACAGCCGGTGGCTACGGTGGTGGCGTTGCGGTTTGCCCGACGGGCAAGACGTTGGTAACGAACACTGAGGGCACGGCAATCTTTGGCAATTCTTCTGCCGGCGCTGAGTATGATACCGACGACCATAACAGTAAACCTTACAAAAAAGATGAGAATTCCGGCAATGAAGATATACCCCATCTTTCAGGTGGTGGTAATGGTAAGAATCAAGATAAAGATGCATACAAATCGGAGGTGTTTCGCAACCACGGCCACGCGGACTTCTTCCTTGCGGCAAAGTCTGGCCATGCTGATCCGATTGCGGCAGTAATCGGCAAGATGCTCGGCGGCGGAGATGCCCAGTATTCGGGAAGCAAAGAACGCAGTGATAACAAAGAACCCAGTGATAACAATGAACTCTATGAGGCTATCAATATCCCTGCCAATGGCGGCGTGAAGATTTATCGGAGCGTCGGTCTGTCTTCGGGTGTCACAGCTGGAAGTGATGAAGCGAGTAAAGCGCAGGAAGCTGCCGGAACTTTCATCACGGGCAACTATTCCTGGGACCATGGCGGCGGTATCATGTCGAATGGCGACTTGTACCTAGGCGTGCCTGCGGATACGTACGTCTACCCGAGCCTTAAGCTGAAGGCGACCAAGGAGCTGAACGGCCGCGACCTCAAAGATGGGGAGTTCTTCTTTACGGTCTACCGCAAGGATTCGAATGATCCTTTCGCTAAGGGGACATTCAATCGCGACGCTTGCACTGAGGTAGGAACTGCAAATAATGATGAAAACGGCAACATCACGTTTAACCTTGGTGAGCAGTTTGCAGCGAACGGTACGACTGACAAGATTACATACTATTTGGTTGAAAATGCTGGCACTGAATCCGACATCACGTACGACCCGGCCGTGTACGAGATTGTGGTGACGGTCGAGGACCATCAGACTGTGCTCATATCTGTTCCGACGCAGAAAGATCCGAACTCGACTACAGATCTCATAGTTCATGACTACACGATTAATGGCATGACTGTAACCAAGCACTCCGGTGATTCAACTAGCGGTCCGCGTCCTGTGCAGCCAGATTCTGACGGCTATTATTTGGTCGCTGGCTCCAATGGGGAAAAGACCTTCACCAACGTGTACACTCAGTACACCTCCAGCGGCTCTTGGACTCCTAAGGCGACTAAGGTCGTTGAGGGTGGCGAGATGAAGGAGTTTACGCTCGAGTTTGCGGATAACGAGAAGTTTGAGGGTAATAACGTCAGAACTGTGAAGACTGATGCAACGGGAGGCGCGACTCAGACGCTTCCGTTCTTGAACGATTCTAACGAAGGGATCAAGTATTCACTTTCTGATATCACGAAGGCCCCCTACATTGCTGGTGACTCCACGGGTCGTGGCGCTTCTAAGACCTTTACGTACTATGTGCACGAGAAAGACGAGAGTTCGCCTCTCTCGCACTACAAGTATGACAAATCGGTTTACAGGTTCGATGTCACGATGACAGATCAGAAAGATGGCACGATCACTGCCACGAAGGTGACCTACACCCAGATCAAGGATGCTGACGGTAATGCCATCGACGAAGGCAAGCAGACTCTCGTGATTTACAACGATGGATCCGATACTACCAAGCCCGAGTCCATCCCCACCTTCACCAACACCTACTCCACCTCTTTGCCCCTTTCTGGTATGTCGGGCGTCACTCTGACGTACCTTGCCGGCGCGGCGGTGCTTTGCGCTGCTGCGGCCTGGATGCACATTCGTCGCAAGGCGAATGCGAAGGGAGGTGGGCGTCGTGAATAAGAAAGTTTGCTCCTTCCCGATCTTGTTTGCGCTGCTTGCCCTCCTGATCGGCACCTGCGCGGTTGTGTTCCCCGCATCCGCGCAGGCCGCGCCGACCTCGACCGGTTCCATCACGGTGAGCGGCACCGTGGCGCGCAGCTACGACGCCTATCAGATCTTTAGCGCCAACGTCGTCGACGGCGACAGCGACGCCAAGATCGCCACCGACCTCGCCTGGGCAAGCGATGCCGTGCGCGACGCCGCGCTGCCTGTGCTGCACAGCGCCGGCATGCCCAATTCCCAGACCACCGCGCAGGAAGCTGCCGAGTGGCTCAACACCGATTCCCACCTTACGAGCGCGCTGAGCGCACAGCTCGCTCGTTCTCTCCAGAGCTCTGGCGTCGTGCCCGTGGCCCTTAATGCAGGCACGACGGCCGAGCTGCCCTGCGGCTACTGGCTCATCGTCGCCGACGACGATGCCATCTCCCAGAACGAGGCCGGCACCGCGCCGATCATGGCCCTGGTCGGCGGCAGCGCCGTCACCGTCAAGCCCAAGGCGGCGACCCCCAAGGTCCAAAAGCACGTGCTGGAGGACAGCACCGCCGCCTGGCAGAAGGCCGCCGACGCCACGGTCGCCGACGACCTGTACTGGCGCCTCTCTGCCACGGTCCCGGCGGGTCTTGCTGCCTACGACACCTACGCGGTGCAGTTCGTTGACACCATGAGCGCGGGACTCGAACCCTCCAAGGTTGCCGCGAGCATGCATATGTACGTGGCGGCGGGCACGGACGGCGGCTTTGACGCCGTCCAGACCGGCAAGGACGGGCGCGCCGGCACCGAGTCCGCGAAGGGCTGGACCGACATCACGGCCCAGTGCAGGGTCTCGGTCGACGGTAAGACCTTCACCGTGCGCACCGGCGACCTGGTCGCCGCGCTCGGCGGGGCCGACGCCTTTACCGCGGGCGCCCGCGTGGTCGCCGTGTACAATGCGCCGCTCAACAGCGCATGCAACCACGGCATCGCGAAGGGTAACCCCAACGAGGTCTACCTGCGCTACCCGCGCTCTCCCTTTGCCGACCAGTCCGGCGATGCCGGCTTCACCCGCACGCCGAGCGACGATGCGTGCGCCTACACCTGGGATCTCGCGCTCACCAAGCGCGGCAGCGACGGCGACAAGCCGCTTGCCGGGGCGGTCCTGAGCATTGCCGACGACCGCGGCCGCACGCTGGCGGCCGACGGCACGTGGGATGCGGAGGGCAAGGCCACCGTCACCACGGGCGAGGACGGCCGCGTTACCGTCTCGGGCGTGGACTCGGGCAAGCTGGAGGTCCGCGAGCTCAAGGCGCCCAAGGGCTACGCTGCCTTCGAGGGCACGCGCTCCGTGACGGTCAAGGCCGAGGGCCTGGACGTCGACCAGGTGGCCGCCGCCAAGCCCAAGCTCACCATCACGGCCGAGTCGCCCCTGCGCGCCGACAGCGCGGACGGGTCGACGGGCAGCCTGGAGGCGTCGCTCATCAACACGCCCACCGGCACACCCCCTAGCATTACCACCGGAGGCTTCATGCCCTCGACTGGCGATATGGCAATGTACGCCGCGGCCGCCGCAGCGGTCGCCGGAGCCGCGCTCATCGTGGTCGCGCTCCTGGTCAAGCGGGGAGGTGGCAGCCATAAAGAGTAGCTGGCAGCCCCACAGAGAGCGGGGCGAGACGTAGCGAAGTAGATGCTAAGACACAGACAGACAGATTTAGATCAAATGGAATTCGAGCAGAAAGCAGAGGAAAAGAAGATGAGCATGAGCAAGAACATCGCACGCCTGGCAGTAACCGCCGGCCTCACAGCAGCGCTGAGCTTCGGCGGCGTCATGGCCCCGGTGACCATGGCGTTTGCTGAGGGCAACACGACCGTTACGTTCGATTACGGTGACTACGCTGGATCAACGACTTATAAGGGCATTCAAATCTTCGCTGCTGACGTAAATGGCTCCACTGTAAAGAACATTCAGTGGGCGGGCGCAAACGAGACGGAGCAAAAGGCAATTAAGGACGCAGTTGTTCGTGCAATTCAGAAAATAGAGCCTACCTACAACAAAACGACTGCCCAGGATGCCGCTGATTGGCTGAACGAGAAGTCAGGCGTGACTGGGAACACTTCTCAGGTCGCAAGCGATAATGTTCTGAGCATGATCGCCGACAATCTGAAGGACAATGCAACGTGGCAGAAGACGTCTGCCGCACAGCCGTCTCTTTCCAATCTTGACGCCGGCTACTGGCTGTTCCTCACTAATACGACGGTGAAGCCCGGGGACAAGTCGACCGATGCTTATTCAGCTCCGGTGTACGCTGTTATTGACGGTACGAGCACAACTGTGAAAATTACCCCTAAGAAGAGCGTCCCCACGGTTGAAAAGAAGATTCTTGATGATAACAAGGCGATGGAAGACCTCACGACCGTGCCTGTTGGAGATTGGGATGTCGTCGCCGATTCGCAGATCGGCCAGGAGGTTAACTATAAGCTTACCGGCACGATCGCCAGCAACTACGCTACTTACGACAGCTATACCTATATGTTCACTGACACCCTTTCCAAGGGACTCAGCTATGTTGATGGCCAAACTCAAGTTTTTGCTGTAAACAAAGATTCGAACAACAAGGATCAATATACCGACATTACAGAGAACTTTACTGTGCAGCCAACCGCCAATGATGATGGAACTACCACCTTGGCTATTAAAGCTAATGCGGGAGAGAACGGTAAGTATCTCAAGGAGATTTCAAAGGTAGACGCCAGTACTCAGATAGTCGTCTTCTACAAGGCGGTGCTCAACGGCAATGCCGTGTTTGGTAACACTACTGAGAATACTCAGAAGGGCGGCAACCCCAACACCGTTAAGCTTGAGTACTCCAACAACCCGTATGGCGATGGCACGGGCGAGACGATCGAGGACACCGTTGCCGACTTCGCATTCAAGCTCAACCTCAAGAAGGTCGACCAGGGCACCGAGCAGGGCCTTGAGAACGCCGTCTTCACCATCCAGTCCGCGGACATGAATACCGAAAACCAGTATATTGCCTCGACGGAGGGTACTGTTGATGGCGTCAGTGTCGTCGCGGGTCAGCTCGTGACCGTCACCGATACTAAAAACCTTCCCGAGTGTGTGAAGTTCACGTCCGACAAAGGCGGCAAGATCTCCGTCTCCGGCCTCGACGCCGGTTCCTACAAGGTGACCGAGATCGAGACCCCCGACCATGCCAAGTACCCAACCACGGCCGACCCCTTCACCTTCACCATCAGCCCGACGTATGACAAAACGAGCATGAAGGTGAAGAATCTTGCGGCGACGGTTTCCGAAACGGGCCGCACTGATATTGCCGTTGGCGAGCTTGACAACTCTGCCGGTGACAACAAGCTGACCGGAACTAAAAACGGCATCGATGGTGCCACCGGTTTGGTCACCATCACCGTCGGCAACACCAAATCTGTCGGCCTTCCCCTCACCGGCCTTAACGGCGTGACCTTTACTTGGATCGCTGGTGGCGCGGTGCTGTGCATCGGCGTTGCGCACCTCATCCGCAGCCGTAAGCAGGCTGAGGAGTCCGAGCAGGAGTAACGCTCGCTCACCCATCCCTTTGGCAGGTGGGATGTGATGGCCATGAGACTTGCGGACACTTTTCTCGTCCATTGACGTTCTTGCTTTGCCATTCTCTTTTCGGGGCAGACTCCGCACTGGAGTCTGCCCCGTTCTTTTTGGGACAACGCAGCCAGCCTCCATCGTCCGATGCGGGCACGTTCGTCATCGCGTTTCTTGACTCGTATGAGGTTCGGTTTAAGGTCCGTGGGCGCACGCGCGGTGCGGACGGTAGAAGGCATTTGCGCCGCAACAAGCGCAAATAAGAATGCCCGGGGTTAGAGGCCCGGGCATTTAACAACACCGGAAACTGGTCGCCCGCGCTTTCGATCACTTACGCGGGGTGCGTCGTTTCCTGTAGCTATTGTATCCCGAATCTCCCCGCCGATTCGGGACATTTTGAAAACTCAAATGCGGGCCCATACTCGCGCTGTGCAATGCTGTCAGGCTGCGTTGTCCGGCGCATGAGCTTGCTAATCGGCTATTATTTGTTTAGACAACTTGAGTTGTAGAGGAGTGACCGGCGATGGTGCAGGGCGCCAAACATATGAAGAGCAATAACGCCGCGGACAACGGCGGCTCAAGCCCTCAGCCCAAACCTCAACCAAAGCCCAAGCGCCGTCGCAAGCGGCTGCCGCGCTGGGCCGACCGGCTCATCACTATCGTCATCATCCTTATTGGCGTGGGCCTTATGACCTGGCCGTGGATCTTGGACCGGCTCGAGGCCTCGGGCGTGTTCAACCAGATCAGCATCGTGTCCAGCACCGTGGACGCGCTGTCTGCCGAGGAGCGCGAGCGCATCCTGCTCCAGGCGCGCTCCTTTAACGAGCAGCTGGCGGGCGAGGCCACCGAGCTTCCCGCCGACCAGATCGAGCCCTACGCTCAGCAGCTCATCTTTGATCGCGACCCCATGATGAGTTGGGTCGAGATCCCCTCCATCGACGTGAGCATGCCCATCTACCACGGCACGAGCGAAGAAGTCCTTATGGCCGGCGTCGGCCACCTGGAAGGCACGAGCCTGCCGGTGGGTGGCACCTCGACGCACTGCGTGCTCACCGCGCACTCGGGCATGCGCAACCTGAGCATGTTCGACGATATCCACTCGCTGGAGCCCGGCGACCTGGTGCTGCTGCACACCATGAACAAGACGCTTGCCTACAAGATGGTGGACTCCGAGGTGGTGCTGCCCGAGGAGATGGAGTCGCTGACCATCGAGCCCGGCGCCGACAAGGTGACGCTCGTCACCTGCACGCCCTACGGCGTGAACGACCATCGCCTGCTGGTGCATTGCGTACGCACCAAGTACAGCAAGAAGGACGTCGACAAGCAAAAGTCGCTGGCCGGCCGCCACTGGGGCAAGCGCGAGTTTGCCGTGCTTATCGTGGTCGTGGCCATTGTGCTGTTGCTGCTGGACATCGTGGTCCACGCGGTCCGCAAGCGCCGCAAGGCCAAGGCCTCGGCATAAGACATTCTCCAGAACCACCGCAAAGGGGACAGGCACCTTTGTGGTGGTCGGGGCTTCCAAACCATCACAACATTCGATGAAAATCTCGATTTTGGCGAAAAGCGTCGAATGTTGTGATGGTTTTCGTTGCGGGCGGGACGGTTCTCGCTGCGGGCGAGACGGTTTTCGCTACGGACGGCGCGGTTTTCGCTGCAGAACCGCCAGCCCGTCGCCTGTCAACCACTGCTCTCGTTACGTTTTCGCTGCATTTGGGTAAAGCGCCTGCTCCAAGCCGGCGTTGCCTTGTATACTAGAGCGGTTTAACTGTTATGCGGAAGGGAGCGCCTATGGCACTCAGCGAGAAAGACGTGCGCGGCATCGCCGAGTACGCAAAGATCGCACTGACCGATGACGAGCTCACCCAGATGACGTCCTACATGAACGACGCCGTCCAGATGCTCGAGCCCGTCCTGCAATATGACTTGCCCGACGTGGAGCCCACGTTCCATCCCATCGGAAGCCTGTCCAACGTGATGGGCGATGACCTGCGCGAGCCCGAGCGCGACCTGCCGCTCGACGTTGCGCTCGAAAACGCCGGCAGCGCGCGCGACCGCTACTTCCGCGTGCCGTCCATTTTGGGAGAGGGGGAGAGCGAGTAATGGCGCTAAGCTTCGATTCCCTTACCGCCGCCCAGATCGCCGCGGGCGTTTCCGCCGGCGACTTTACCGCTACCGAGGTGGCCCAGGCCTCCCTTGACGCCATCGAGGCGCGCGAGGGCGGGGTCCAGGCATTCCTGCAGGTGGCGCCCGAGCTTGCGCTCGAGGCCGCCGCGCGCGTGGATGCCGACCGTGCCGCCGGAAAGTCGCTGCCCCCGCTCGCGGGCGTGCCGCTGGCCATCAAGGACAACATGAACCTCGTGGGCACGCGTACTACCTGCGCTTCCCATATGCTCGAGAACTACCAGAGCGTCTACACCGCCACCTGCGTCCAGCGCATGCTCGACGCCGGCTGCCTGCCCATGGGCAAGGCCAACATGGACGAGTTTGCCTTTGGCAGCTCCACCGAGAGCTCGGCGTTCCACCGCACCAACAACCCCTGGGATACCGAGCGCGTGCCCGGCGGCTCCTCGGGCGGCTCCGCTGCCGCCGTCGCCGCGGGCGAGGTCGCGCTCTCGCTGGGCTCGGACACCGGCGGCTCCATTCGCCAGCCGGCGAGCCTGTGCGGCGTGGTGGGCTTTAAGCCCACGTATGGCGCCGTGAGCCGTTACGGCGTGGTTGCCTTTGGCTCGTCGCTCGACCAGGTGGGACCCTTTGGCCGCACGGTCGAGGATGTCGCGCTGGCCATGAACGCGCTTACCGGCGCGGGCCACGATTCGTACGACTGCACCAGCCAAGATTGCGCCGTCGACTTTACCGAGCACCTCAACGACAGCATCGAGGGCAAGCGCGTGGGCATCATCCCCGCGTTTATGGAGGCCGAGGGTCTGACGCCCGAGGTCAAGGCCGCTGTTCAGCGCGCCGCCCAGGAGCTGCAGAACCAGGGCGCCGAGCTGGTCGAGGTCGACCTGCCGCACCTGGACGCCGCCATCGCCGCCTACTACGTCATCGGCCCGGCCGAGGCGTTCTCCAACCTGGCTCGCTTCGACGGCATTCGCTACGGCTATCAGGAGGAGGGCTGCGCCAACCTGTCCGACCAGAGCTCGCTGTCGCGTGCCCACGGCTTTGGCGCCGAGGCCAAGCGCCGTCAGATGCTCGGCGCCTACCTGCTGAGCTCGGGCGTGTACGACAAGTACTACTACGCTGCGCAAAAGGCCCGCACGCTCATCACGCAGGACTACGACGCCGCGTATGCCAAGGTGGACACCATCCTCATGCCCGCCTCGCCGCGCACGGCCTTTAAGTTTGGCGAGATCAGCGACCCCACGCAGATGTACCTCTCCGACCTGTACACCATTTCGCTCAACATTTGCGGCAACGGCGGTATCTCGGTGCCGCTGGGCCTGGGCGAGGACACCAAGCTGCCCGTTTCTGCCCAGCTGGTGGGGCCTGCCTTTAAGGACCGTCAGCTGCTCACGTTTGCCCGCGCCCTGGAGCGCGGCTTTGCCGATGCCGCTACGGGTGCGCCCGCGCTTTCCGTCGCGCCCGATTTTGCCGGGAAGGGAGGCGAGCTGTAATGAAGGAGCTTTCCGAGGTCCTGCAGGATTGGGAGGCCGTGATCGGCCTGGAGATCCATACCGAGCTCACCGCACTCGATACCAAGATGTTCTGCAACTGCAAGCTCAGCCACGATGACGAGCCCAACGCCAACGTGTGCCCGGTGTGCCTGGGCCTGCCCGGCGCCCTGCCGGTGCCCAACAAGCGCGCCATCGAGAGCATCGTCAAGGCCGGTCTCGCCACCAACTGCGAGATCCAGCGCCACTCGATGTTCTACCGTAAGCACTACTTCTATCCCGATATGGCCAAGAACTTCCAGACCACGCAGGGCCCGGTCGCCTTTGCCATGTACGGTCACCTGGACCTGGACGTGACCGGTCGCGGTGCCGCCGAGCGCCCCGACTGCGCGTTTGGCGAGGCCGAGGCCCAGAGCCTGGCGAGCGCCTCGGCCAATGCCGAGGGCCTGTCCACGTCCATGACGTCGACCATGCGCGAAGGCAATCAGCGCGCCGGCCACCTGGCCAGCTATGACGCGTCCAACCTGCAGATGCCCGAGCGTCGCGAGGACGGTTCCTACACGGTGCCCATCCGCATCCTGCGCATCCACATGGAGGAGGACGCCGCCAAGATGGTGCACGTGGGCGGTGCCGAGGGTCGCATTACCGCCGCTGCCGAGTCGCTCGTTGACTACAACCGCTGCGGCACGCCGCTGATTGAGCTCGTCACCGAGCCCGATCTGCGCACGCCCGAGGAAGCGCGCCTGTTTATGGAGAAGCTCCGTCGCATCTTTGTGACGCTGGGCATTTCGGACTGCTCCATGGAGAAGGGTTCCATGCGCTGCGACGGCAACGTGTCGCTGCGCCGCCGCGGCGAGACCAAGCTGGGCACCAAGACCGAGCTCAAGAACCTCAACTCGTTTAAGAGCCTGCACGATGGCCTTGCCTACGAGATCTGCCGCCAGGCCGAGGTGCTCGAGGAGGGCGGCATCATCTATCAGGAGACCCGCCACTGGGAGCCCAGCCGCAAGCGCACCGTGGTTATGCGTGTGAAGGAGACGGCCGACGACTATCGTCTGTTCCCCGATCCCGACCTGGCGCCGTTCGACCTGGACGACGAGTTTATCGATCGCTGCCGTGGCGAGATCCCCGAGCTGCCCGATGTCAAGTGCGCCCGTTTTGAGGCCGACTTTGGCATTAAGGCGGCCGATGCCGAGCAGATTGCCGGCGACCCCGAGTTTGCCGACTTCTTTGAGGCCGCTGCTGCCGGTATGGCCGGCAAGGAGGCCCAGACGGTCGCAAACCTGCTGGTGAACGAGATGATCGCCTACCTTAAGGGCGCGGGTGTGTCGCTGGCCGAGTCCGGCATTGCGCCGGCTCAGGTGGCAGCCCTTGCCAAGCTGCTGGCGACCGATGCCATCAGCTCCAACCAAGCGCACGAGGTCTTTGAGGCCATGGCCCAGACCGGCGACGACCCCAACAAGATCGTCGACGAGCGCGGCATGCGTCAGGTGAGCGATGCCGGCGCGCTGCAGCCGATCGTGGACGAGGTACTGGCAAACTGTGCCGAGCAGGCGCAGCAGTATCGTGACGGCAACCAGAAAGTCATCGGCTTTTTGGTGGGCCAGTGCATGAAGGCGAGCCGCGGCAAGGGCAACCCGAAGCTCTTCAACGAGTTGCTGAGAACGTCGCTCTCGTAAACGGGAACCGAGGGGCCCCGGCAGGGCGGGTGCTTCCTCAAAATTTCGAACAGTCCTGCGCAAGACGAAGGCCACATTAAGTGGCCTTCTTTGCGTGCGGAACT
>OGCO01001091.1_pt1 | contig 43302 bp, 38 predicted proteins | sample 1570171 | NCBI WGS metagenome assembly OGCO01 (sample SAMEA4370583, study PRJEB24528) | human gut metagenome
GTCAGAAAGCCAAACAGCAGAAAATAGCCCGAAAGCTCAAGTACCTGACCACCGATACCGATTACGATGAGCTCGCCAAGGAGCTGAGCACGCAGGAGCCGGGCGAGGGGTCGCCCGATCCGTTTGCCGATATCGAGGCTTCGTATTCTCATGATGCGAACGCCGCCGTGGACAATACGCAGGGATCCGTCGCTGAGGATGACCTTGACGAGTACGCCAAGTGGGCTGCCGAGGCTGCGGCGAAGGCGACCAGTGGCGAAATGCCGGCCGTGAAGGCGCCTGAATCTCAGGCTCCGAAGCCCAAGCCGATGCCGCGCAAGCCGATTCCTATGCCCATGCCGGCCGCGCTCAAGCCCAAGAAGGCATGATTTTCGGATTTCGTCGCTGCTGGCCCGGTGGTAGGGCCGCATTGACGCGATTTCGTATGTCATGATGACGATTCCGTTGCGATATGCGATGACAGCGATGTCGACGCCCAGTACGTGCGCTCGCTGACCGCATCATGGGCGGCCGCTCGGCAGCTGGAGCCAGATAGACGTATTCCCGTCGGCAGAGCGGTTTCTGACGCGCTATGAGCGGCGGCGTGACGTCGATATTCTGCTGCTGGACGTCGAAATGGGCGCGATGGACGGCGTGGCGTTGGCGAAGGCCGTGCGCAAGGCGGGCGGCACGATGCAGATCGTGTTCGTCACTGGGTATTCGGATTACATCGCCGAAGGATACGACGTCGAATCGCTCAATTACCTGATGAAACCGGTGGATGCGGCCAAGCTGTTCGACGTGCTCGACAAGGCGGTCGCGCGCATGCGCCGCGATTCCAGGTGCCTTGATCTGCAATGCGCGGAAGGGCTGATGCGTATTCCGCTGGCCGACATCCGCTATCTTGACGTGCGCCGTAATTATGTGACGGTGCACGCCGACCGGGATTATACGGTGAAACGCCCGCTGGGCGAGTTCGAGGCCGAGCTCGGCGACGGATTCTGCCAGGTGGGACGCGCGATGATCGTGAACCTGCGGCGAATCCGCTGCGTGGGCAGGTCGTCCGTGCAATTGACCGACGGGACGACGCCGCCACTGCCTCGTGGGGCGTACGAGCCGTTGAATCGGGCAATCATAGACCAGACATGATTACGCATGGCCGGCTCACGGCCGGCAGGGTGCCGGAAAGCCGTCCCCGGCTGGACGGGGCAGAACGCAAAGGAGGGGCACGATGTGGTTTCGTGGGCGAGGCAAGGCCGACAGGGCCATCGCGTCATATCAGCGCGAGCTGGTCGACACGCATTACCGCGAGGTCGAGAACATGTACCGTCAGATGCGCATGTGGCGGCATGACTACCGTAATCACCTTCAGACGATGAAGACGTTGGATACCCCGATCAAGTCCGGCAATGCGATGGCTGACGCGATTCTGAGCAGCAAGATGTCGCTTGCGCAGGCGCATGGCATCGACGTGCGCGTGGACGCCCATATTCCGATCAAGCTGCGCATTTCGGAACTCGATTTGTGCTGCGTCCTCGGCAACCTGTTCGACAACGCGATCGAGGCCAACGACGGGTTGCCTGAAGCCGATTGCATGATTCGCGTGTATATGGACATGAAGGGCACGCAGCTGTACATCTCGTTCACCAACGCTTCCTCGGGCGGCAAGCAGCGCAAGGTCGGTGGACGCTTCCGCACCATCAAATCAGACGAGGGGCACGGTTTCGGGTTGGTCCACATCGACCAGATCATCGAGGCTGCGGGCGGCTACCTGAGTCGCAACTTCGAGGACGGCGCCTCCACCACGGAGATTCTGCTGCCGCAGTCCTGATGACGGCGGTGCGGGCTCATGAGAGCGGATTGTCGATGCGCGTGCTGCCCGCCGGCGAGGGAGGAAGCTGGGGCCAAAGCCCTCTCCTTGGACTCATTACCGGTGAATCCGTGCAAGATAGCGTCCGCGCCCGGACCCGAACGCCGCAGCCGTTGGCATGCGACGGTATGCTGGAATGGTGAACAGCATGGCGTGCAGCGGCGTATTCGAGCCGCGTAATATTCTAGTGACCGGCGGATGCGGCTTCATTGGCGCGAACTTCGTGCGATACGTGGCGCGGAACCATCCACACGCGCACATCACCGTGCTCGACAAGCTGACGTACGCCGGCAATCCGGAGAACATCGCCGGCCTGCCGCCGTCGCAGGTCGATCTTGTCGTAGGGGACATCTGCGACGTCGCGCTATTGGAGCGTATCGTGCCCGGTCACGACGCCATTGTCCACTTCGCTGCGGAATCGCACAACGACAATTCCATCGCCAATCCCGAACCGTTCATCCGCACGAACGTGGAGGGCACGATGCGGCTGTTGGAGGCCGCCCGGCAACACGACGTGCGCTTCCACCACATCAGCACTGACGAGGTATACGGCGATCTGGCGTTGGACGATCCGGCGCGTTTCACGGAAGACACGCCGTACCGTCCCTCAAGCCCGTACAGCGCCTCGAAGGCGTCGTCCGACCATCTGGTGCGCGCATGGGTGCGCACATACGGTCTGCGCGCCACCATCTCCAACTGCTCCAACAACTACGGCCCGTACCAGCATGTGGAAAAGTTCATTCCACGGCAGATCACCTCCATCATGGAGGGCGCGCGGCCGAAACTGTACGGCACCGGCGAGAACGTGCGCGACTGGATACATACGGAAGACCACTCCCGCGCAGTGTGGGCGATCCTCACCCGCGGGCGCATCGGCGAAACGTATCTGATCGGGGCGGACGGCGAGATGAGCAACATCGCCGTGCTGCGCATGATCCTGCAGCTGATGGGCCAGCCGGAAGATGCGTTCGACTGGGTGCGCGACAGACGATACGCGATCGACGCATCCAAACTGCGCGCCGAACTGGGCTGGTCGCCGATGCACACCGACTTCGCTAGCGGATTGCGCAACGTCATCGACTGGTATGCGGAACACCGCGACTGGTGGGCGCCGGCCAAGGAAGCCACCGAGGCCCGCTACCGCGCGCAGGGGCAGTGAAGCGACCGCCTCTACAGGCGGCCTTTCCGCGGCAGGTCAACGTTGCGCAGCAGCCGTTGCAAGGGCTTGAGCACCACGGTGTCGGCGACCACCGCGAACGCCAACGCCGCGAGCAGCGTGGCGGCGAACATCAGCACGCTGATGCCCGCGTACGACCATCCGTCCGTGGGCGCGGGAATCCGCGGACCGATCAGCACCTTGGACAGCGGCGAATGCACCAGATACATCGTGTAGGAGTATCCCGCCAGCCAGGTGGGTAGCAGGGTGCGGTTAGAGTTGGCGATTAGGGCGTTCGCGCCGAATTATTTGGGTTTGATGACTTTATTCGAGAGAGGCTGACGAATGGTTTCGCCACATCATCTTTTGAAGATTGCGACTGCGCTGTCTGCGGTTGCGTTGACGGCTTCCGTCGCGGTTACGCCGGCTTACGCATTGCAGGATATTGCGATTGAGGATGCTGTTGCACAGAGCGGTCCCGTTACTGCAGATAATGGCGTTGTTGTGCAGTCTGACGATCAGTCTGACGATCAGACGGGCGACCAGCAGTCGCAAGACGGCATGCCTGACAATCCGAATGCGAAACTTCCGGATACCGTCAGTGACGAGATTTCCGACGATGCCACCGTGGTTTCGGAAGACCTGGCCGTCACCCCTGAAGGTGAGGTCAAGAATATTGAAACCGGCGAAACCGTGACCGATGCGACACTGGTCGGTACGCAGGATCAGCAGCCGGATCCGCTCGCCAAAACCAATGGCGAATCCTTCATTCCGGTGAGTGCGGAAGATGTCAAAAATGCTGTAGCCGACGCGAACGTACAGCTCTCCAAATTCGAAGGCAATGAATACGGCGCGCACTGGGGCACTTACAACAATACGAAAGCCTTCTTCGACTACCAGAACAACCTGTTCGTGCAGCAAGCCAAAGGCGTGATCGACGTTTCCGAATGGCAGGGCGACATCGACTGGGCCAAAGCGAAAGCCGACGGCGTGGAAGGCGTGATCATCCGCCTCGGCTACGGTTGGGGCAACAATGCCGACAAGAAAGCACAACGTAACATTTCCGAATGCAAGCGACTCGGCATCCCGTTCGGCATCTACTGGTATTCCTACGCGGACACTCCGTCGATTGCCAAAGAAGAAGGTGCCGGCGTGGTCGCCAAACTCAAGCGATTCGGTGTGCGCGCGAGCGACTTGGCGTACCCCGTGTACTACGACCTGGAAAAGTGGACGTGGAAGGGGCATCAGCCGCCCACCGATCCGAACGTGTACAACGATATCGTCAACAATTGGTACGGCGCGCTGCAGTCCGCCGGATACAAGAACCTGGGCGTCTACTCGTACACCAGCTACCTGCAAGGCCCGCTGAAACATGCCGACATTTACGCCAAAACCACGTGGGTGGCGCAGTACGGCGCTCGCATGGGATTCGACTCGTTCCCGACCAACAGTCGCGGATGGCAATACACCAGCTCCGGCAAAGTGGGCGGTATCAGGGGCAATGTGGATATGAATGCGTTTGGGAATAAGGAGTATGTGAATGGCGGGAGTAGTAATGATTTACAAGCGGCCATTGATGTACGCAGAATGACTGCAGTTACCATTCCGAATGGCAATTATTACATCAATGTTCGTTCCAAAGTCGCGTCCAGTGTTGATATTCCTGGTGGAAGTGCTGCGGATTCCACCGCCATTCAGTTGTATTCCGGCAACAGTTCCAAGGCTCAGCAGTTCACTTTTACTAGGCAGTCTGATGGGAGCTACGAGATCGTCAATGTGAATTCCGGCAAGGCTTTGGACGTGCGTAATGGTGTTGCTGAGAATAACGCTATAGTGCAACAGTATTCTCGAAATAATTCCCAGGCTCAACGATGGTTTATTCGTGATTCCGGAGCGGGATATTATTTGCAGTCCGCTCTCGGTAATTGGGTTCTGGATTTGAGCGGCGGAAATACTGCGAATGGTGCTGCGATTCGGCTGTATGCGCCAAATGGCACTGCTCCACAGCTGTTTGTTGTTTCGTCAAGCGATGTCAATATAGCTACTGGAGTGTCGATGATTATCACTTCGGTTGCGAATAAAAAACTTGTCACGGATGTGACGGGTGCGTCAACGGCGAACGGGGCGCGAGTTCAGCTTTATTCAAGTAATAATACGAACGCCCAGAAATATCGATTTGAATCAATCGGCAATGGAACTTATAAGATTATCAATGCTAGTTCGGACAAGGTGCTGGATGTGGCTGGCGGATCCACTGCTAATGGAGCGGCATTGCAGCAATATACGAGTAACAATACTGTTGCTCAGCAGTGGACGGTCGCAAAGGCGCCGTTGACGTTGCGCGAACGTTTGAACGAAACCGCAGCCAAGCATAGGCAAGATCTGCCGGATGGCACCTACACGTTCGGATCGAAGCTTAGTACGTCCATGAAGATGGATGTAAGCGGCGCTTCCCGTTCAAATTATGGAAACGTGCAGATCTGGGCGGGTAATGGAACCAATGCTCAGAAGTGGAAAGTGACGCATGATTCCAACGGATACGCGACCTTGACCAGTGTGAACTCTGGCAAAGTGTTGGATGTGAATGGCGGCGTATCTGCCAACGGAACCAACGTGCAACAGTACGATTCCAATGGAACATACGCTCAGAAGTGGATAGCAGTCAAAAACTCCGATGGCTCATACACGTTCCAGTCGGCGCTCGCGGAAAATGCGGTGTTGGATGTGAATGGTGGTTCCAGCGCAAACGGCACTAACGTGCAGTTGTATACTTCCAACGGAACAAATGCTCAAAAGTGGGTGAAGTAGTTTGTGTCTGTATCGCGCAGTTTGATCCAGACGATCAAACTGCGCGATATGCGTTATGCGTTTGCGGACGGTGTGAATCGACGATCTTCTCCGTCCGTTTCTTTAGTGAGATAAAGTGGACGATGCTTGACCTCGGTATAGGTCTTGGATAGGTATTTTCCTACGATGCCTATGCAAAATAGCTGAAGGCCGCCGATGAGTAGCATAATGCTAATCATGCTTGGCCATCCTGCAACTGGATCACCAAAAAGCAAGGCACGGACTACAACAACGATGATGCCTATGAATGCGATGAGACAGCAGAAGACGCCTAGGAAAGAAGAAAGTGCAAGCGGGACTGTAGAGAATCCGGCGATTCCTTCAATGGAATATTTAAACAATGACCAAAAATTCCATTTTGTTTTTCCGGCTGCTCGTTCAATATTTTCATATGAAATCCAATGGGTTTTAAATCCAACCCACGAAAAAATACCTTTAGAGAAGCGATTATATTCGCTTAATGATAAGACCGCGTCAACAAACTTTCTTGTCATGAAGCGAAAATCACGTGCTCCGTCTACGATTTCCGTTCCAGACATTTTGTTGATGATTCGATAGAACATCTTTGCGAAAAAACTGCGAATTGGTGGTTCGCCTTTACGAGTTTTCCTACGCGTTGCGACACAATCATAGTCCTTGTTCTCAAGAAGGAATTGAAGCATTTCTGGTATCAGAGATGGAGGGTCTTGAAGATCGGCGTCTAAGGTGGCTACATAATCGCCTTTCGCGGCTTTTAATCCCGCATATAAACCAGCTTCTTTGCCGAAATTTCGGGAGAAAGAAATGTAATGGACTCGTTCATCTTTCGCATGCAATGCTCGAAGCTTTTCGAGAGTTTTATCGCCAGAACCATCGTCAACGAAGATGAACTCTGCTTCAGCATGAGACTGTTGACGCAGAACATTGGCGACACGGCAAGCCTCATCGTAGAAAAGAGGTAGCGACTCTTCTTCGTTGTAGCATGGAACGACGAAGCTAATGAGCATTGGTACTGTGTCCTTTTCGCTAGGGTAATCAGCGTGTGAAATCATCAAGCTTCCACTTCTTTAGAATGATACATCGTTACTAGGTTCTTGTCTTGCGCTCTGGCGAGAGAGAGAGTTTTGCTAGGCCGAAAGTAATGCCGCCTGAGGCAAGTGAGCCAATATTCCAGCAACTGATTTGCGGTACGGCGGCGGGAGAGCTGAGGCGTGCTCCAAGGTGATGTGATATGAACTGTTTTGTTCCGTATTTCCCCTGGCTCGATGGGAGATGATGGGGCCATGGCGAAAGGCGCGGGATGCACGCCGGAGTTCAGGGCGAAGGCCGTCAGGCTGCTGACGGAATCACGATCCTCGTATTCATCGGAGACCAAGGCGATCGAACAGGTCGCCAAGGATCCGGGGATCGCGCCGGAATCACTGCGCCGTTGGCGCAACGAGGCGGACGCCACCGTGGCGGCGGAGACCAGGCAGTCGGCCGAGGAGGCGATGGCGGAGCTCAGGAAGCTGAGGGCCGAGGTCGCGGAGCTGCGTCGGGCGAACGAGATCCTGACGACGGCGTCGGCTTTTTTTCGCGGCGAGGCTCGACCCGGCACGGCGTTGAAAGTCGCGTACATCGACGAATTCAAGGACCGTTTCGGGGTCGGGCCTGTATGCCGGGTCCTCGCCGAGTCGTTGGATTGCGGGTTCCTCACGCCGCGCGGCTGCCGCATGTTCAGGTCCGGGCCCGTGAGCCGCATGGCCGCGCGCCACGAGGCTTTGGCGCGCGGCCATCATGACGATGCATTCGGATTTCTTCATGGCCGTGTACGGGTACAGGAAGACGCACGCCCAGCTGGTCGCCCAGGGCCGGGACCCCACGGAGGTCGGCCGCGACCAGGTGGTGAACATCATGCGCGGGCTCGGCATCCGGGGCGTGCGCCGCGGCAGAACCCCGGTGACGACGAAACCCGCCAAGGGCACGGGCGGCAGGCCGGATCTGGTGGACGGGAGGTTCGAGGCTTGTGCGCCGAACCGCCTGCACGTGGCCGACATCACCTACGTGCGCATGGCCAACGGCTCGTTCGGCTACACGGCGTTCGTTGCCGACGTGTACGCCCGTCGGATCGTGGGATGGGCGTGCGCCATGACCATGAACACGCAGGAGCTGCCGTTGCAGGCGTTGGGGCAGGCGATCTCATGGGCCGCGTCCCGCGGCGGCGCGGATGGTCTTATCCGCCACGGCGACCATGGCACGCAGTGCACCGGCACGGTGTACGCCACCGGGGTTATGGAATATGGGGTGCTGCCGTCGACCGGCACCGTCGGCGACTCGTGTGACAACGCCATGGCCGAAAGCGCCGACGGCGCGTACAGGACCGAGCTGGTATGGCGGCGCAGACCCTTCGCGGATCTGAAGGACCTGGAATTGGCGACGTTCCGGTGGGTCTCGTGGCGGAACTCGAAGCGCCTGCACCAGTCCCTGGGCTACAGGACACCGCAGGCGGCGGAAACCGAGTACCATCGACATCAAGCGGCACAAGCCGCCTCACTATAAGGGCGGAACAAAAATCAGGCCACTTCATGACGTGGAGTGTTGCGGATAGTGTCCGGGAATTATGTACTCTGATCACTATCCAGAAACCATTTCTGGGTTGATTCTATTCGACAATCTCTTATCCAATTCTGTTAGGCAAAATGGAATCAATCTCACCTTCCTTAAAAGTTTGTTCTTCGTCCTTTTTTAAAGCTTTCTGTGCTGCTCTGTAACTTTTGCTATCAGTTGCTGGATAATTATTATTGACTTCTGACACTTTCTTACATAGGACATCTCTCTGATGTCGTATGTCATCATTTTCAAGTATGTCATAGTCAGTTAACAAAGAAATATAACTTTCTCTAATATCCCATAGTGCGTTTGCTGCGTTTCTATGCTGATTTATTTCATCCTGAATTTTATATTCTTTTGTATAAATATTCAGGAATAACGACAATACGGAAAAGGTTCCACTTAACCATGCTAATGCACTTTTATTTGTTATAATGCTTGCAAAGAATCCGCATGATGAAAATGCTGACAATGCAATCTGTATGTTCTTTACACGCCTGTTTTTATTTTCAAGTCGGTCGGCTAATTTGTGATGTGCGGTATACGTATAGGTGACTTTTCCGTAAGCGTCCTTTATCTGATTTTTTAATTGATTTCTATAGTTTGTATCATTCATTTTATATTGCCTTATGCCATTTTATTAAGAATTTTACCGAGAATGTTCCAGTCTTTTGAGGTATCAAGTGCCGTTCCGCTTCCAGGGGCGGCCAAGGTTGGTGATAATAGGCCGTTTAATGAAATCTGATTATAATGGTCAAGTAATTCCTGTTCATAAGATTTCAACTGGATTGAGGAATCGACATCTTCACGTGTAAAATGCCACCATCCTATTGCATCATATACAAATGAATCTATTAATATTCCGGATAAATGGTAGCTTGAATAGGAAGTATCCCTGATCATCCTTATGTGCCTACATGTCGCGCACAGCAAACCGTTAGATGAATTATTCTTCTCTTGGATTGCCCTTTGCTCAGACCTAGGATCAGTTGTCTTCCAATTCCCTCCCATATTGCTATCCGGATATTTGTATAAAATACTGCCGCTCCAGTTTTCCTGTGGGAATGCAGGTAACACTTCGAATTTCATTCCATCAGAAAAAGCGATTTTAATGACTTGACCATCCGCTCTAACATCACTTCTTGAATATGTATTTTGAATTGCGTTCTTTACTGCCTGCAGAAGTCGAGACTGTCCATTTCCTTTAACATACGAATATCGATTATACTCGTCTTCCGGGATTTCGACGAGTATATCTATATCGCTTGTATCTATTGCTGTATTCCTTCCGTAAGAACCGACGTAGAGACTATGTGCAGTTTCACTGGTGGAATTCCAGAATTCTTGATTTATCGCTCGAGTGACTCTATGGTATCTTTTTGCAATGCTTTGGCGTGTCTCTAAGGAAATAATATTATCGTATCGAATTACTTTTGAACTCATGTCATCTTTCCTTTAAATATGCTCATGTGTTTATTATTTGGACTCATTTAAAATAAAATACCTATCTCGTTAGCCAATCTCCTCTTCTGGGTCTGCTAACATTTCAAGGATATCGTATAGAGTTGGTTTTGGCATTTCTATCATATGGAAATAGTCAAGGGGGGACAATCAGGGAAATAAGAGTGTAGCACTCGATAGATTGATGAATGAAGACGTTCCCTGAAAACAAGTTTTGCTGCGCTTGTCATATCAAAATAGCAGTCGGGATGAATGCTGTACATTTTAAGCAAACTCGCGATTAAATTGTCGTAGTCGACCTCGTCAGGTAAATGTTGCGAGTAAGGGTGGTGTGTGGGATTTAAGAATATTTCTTTATATTTTCTCCGTATTTCCTCATCATTGAGTTGGTCATAGAATAAATCAAACTCGCCCATTAGATATGCGGTGTCAACGTTAAGGGCCCGTGCAAGCTTGTCTAACAGTTCTGGAGTGATTAATCCATCCTTGTAACTTTTGCGAATCGTTCTTTCATTGACATCGATTTCTTCTGCGATGCTGCGATAACTACGTTTTTTGCCTGATGCTTTGCGTGCATCTTCTAGTCTCTGTGGATTAAACTGGATTTTGCTACGGATCTTTGTCATGGTTGCTCTCCCTATACGGACATTTTAACGCATACAGGCCCACTTTTTGTAGACGTCTAAAAACGGGTTAGGATGCTGAATGCCAACAAGGTAAGGAGATAGGATGATAAATCCTGGATTGATGGCGTATAACGTTTTAGAGCAAAGAGCAAAGGCTGTGGGCGGGCCAAATGCATTTTGCGATTTGCTCTACAGACAAGGGCTTGAGAAGGGTATTTCTATTGGGGAAAAGACTGGCTGTACTCGGAATCTTCTCGTTGGACTGATAGCTGGAGGACTCTTGGGCGGTGTTTCATCTTTCTGCCTCCAGGGAATTACTGGGCTTCGATCGAATTCCACTGACCATGCAGAGGCCGATAAGTCTTTTGAGAATAATGATTCTGGGGATAGAGAAGAATGAAGAGTTGGCTGGAATGATTCTTTTCTGCTCAAAATTTTTAGTATAAACTTAAATGAATATTTCTCGACGAGGAGGATTAAAATGGTATTAATTTATCGAACCCGGAGTTGGAGTGGATGGGGGAAGCATAACCACTATTGGAATGAGTATCGATTGGAAGGAGACAAGGTTACAAAAGTCAAATGTCATCGTCAGGAATTCTTTGATGGTAAAGAGAATACTTGGGAGGAAGATGAAGAGGAACAAGATTCTTGGTCTGTTGGGAGTTCCAATCTTCCTGATTGGCTGAAACGTTTCCTTTGAGTCTGAGAGCAGTGTCTCATGATAACGTCTATGGCTCTGCAGCGATGGCTTTGCTTAGGAAAGGAAGATTGGGTATGCCTACCAAGACACAAATGAAACGTGAAATCGTGAGTCGATCTGCTCTCAGTCTACTTGCTGCGGGGATCCAGTTCATTGAGATTCCACGGACTTATCCGACATTCGACAATGCATTCAACCATGCGTTTAAGAAATGTGGGTTGGATAGGGTTTACCCGCATGTTTTCGGACTAGTCTATTCGGATCCGCAGGATTTGATTGATAATTCAATCACACATACAGGCTATGAAATCCCGTTTGCGAGGTGGCGCAGGGAGATTCATGAGGGCAGGCGTCGTTATGAACTTTATCTCACTGATGACGCAGACCAGGATCGGCTTGAGCGGGGCGATGATCCCCAGAGCATAGTTAAGGAAATTATTTCTCAAGACTATGGATCTGACGATGCCTCACCTTTTGCAGTGTGGCCATGGACTGATTTCGGCAAGGTGATGAGCAATGAGTTAATTGCAATATTGCGCTGTATCCTGTCAGGGGCGCAGAATCCAAGCAAAGTTAGGGCTGAGGGCAGTGTGGTTTGTGCCGAACCTGACACGCTTTGCTCTTCCATGAGTTTGTGTGCTTGCGTCGGGAAGAGCTCGTTGATGGGGGCATGCGCACCGTACAGCGCGCACAGGGACTGCCCATCGCGATCGTGGAGGAGATCGCCTACGAGAACGGTTGGATCACGTGCGACCAGCTCATGGAGTCCGCGGATCGTTACGGCAAGAGCCCGTACGGCCAGCACCTCAAGGGCATAGCCGACGGCGAGATCATGCTCGTCCCCAACCAAAAGAACTGACGGGGGTTCGTTTCCGAGGGCTTGTTCCCGGAGTCCTGTCCTCGTGACGGGCGTTCCGGCCATTTGTTTTTCAATGTTCCTGTGACAGTCCTCATAACCAAAATCCGTGTGGCCAACTTTGTGTTGGTCACACGGATTTCTGTTTATCAATGGTTACTCATCGGTGTTTGAGCGTTGGGTGCATCGGTCGATCGCCGCTTGGTGGAAGTCTCTTGGCTGGATAAACAGGTTTTTAAAGCAGCTTTCTTGTTGATGCCAGGATACTGGTCAGACGTTCTTTCCGTCAGATGCTTCCTTCTCTCCTTGATTTGTATCTTGGATTTGCCAAGCTGCGAGCGAGTTAAATCCATCGGTAAGTTGATTGCAGACGTAAACAAACCGTTCTTTCCAATCGGTGGATGTGCAATCTCCTAACAGTCTGCGAAGTCTTTTTGATGCATCGCCTTTCCCATTAGGACGATGCGCTGCACCTCCTCCAGAACGGAAATCCTGCACATATTTCAGGTATTCGAAGGGTGATGTGTCGGCTCCTTGTGATTGGAAAAACGAGATTGCTAATTGTATGGATCCAATTTTCTCGTCGGTGTTTTTTGAGAGCTTGCGTAGTTGCTTTCCGTCTAGGGTATCTGCAAGCGCTTTCGTCAAAGCCAACATCGCATTGTTGAATGCTTCAGTGTTGTCCACTGTTGGCACTGCAAGCGTGTTGATCTTTTTGAGAGTGTGGCTATCCGGCTCTTTCCAGATACTTACGCCTAGCTGCTCTTTGACGTTTTCGGAGGCTTTTCTGAAAGCGGACATAAGTTCTAGAACGGGCGCATCGCTGGCGTCCGTGGGTATATTGAAGTGATCTCGCAATACCCGGTTGGGATTTGGAGTGCCGGATGGGGCGATATTAAAGGATTTCCAGTACGGCAATTCCTTATGAGGCAATCTGCTGCCTAGATCTCCTAAGTATGCTTCGACAAGACCATCGGAGTTCGTGCTGATGTCAAGCTGCCATAGGGTTCTTCCATTAATTACGCAGGCAATGGAGCGGTCCGATATTTGATACTTATCCGGATTGGTTGAATATCTCTGTAGCACTTCTGATTGGAAACAAACTCGCTCAAATCTATTTGGGTGATTTGGGCCAGAGCCGGGATATCCAGAAAGCTGGGATGGATTGCAGCTGGCGGCAATAGGTTCGCCATCTGGGTCTAGTCCAATGATGAAATTCGGATACTCTGCCGTTGTCTCGTCATCAAAAAAATGCGGAAATTGAGTGTTTTTCGCGCCATGGATTATGTATTTCCCGAATAGTGCTATTACGCTTTTCCGCAAAGGTTTTTCGGGTTCCTTCATAAAAGTATATGAACACCAGTCTCTGCTGTTCTCCTGCCGGACATCATCATCACAAGGAAGACCGGCATAGGTATCATCCGTGCATAGCAGCAGTTCTTTATCGCAGTAGTACAGGAAAGTGCGTAATTCCAGCGCTCTGACTTCTAGTTTCCAATTTGCCTCATCGTCTTCGGAAATGTCCAGCGTAAAGCGGAGTAATGGCAACTCTTTCCCGGTCACGTCAGTGTATTTCCACTCATCTTTTACCCTGTACGCATCCCAAAACCAAAGGAAAGACGGCAAGATGTCTACTTCCGGCGTTGTGCTTCCTAGAGCATCGCGCACTTGCGTGAAGAAGCCGTAGAATGGAGCTTTCTCTGATCGAAGGCCATAGCAGGGTTCATAACCAGTTGTGCTTCGCTCTGATACGCGCAGGTCAAATTTGCCTAATCCAGGGATGCTGAAATTGTGCAGGGCTTTGGCGACGGAATCGCTCTCATTGTCGATGAGCGCACAATGCGTGGTCTGGGTATATTCCGCCTTATCGTGCCTGTTGTCGCATTCCTTTCTTTCGAATCGATCGATGACAACCCAGTCTAGGGGAGTTGAAGTTGCCGTTCTCAAGCGTTCCTCGAAGAGCTTTGTGGTTGGTTGGTCTAGATCCCATTTATCGCCAAGCGTTTCATATACTTGTTTCATTTTGCTTCTTTTCTAAGGTATCGGGATTCGTTAGCGGAATATTAGAAAAGAACCCCTTGTGCTTCTTCCATGAAAAGATATGATAAGGAATCATATTCTGATTCTTTTAAATCGACCATAGCGGGAATAATTGTCTGCGCGAAAGCTTGAAGATTGCAAGCCCCTCGTTGAACGTTTGCAATTCCATTTATATAATCAAATTTGATATTCTTCTCCCTCTTCGAAATTGAAATCTGCACTTCACAGGATATGACTCGGGCATTCTTCCCAAACATTCGCAGGGTATTGCTTTTTTGAATTTTAGAGTCCGGAATATTGTAAACAGTTACACTGTCGCGGTTGTCTACTTGAACTCGCTGTATTTTTAATCCAGCCACTCTATGGATAAAGGTGTCAACGTCCAGTCCTTCATGCATTGCAATATTTTCGGACTCATACATCTTCTTGATATCTTCGGTCGAATCCGAGAATATAATTTGTGTCGTTCCATTTGTGGCAATTAGATGTTTTTCGTCGATGGTCCAGTGCCAAAAAGGAAGATATGCTGATTCGGAGAATAAAGATGGCGGTGTTCGAACAACTTTTGCTGCTTTAACAGCAATCGTGTTTGCCTTTCCTGCAATCAAAGAATTGAAGCTGTAGGGGTGTTTTTGTGCATTCAGCTGAGACGTCTGTGAAAGTGTGAGCTTTGCGGGTATAGATGACCATTGCGTGTTTTCGTCTGAATGGGAAAGAAGATAGTCCCATCCTTCGTCATTAATCTCTTTCTCCAATAAAGCGGGCGAAGGATAGTCGGTTATTGCTCCGCCATGTCCGCACCATAATGCCTGGTAAAACGAATCAATCTGGTTTCTTCCATCGTTGGACATAACCTGGTGCATTGTCTGCAATGATTGCGCTACTTGATTCCCATTAAGAGATTCTGCAGCGTTAGTTCCGTCGATAAAATCTTGCGCTGTCTTTGCTGCTAAGGGTTTTGTAAAAAGTCCGCGCCCATACTGAGGTATGGGGTAGTTGACGATTTTATAGATAGTTTGTTCCCGATTTTGCTTTGCAAGCATCCCTAAAGTCATGGTGTTGCTGATGAGGGAGTTGATGGTTTTGCTCTGAAGCTCAAGAGTGCTCTTATCGGTAATTTCACTAAAATCTTCGATTGTGAGAATGATTGGATGGAAAATGTCTAATAGCTTTGCATCCTCAAATATCCAATTAATATCGGACGTTGTTCGTATATATAAATATCTTTCTTGTTTATTCCAGTCGATGACCATATCTGGAATAAAAGTATGATTGAAATAGTCGGTATATCGGATATTTGATTCTGGACTGCACCGTTCGATGTAATACCGTGTCTTATCTTTTATGGATTGAATTGTTTCGATTTCATCGCTGCGCATCATAGGACATCATCATCCTTCTTTTCCCGTACGATATTGTGCTATTACTCCCATTTCCTCTCTGGAAATAGTTAGAAAATCTTCCTGTTCTTTTGAAAGAACTAGGAGCCATATGTCTTTGGACAAACTATTGAGAAACTCTTCCTCTTGGGAAAGGGCTTTTTCCGCTTCTTGAGTATCTGAAATATTCAGAGATCTCAATCGATTTCTTTTGTCTAGGATTGCTTTCTTGATTTCTTCTGGTGAATGCAGCTGGTTCCATTTTGTAACCCTAAATGGAGACCAGGTGATCCATAGAAAAACGTCAGTGAATTTCGGATCTTCTTTTCTGGCTACGTAGCATTTTGCCAAAAAATCAGTGAACATGGACGATTGGTCACTGGCGCTGGAGTAGTTCTTAACCTCTGCGAAGAAATTTTCTCCTTCTCGGGTTTTGTCGGCGTCATCGCCTTGTCCAATGAACGTTCCACCTAAATCAAAGGAGAAGGTATTGTTGTCGCCTGGCCATTTGTAGGTTAACTTTTTAACGGCTGTGCGATCGGGGTTGACCCATTGCACTTTGGCTCTTAATGTGCGTTCGAGCCATCTTTTAGCTCGATGAGCGCCTTCCTCACCTTTACGTTGTATTTCTTCACCCGACGGCATGAGATAACTATATCTCTTTTTATGAATTAGGGGGATTGCTTGTCGAAGACAACGTGGATAACGATATATCATCATGAACTCATACTGACAGGGAATGCTCTCTTTGTCATAGGGCTTGAACTGACCGGTCTTACCGGACACGAGGTAGAACGTTGTGAGGATGAGGCTCTAGAACAGGGACATTCCATGATTCATGTGCGTTTGAGGTTGGGTTTGGTCTGTTCCCTGTCGAGGAAGAACCATGCGGAGATGGGGGTGTGGGGTGGGACATCTATGCTGCAGGTTTCGTATGGTCGTATCGTGTTGGCATGAGACCGATGGATCACTTAGATTGTTATTGAGTGCGGTTCCCGTCTTCAATGAATTCTGTTATATGCTAATCGCTACTTCGTGTTGCAGCCAACTCCATCGGATTCGTAGGTATCCTATATCCGCAGTAGCCATGTCTCGCCGAGTTGGCTTGACTGTGTGAGGTTGTGCGAAGGGCTGAGGATAGTTATGTATTACGGTGCTCGGTCTTTTAATGACGAAAAGGAGCTTACCTAGTCGGGCATCGCGGTGCTTTGTGTGGACGTGCTCATGACAGATTGTGCGGTAGCGCTAACACTGGTTAAGTGTGGCATGGAGAAATGACGTGTGGCTTGCCTCGTGCTATGTACCGCACGGTCCATTCGACGATTGTTCTTCGCCGGGCCGGGGATGCTTGCGTGCTGGATGCCTCCGACGCTCAGGCTGGCGTCCCGGTTATTGACATGTTTTATCAGACCCGATACGCTATGTTTTTCCGTCGATCTGCGGCAATTGACATACGGGTAGTGTAGGTTTGTTCCTACAAGGCCAACTTGAGTGGATAACGGCTGGGTTCCTGAATGGGAGTAAGACTTTAGGTCGAGAATTCCTTTGCCCCTGGGGTTGGCCTTGTGTCATTTCCCCATCCTTTTTGTTTTATCCTTCATTTGGATGACGTGCTGTGGATTTTTGGAGATTTCATCGACGATAAACGCGACTGCCTGAGCTGTCGCATATTTCGATGCTGTGCCAGTCGCGGAGTTTGTCGTCGTAATTGTGGATGTTGGCTTGAAATATCGGGCCATAGGTGATTTCGTATTCTTCGACCACTAAATGAGTGCCAGTGTTTCGAAGTTCGTCGATGGATTCGAGATTGAGACGGACGGGTTCCTTGCCGTTGGTCATAACCTTTTTGATACAGTCCGCCAGCATAATGACAGGGTCAGCTTAATCTCATCATGTCGATAGTTGAAAACAAAATATGTAGAAATACAGTTCTTTGCTGACGTAAATATGCAAACACGAACGCATCCAACAAGATTTTGCCTTGTGTAATAAAGCGGCATATTCTTGAACATAATTATCTGAGAGCAAGTATGGAAAGGGATTGTTGTGACTGATTTTTTCAATGTCATAATTGGTGGGCATAAAAAATACGCGTTTCCTGAAGACAGGATTTTTGAAGAAACACAGAAGAGTGTCTCTGCTCTGTTTAAGGACGAGGATGGGGATCCTGACTTTCATAAGCTTCAGCAGCTGCCTACTATCATGACTCCTGAATATGATGAGGACCGTCCGGCAACAGCACGCATAGGCTATCTGGGACAAGATAACTATGATCCTTATCTTGAAACAGTGGTTGCTTCGTTTCCTGCATTTAAATTAAACGCATTCCTGCCGCGAAATGGTTGGTTGGGACAAAGAACTCGCTGGATTGTGCTGCGTGGCGATCCGTATCGTATGCTCGGTAATTTGCAGCAACAGCAAATTACTCCTGTGGATAGTCCTTTCGTGATGAAGTTTCCGGAAGTTGCAATTGAGGGGAGAAGAATCGGTGTGATGATGCCATTCGGGGGTGGTTATCTCACGGCCGGTAATGACCCAGTGTACAAAGCGATTAAAGATGCAGCTTCAGCGTGTGATTTTAAATGCGTTCGAGCGGATGAATATGTATCTCCTGAAGACATTAAGAAAAATATTTTAGAGCTTATCGAGGGCTCTAAGGCTATTATTGTCGATTTAAGTGGATCGAATCCTAATGTTTTCTACGAAATGGGAATGGCACATGCTCGTGGACGTGTTGTGATTCCGATATGTGAAAAGGACAATAGTCAAACATTGCCGTTTGATGTGAGTCAGTTTCGTACAATTTTCTTTCACAAGGATAATGATTGGGGTCTTAAAGGACTTACCGATAGTCTGATTCAAACATTGAAAGTAATTTGATGATTTCGCTTTTTGGTCAAGCAATTGCAATTATTGGTTTTTAACAAATGGATGTTGTAGTGCTTAACAGAGCGGTAAAAGTGTCTTAATTTTTAAGTGGTTCTTGGGTAATGATTCGCATTGCGGCATGAGGTTCTCGTCACAAGTACGGCTGTTTTTGGCTGGACGTAAGCGGACTTCTGGTAGGTGAATCATGAAGTCCGGTGAGCATTATGGCGAGGGCTCCTACGGTCGGCATCTGAAGGGAATCGCCGACGGCGAGATTATGCTAACCCTCTAATCAAACGATTTGATGCAGTTATTTTATCGTTTGTTGCTTGAGCGGCGAATGATTCCCAATCTAACAACCTTGACTTTTGAACACTAAAAGGCCATAATGCTCCTTATGGATTGGGAGTGCCCGATCGGCGAAGGTCTTGGAAGAAATTCCAAGGCCTTTCGTTCAATTTTCTTGGGAATTGCCATACACTATTTTGTTTTTCTATTCCGTAGGGTCAAACTGTGGATAGATTTTCAATCCATAACCTTCAAGTTTTCCATCATGTGAAGTTCGCATTTTTGGTAGGAGCATTTCCCAAGCTCTGTTATGCTGCTCGGGATGCAAATAATGAACGCCTATGGGTCTTGCCACAAGATCGGCGAGTTGAAGCCCGGGCAGATTTGCTTTCTTGCTAATACAATGGAAATCAAACATGCCTTTTATCCCGTTGAGGTTGGATTGCTCTACCATTTTTTTGAATTCTTCTTCAAGAGTTCGATCTTCGTTACGTCTGCGGCTTTCGAATATGATTGGAATTTTACGCCCGCGTTGCTCGTGCTCTTGTATTTCGAAAAACGCGCGTTCCACTCCAAATTTTGTACCAACGGAATATGGATTGTCTGGCGTATTGAAATGTGAGTATTTGCGTTTATCGATAAGGGAAGACATGATTGTGTATTGGGACTCAATCATGATTTGATTGAGCCTGTCGAAGAATATCACGAATTTCGTCGCGCATGAGAATATTGAAATCTCCTTCACGTTTTCGAATTTCGCGTTCATGAAGGATGGGAATGTCGGAACCAGAGAAATCAAACTTGAGACGTAGAATCTCTGGCACCACGTGAGTATAATAATGAGTTTTTTCAAAGATACAGAATGACAGTACGAATACGGGATAACTGGCGTTAATTGAATTCAGGCTTTGATCGCCGCTTTCGTCAACAAAAACGATATAGTCACCAAAGTTGCTGTTGTATATCCTTATCCCTTGTGATTCTGGTATGTTTTTGAATAGTACCAAATTCTACTTGCTTGTATGGGCATTTGTAGCATAATTAAAAGGGTGATAGAAAATTGGTGACAGGCTTTTAACGCAATGGCAGAAGGGACTGTAAATGCGTATTAAGAGAGTAAAAATTAAAAACTTCCGTACACTTTACGATGTAACAATTGATTTTCATAATATTACTACGTTTATAGGGCCAAATGGTTCTGGAAAATCAACAGTACTGTATGCTTTGGATTGGTTTTTTAACGGATCCAAAGATGGCGAATTGACAGAAGAAGATGCTACTTATAATCATGCTGACGAACCGATTGAAGTGTCGGTCACATTCAATCAGCTTACAGACTCTGATAAACGAGCGCTCGGAAAGTATTCTCCGCAAGGCGCAGATGAATTTACTGCTTGGAAAACTTACGACAAAGGCAAAGAGATTCTGTCCGCAAACTCAAAAGGTAACCCTCTTTTTAACGACATTAAGAGATTGGCAAAAGCAGGTGATAAAAAAGACGCTTATAACGATCTGCAAAATAGACATCCAGAATTGAATCTCCCGAAAGCAGCTACTGCGTCTTCAATAAATGAGGCAATCTCAGCGTGGGAACAATCACATAGCGATCAGCTTGAAGATATACCTGAAGAAGTGTCAACTTCTTTTAATGGTTTTAACGGCAATGCCGCGATGAAGGATATTTTCAATTTCACTCTTGTAAAAGCTGATTACCGAGCAAGCGAGGAGTCTGAAGATTCCCGAAACAGTATTCTCGGTTCAATTATTGGGAGAACCGTCGACCGCAGTGCAGCGGATGAAAGAATTCAAGAGCTTTATTCAGGCATTGAAGAACAAAGAAAACGAATATATGACGAGATATATGGCAAAAAACTCGATGACCTATCCTGCAAGCTGAATTCTATTATAGAGGGATATTCCGTAGGTAGAACAGTTTCGGTTATCTCAGAAACGCAAGAAATCAAACCTCCAAAAACAAATTTTGGCATTCGTGCGCATGATGGTGAAGATGAAACGGAAATTACGAAACAAGGGCATGGATTTCAACGTATGCTTCTGATTTCCGCGCTGCAGCTACTTGCAGAAACATCCAGCCCGAACAAGACTGAAGGCACTCTCTGTCTTGCTATCGAAGAGCCTGAACTGTATCAACATCCTATTCAGGCATTGACTTTTGCGCGAGTGCTCAGAATTCTGGGTGAAGATAACGATAGTGGCATTCAGATTATGTATGACACTCATAGTCCATATTTTCTTGAGCCACAACATTATGATCAAATCTATCGTTTTATTCGGAAGCATGGAAAAAATACAACAGTCAAATTATACAATGTGGTGGAGAAAGAAGTCGACGAAAAGCTTAGGGCATCAGGACAAAAATCGATTAAAACATCCATGGGACATATCATTTGCAATGATTTATCCTCTGCACTTTTTTCAAATGTGGTCATCCTAGTAGAAGGTTCGTCTGACAAGGCGATTCTCGAAGAAGTTGCTAACCGATATTTTGAGGATAATATACAGCTTTCTTCTACCATGGCATTGGGAAAATATGGAATACAAATCCTACCAGCAATCGGCAAGCCTAATATTCCTAAGCTTCATGCTATCCTTGATAAATTTGGTATTACTTCGTTAGTGATGTTTGATAATGATCAATCTAAAAAAACTGGCGATGTAAGTGGTATGGCTAAAGAAAATGACTGTATGTCTCAGTATTTTAGAATTGAGGAAGAATGTGTTGATTGTCGATGGCCGCAAGCGGGTCTATATTCCAATAATACTATTTTTGTCGTTGAAGATAATCTCGAAGAGTTCATGAAACAAAAATGGCTCGGTTGGGAAGATGCCTTATCCCAATCTTGTGATGAACTTAACATAGATAAGAACAGGAATAAAAAGAACGAGATGGCGTATCGGTTGGCTGTGCATAAGCTTGATATTAAAGAATGTCCTTCTGAAATAGTTGCTTTTCTTGAGACTGCAATGTCTGCTGCTAGAAGAATTGTATGATAATTGAAACTTATTGCCTTTTCATCAAAATAAATCTGCGTGACATCGCCAATTTTTGCACTGGCATTCGGCATACATACCGGATGGAACGATGATTAGTCATTGTTTTCTCCATGCTTCGTTGCAGATTGCCTGCTCATGGTCGTATAGGAAAGCCGGGCCGCTTCGATAGTCGGTGTGCAGCTGAGTTCCCATAGCGGAATCTGCTTCGTCAATTGAATGGCCATATCCAGGTACGACTGTGCGCCCTGCGTGTTTTGGGTCTGTAGCTTTGTTGAAGAAGCTAGGGGGAGTCCCTGTATGCTGTTCACGTGTTCGATGTGGTTGTCCGGAGCCTGTTTGATGAGACATATTCCGGCCACGGGGCGCTAATGTTCGAACCGAGGACATGCTTGCCGCGCCATGGGGTGCCGAAAGCGCGGACTTCGCCGGAGTCGAAGCGAAGCAGTGGCTTGTCGTGTGTTTCTGCAAATTGGCGTCCACAGTATGGGCACTATTTTTCAGCAGCATAGGCGGCTGGCTTCCAGCGGAAACTGCGCCGTCGGAACCCGCCGCCCTTTTTCTTGGTTATCTGGTCATGAGGGCGTGCTCGCTGCGGTAGGAGCCTCCCTCGAATCCGGCGAGCCTGCCGTGGTGCACGGTGCGGTCGATCAACGCGGCGGCCATGTTCTTGTCGCCGAGCACGCGTCCCCAGCCGGAGAACTCGATGTTCGTGGTGTAGACCACGCTCCGGGTCTCGTAGGAATCCGATATGACCTGGAACAGGAGCCTGGAACCCTCCTCGTCGATCGGCATGTAGCCGAACTCGTCGATGATCAGGAGCCTCGCCTTGGCGATCTGCCGGAGCTCCGTGTCGAGCCGGTCCTCGCGCTCCGCGCGGCGCAGCCTGGATTGGCAACGGTGCGTTGGGCGGTTTCTTAGAGGACGAGTCCCTGTTCGGTGAATTCCTTCGGACTCCGGTATCCAAGGGTGGAGTGGAGCCGCTGGTTGTCGGACCACCACACGTAGTCGTTGAGGTCGCGCCTCGGCTGCTCGATCGTGGTGTAGTGGTTCCGGTACACGAGCTCCTTCTTCAGCAGCCTGTTCGTCGATTCGACCACGGCGTTGTCGTAGGGGTTGCCCTTGCGCGACAGCGATCTTTTGATGTCGAACACGTCGGGCAGCTCGTCGATTGTTTATGGTCAAATAAACGTGTACGGCGTCACCACCAAATCTGAACGGCATAAGCGTTCATATTGGACACGGACGGCGGACGGAAATGGCATCGGCGGAAGAAAAGCGCCGGTGCCGTACGGTTCCTGATAGATTCCCGAGTGCTAACAACCAACACATGGTCCTCGGGAGGAAAGGAATGACGACACCGGTGCGTATTCAACAGAGTATCAGGCAGCTCGAGACGAAAGGCCTGACGCATACGCAGATAGCTAGGGAACTGGGCGTTTCGCGGACGACCGTGGTCAAGTACGCGACCCGCGATTATTCGCCCGTTCCGCCGACCGGGGGAACTGCGAGCCGTTCCCTGGTCGCGGGCGAGTACGCGCGCAAGGCCGACGAATGGCTCGAGGCCGACCGGCGCATGCCACGCAAACAGCGGCACACCGCCCGGCGCGTACACGAGCGGCTCGTGGAGGAATGCGGCTTCGAGGGCAGTTATTCGTCGGTGCAGCGATGGGTCAAGCGCTGGCGCCAACGCCACCGCGGCGAGGCCGAGGGGTTCAGTGAGCTGGAATGGGCGCCGGGCAGCGCCGCAGGTCGATTTCGGCCAGGCCCTGGCCGTGGTCGCCGGCGTGGAACGGACCGTGCATTTCCTGGTGGTCTCGTTCCCGTACTCGAACATGAGATACGTGGCCGCGCTGCCGGGAGAGACCGCGGAATGCGTGTGCCATGGTCTGAACAAGGTGTTCTCCCATGCCGGCATGGTCCCCCGCGTGCTAGTGTTCGACAACGCCACCGGGGTCGGCCACCGCAGGGCCGACGGGACCGTCACCCAGACGAGGCTGTTCTCGCTGTTCTGCGCGCACTACGGCTTCGAGACGAGGTTCTGCAACCCCTATTCCGGCTGGGAGAAGGGAAGCACGGAGAACGCGGTCGGTTTCCTGCGCCGCAACCTGATGGTGCCGACGCCGTCCGCGGAGGGATGGGACCGGCTCACGGACGCGTGGTTGGAACGCTGCGACGAGATCGCGCGCGGCGTCCACTACCGCGAGGACGTGCCGATCCGGGACCTGTTCGAGACGGACCTCGACCACATGCTCCCGCTGCCGCCGTCCATGTTCGACGCGTGCGACTGGCGCGGGGTGAAGGCCGACAGGACCGGAACGGTCACGATCGACTCGAACCGCTACCTCGCGGGCCCGAAATGGCATTCCATGCGTCTCATGGCCGGCGTGCGGGCCCTGCGGGTCGAGCTGCGTTCCATGGACGGCGAGCCGATCGTCACGTTGGAGCGCAGGTGGGGGCGCAGCCCCGACACCGCGATGGACCCGCTGTCGCTGCTCGCCATCATCGCACGCAAGCCGCGTTCGTGGGGCGAGAGTCCCATACGCTCCGACTTCCCGGAGGAGACGCGCGTGCTGCTCGACCGGATGGAGCCGCGCGAACGCGGCCTGCTGGTCGACGACATCCGCCACGCGGCCGTGGTGAGTGGCTTCCGTGCGGCCGTCATGGCCGTCGTCGAGATCGTCGCCGCGGGCAGAAGGCCCGACAGGGCCGCGATCGACCAGACGGCCAGGCGGATCGCGCAGGGCGACGGTCCCGAATCGAGGGCCAGGCTCGACACGTACAGCAGGTTCATGAGGGAGGACGGCGATGAGTGAGTCGACGGACGCCGCGGCGGGCGGACGCAGGGGCGGGCGGACCGTGAGCAAGTCCACCCCGGACGAGGTCATGGAGCTCGCATGCGGGCTGCCGTTGACCAGGAGCGTGCTGCGTTCCGTGGTCGCGGGCGCCACGCCCGGCCAGCTCGGCGTGCTGGCCGACCTGTTCAGGGCCGAGAACGCCAGCCGGACGGAATCCAGGCGCGCCAGGCTGATCAGGAACGCGGGATTCCCGTGCGTCAAGGGCTTCGACGGATACGACTGGGGCATGGCGTCGTTCCCCGCCGACTGGGGGCGCGAGCAGCTCATGGACCTCGGTTTCGTGGACCGGGCCGAGGACCTCGTGCTCTACGGCGACGTGGGATGCGGCAAGACGCACATGGCGATCGCCACGGGCATGCTGGCGTGCGAGAGGGGCATGCCGGTGAGGTTCTTCACCGCGTCGTCGCTGGTGATGCGTTTGCGGCGGGCGAGGGACGAGAACCGGCTCGACGCGGAACTGCGCGCGATAGGCCGCGCCAGGCTGCTGGTCATCGACGAGCTGGGCTACCTGCCGATCGACATCGACGGGGCCAGGCTCCTGTTCCAGGTCGTCGCGGATTCCTACGAGAAGCGGAGCGTGGTGTTCACCACGAACCTGGAGTTCGGACGGTGGGGCGAGGTGTTCGGAGACGGCGACATGGCCGCCGCGGTCATCGACCGCATCGTGCACCACGGAAGGATCGTCAGGTTCCGTGGCGAGTCATACCGCAACAGCCACTCCCTGATGAAATAAACGAAAAGAGCGGAACCAACCCGGCCGCCGGTGACGGTGTCCATTTTGAACGCCGATGGTGTTCAGATTAACTGGTGACGACACGCAGATTTATTTGACGAAAGACACGTGGTCCCGACTGCCTTGGCCCCGCGGACGGCCTTGGCCGGCGCGCGGCGGTGGCGCCAGATGAACCGGGCGGACGAGTTGACGCCTTTGACGCCCTTGCGGGCGGCCTTGAAGGTCAGGTCGCGTGTGGCGGCGCCCAGCTGAGACGCGGGGTCGTCGTCCGCGGCGGTGAGCCGTGCGGACGCCTCGTCCATCCAGTCCAGGCCGGTGGTTCCGATGCGTTTGACGCCCCTGCCTGCCTTTTTCAGGCCGCCGCCGACATGCTTGCCGATCATGCGGCTCGCCTTGCCCTTGGCGGCGAATCCGCCGATGCGGGCGCTGGGCTTCGCGTCGGATAATACGAGAGGCTTGCCGGCGTGCTTCCTCGCGTCGGCGATTCGTTTGGCCCTGGCCGCGCCCGGTTTGCCTTTCCGCAGCGCCCTGTCCAGCTGTCTCGCGGTCTTTTCCTCGGCCTTGTATGCGGCGACCATGGCCCGTTTGGGGCGGGTCATGACGGCGCGGGCCCGTCCGGCCACATGGCCGACGGCGTGCGCGGCCGTGGCACCGGCGGACATTGAGGTCCTGGCGGTGAGTTCCATGGCGGTGTGGCCCATGGTGTCGGCGATGTCGGCCCGGTCGATGCCGGCCTGCGCGGCGTTCGACGCCATCATGGTGGTGGCGTGGCCCAGCCGGTCGCACAGGCCGGTCCCGCGGCGGACGCGGACCTTGGCCGGCTGCGCGGGGACGGCATGGGCGCGGGCCGCGGCGTATCGTGTCGGCGCGGTGCCTCGGAAGACCCTCCTACCGCCCGTCGCACCGGTCCCGACCTGCCGTCCGGCTCCTGTGGGGCGGACGGGATTCGTGCGCCGCGAGACGGTGCGGCGCACGAATCCGCCGTGCAGATGGTAGGGGCTTCCGGTCCGGGCGTATGCGGCGTGGCGCGCGGACGTCCGGGCAGTCGGCACGCGGGTCCGGTCGCCGGGGACCCGGTATCGGCTCGGCGTGTGGTCGCGCCGCTGCCGGTCGACCGGGGTTGTCGCGGCATGCGATTGCGTGCGGACGGCGTACCGCCGATGGCGGTGGTACTGTCCCGCGCCGCCGTATGACGCGCGGGCCTGCCGCCGTTGCGGATGGCGTCGGGTGTACTCCGACCGGTATGCGGCCATGGGGGCCGGGGACGGCTCATACCCGTGCCGCGTGTCCGACGCCTGTGGTCGGCGGCGGTTCGACGTCCGCCACGCGCCGGCCGTGTCGACGCGGCGCGTGGCCCGGTAGGCGGAGCGTGCGCCCGCATGGCGGGCATGGGCCTGGCTCATGATGCGCTACTTTCCTTCCTGTTCCTGGAAGCTGGTGGAGTACAGCCGGTAGAGGTCGCCGCCCGACGGGATGCGCCCGTCGAACGGGACGAAGGCGCTGCCGATCTTCATCAGGCCCTGGCCGGGCAGCACGCCGGTGAAGTACTGGCGCTGCTCCTCGCTCAGGTTCAGCACCTCCGAAGGTGACATGCGCATGATGCTTCTCCTCTGGGATGCGACATCACTGAAAATCGTTGAAATTCCAATCAAAACCACTCTGAACAATCCCGATTTCCCCGAAAAATAGAATCCCCGAGGCCGCAGGATGGCACCTTATCCAAAATCACCGGCATAGGCAATTACTCTTTCTTCTAATGGTTTTCCAAGAAGTAGAGAAAGACAAAACAACCGATGTCCAACGGAGACAGGAAAAGACGAAAATGGGGATGCGTCGTCGCCCGCAAGGACGCGGACGGAAGGATCGTCTCCTGGCAGGCCCGATACCAGAGTCCCGTCAATCCCAGGCAAAGAATCTACCGCCGATTCGGATTGGAATTCCAGACCGAGGCGTACCGTTGGCTCGACGAGGAGCACGCGCTCGTCATCGACCATAAAAAGGGAATCCGCAGGTGGACGCATCCGTCGGCGAGGACGATGCACGGCAGGGTCCTGTTCTCCTCATACGCGACACGGTACGTCATCAACCTGCGGAAGAAGGACGGGTCGGAGCTGAGCGGCAGAAGCAAGCGGATCCAGAAGGCGGCCTTGGACAAACTGCTCCCCTGGTTCGGCGAGACACCCATGTGCGACGTCACGGAGGAATTCGTCAACGAATGGTATGCGAAGGCATGCGACGAGGTGCGTCCCTCCGCGCTCGAGCACGCGGTCTGGCTGCTCAAGCGCCTGATGAGGGCCGCGACCGAACGGCAACCGGACGGAGGTCCGCCGCTATTGTCCTCGAATCCATGCAACCTCGTCACGAGGAAGAGACCGTCCAAAAGACGCGAGCAGGCGCCGATGACCAGGCAGGAGATCGACACGCTGGTCGAAGGCTTCCCGGAATACTACCGACTGTCGATCCATCTCGCGCTGCTGGTGGGCGGGCTGCGCATCGGAGAGGTCTGCGGACTGCAACTCAGGGACATCGACCTCGACCACAGGCTGCTGTACGTGCGGCATTCCGTGACGCAGGGTCCGGACGATCTGGGCGAATACCGGCTCGACGAGACGAAGACCCCGGAAAGCCACCGAGTCGTACCCATCCCCGCACCGGTCTGCCGCCTCATCAGGGAACATATCGACAGGTTCTGCCCCGACAGGGATCCCGACACGATGCTCTTCCACGCGGTCAGGCACCCGGAACGGGTCCTGAACCCGACGACGATCCAACGGCAGTTCCGCACCGCGAGGAAAAGAATCAACCGCGAGGACGTGACGTTCCACTCCCTGCGCGCGACGCACGCGACGATGTTCATGATCCAGGGCGGCACGCTGCGCGAGACCATGGACGAGCTCGGCCATGTGGACGTCGACGTAGCCGTCCGATGCTACCAACGCGTGGTGCCGAGGCACAGGCGCGACGTCGCCGAACGACTGGCGCTCGAATACCTCCCCGCCGAGGACCCGGCCGGCATCAAGGCGCAGATAACCCAGAAGGAGGAGGAAATCGACCAGCTGCGGCAGACCGTCGCCGGACTCCGGAGAAGACTGGAAGAGCTCGAAGACGACGGAAGGGAACGAAACCAGGCCGGATAGGCATACCCACAAAACCGAAAAACCGAAATAATGAAAAACCAAAACCGGTAAAGACCGGCATCAAACGGAACAGCCTCACACGTCTAAGTGTTGCAACAAGTACAGCGGCAACGCTTAAACGTGTGAGGCAGCCACGGTCGAAGCGCGAGGCAATGCCTTCAACCGACTGGATACCGCGATACCGGAACCGGTAAATACCGAAAAACCGAGATAACGAAACCGGTTTTCAGCCCTCGGAATCCATTACCGTACGACCCTTGCCGAAGAGATGGCCGAACAGCTTCTCACCTGTATCCTCATTGAAATGACATGAGCCGTCGTATCTGATCGGTGGCGACGGCATCGCCGACCGTGTTTTGCATGTGACAAGAGGCCATGGCCGGTATGATACGATTCCTCGTTACACGCAATGGTTCCGTCGGGCAAGAGACGATTGCCTTTGCCTTCTACGCACACGAGGCCGAAGATTTCTCTCCTTTTTCCTTTTCGATCTTTTCCTTTTCGTCCCATAACGTATCCCATAGCTTCAAGATATACGAGACGGTGCTTAGCGAAAAGAATACTTTCATTATCTCCTTCACCAGCGAATCCATGGAAGGTATGAGCATGAGGATGAGGATTATGTCAAAAAGCATCGGATAGATAGCAAACCTCGCTCCAATCCGAGCTGCTTCCGCGTTCTTCCAACCCAGCCAGATTCCAACGCTGCCCTTGCCGCCTTTAGGGATTTTCCTGATGCCCGAATCGTCTTTCCTCGCAATGTATCCCATTAGCAAAAGAGTAAAAAAGTAAAGCACTACATACATAAGGGTAAGAGCGACGGCAAAGTGATACACAGCCTTGCCGTCGCCGTCAGCCGCTATGAAACTCATCGTTAGCGCAGCTATCGCAAGAATAATGAAACCCGACGCCTTTGTCGCGAAGAGGTATCCGGGCCAATAATCTTTGCCTCCCTTATACAGAGGCACCAATATAGAAAGTAATATAAGAAGTATCGCTCCCACTGCGGTCGGCCATTCCGCTTTATTAAAACTAGCAAGAACCCCTACGACGACAAAGGCAATGGCAACAATGACGACAATCGCGCCGACAATCCGGCGCCACAGACCACAATTATCCTCTTTCGATATGCGGCAGTCGATTGTGGCGTCGGCGCACGAGGAATCGCCGTTCCCGACAGAGAGGTTCTTTTCCTTGCCAGCCCTACTCCCACAATGGCTAAGAGCACATTGCGGTGGCTAAAGTCCACACCCTTCGGTGGCTAAAGTCCACGGCAGTTATCCACCGAACCTACCTAAAGTCCACGCATGTCGGTGGCTAAAGTCCACACTTGTTCGATTACTATGGTGGCTAAAGTCCACACTGGATTTTGGTGTGAAAATGCCCCCGCGAGACGGCAATCTCCGGAGGCGTGGCAACCACGAAAGGACCGTGATTGGCAATGGATGATGATACCCGTTTCAAGGATTTGACGCTCCCGGAGGACGAGCCGTGGATGTCGTACGGCTTCATTTCGAAGATCGCCGCGCAGGTCTCCCTGCCCTACCGCAAGCCGAAGGGCGGCGTCAAGGAGATCGAACGACGCAACGGCAGCCTGGTCGTGCGCTACGTGTCCGGTGCGGACTGTCTGCCCTATGGCAAGTACCCGAGACTGTTCGAGCTGTGGGCGTGCACGATGATCAAGACCGATGACCCGTGCTTCGACCCGGAGACGAACACGCTGCATCTGGGCACCACGTTCCGCGAGTTTCTGCGCCTCATCGGCGTGAATGTGGGCGGGAAGAGCCTGCACACCATCAAGCCCCAGCTAGAGCGGCTGTTCAAATGCGTATACATCATCAGCAACAACACCGAGACCACCAGCCAGGGCATAAACTTCACGGTCGCGGAGAAATATCAGATCGATTGGCTGCGGAATGAGCCGCAGTCCCATGGGCTGTTCGAGAACTGGGTGCAGCTGAGCCAAAGATACGTGGATATGCTGCGGGACCATCCGGTGCCGGTGGACCTCAAGGTGATAGCCCGGTTGCGCAAGCCGATGGCGATCGATGTGTACTGGTGGCCGACCAAGCGCGTCTACAACCTGCGCGAGCGGGTCACTATCACCTGGCAGCAGCTCTACCGGCAGTTCGGCAGCGACTCAGAGCTGAAGGAGTTTAAGCGGAAGTTCAAGCTTGCCGTGGCCGAGGTCGTGGAGGTGCACCCGTGCAGGATCACGTTGGGGCCGCAGCGGGTGACGGTGTTCCCGAACCAGACGAGCGTGCCCACGGTGACGCAGACCCGCGCGGTCGAGCGGAAACGCGCCGCCGCTCCGTCCCCTGCCCCGGCGCGGGCCGGGGAGTCCGAGCGGAAGCCTCGTGAGAGCATCGAGGCGCACTGGATCGAGATCGCGGGCTGGGGCGAGGTGTGGATGACGTCGGAGCTGTTCGACGTGGGGCCGGCCCGTGCCCATCTGGAGGGGTCCGTCGATTCCGTTTCGTGTCCGGTGCGCGCGTTTGATGAACGCAATCGCGCCCTGCATGGGTACATCCAGGAATCACTGTTCTGATACGCAGAAAAGTAAATTAACGAAGAAATGATAGATTTTCGTAAAGTGCGTGGTAAACACAGGCAGGCGTATATAACATCTATTATTTAGGTTGATGCGATATGACTTTAAAACACACAAATCAACGTCGGTATATTATTGCGCGTAGATGCATTGTGGTAGTTGTAGTGCTTATTTTTGCACTAATTTCATATTTATTAATATGTAGAATTATTCAGATTCGCGAATCTGAAAATCTTTGTGAAGTTTATAGAGAAGATGCAGTTGCTGCATATGATCATTATTCTGGGTGGATTAATTCGAGTGAGATAACTGAGTATATGGAGCTTTCTGATTCTGATGTTGAATCTCCTAGCGTATTGCATCGTTTCAAAGATGATGTACAGGATGTGTTGGATTACCTTGATGATGAACCAATACCAACATGTAATGCCGGTTTCTTTGAATATGATTTAGCTGAATGGTCAAAATCTCCAAAGTATTATGATAATCAATTGGAAAGCCTTTGTAGCGATGCCGTCAAAAGTGAAATTGAGCTGATTAACGTTATCGAAAAATAACGTGTTGTAACATTAAATGCAATACAATGATATGAGGGGAAACAATCATCACTAGACAGTGAGGCCAATATGTATAGAAAGTGGAGCAAAACCGTACTGGTTGCTATATCTGTAACTGCATTGGCGTTCGGTATACCTAATAGCGCATCGGCTCAGACATCTCAAAATCTTGATGATGTATTAAGTGCTCCCATTCAAAACTATATGCAGAATATAGAGGATGCGTACAAATATCCGTATTCGGATCTTACGGAAGCGCATTTGAATGCACTTTTGCAAAGCGACAGCCGGGATGATCAGCAAAACGCTATTGCTTCAAGCCAAGCCGCACAAGATTTGGTTTGTTTCCAGAAAGGTTCATTGGATATTATATCGGCTTCAGTGGAGTCGTCCATTCTCTCGAGTGAAGTAATTTCCAACACAGCACAAGTTGCCGTTTTGGAAACAAAAACAATTGAATCGCATTCATCTGATGGTTCTACGGTGACTCTGTATGACGGGGAGACCGAGGATCTGACATCAGTTTGGCAGGACATCCATATTCTGACATTGTCAGCGTCATCTGGAAATGCATATACAGTAATTTCAGACCAATTGGTTGATTATTCAGAATACATGCAAGCAAATGATTTGGCTGCTTTTGCAAAGAAATACAGCAAAAACCAGAATTTGTTTGGCATAGACAGTGATTTACCCGACACGGCATACACTGACTCTGTTCCGAACACTCAAGATGAGGGAAACCTGCCAGGTGACACATCGCCGCAGCCTCGGGCATCACAAATCTCGGAAGGTCGTATGCTTAATTATGTAGATAAATGGACCACTGGGCCGGTAGATACTTTTAATACCGAATATCCGATTTTCAAATCTGGTGGAAACTGTACAAATTTTGTTTCTCAGGCAGTGCATGCTGGAGGCCAAGCTCTTGTTCCGTATAATCTTGTAACAAAATACTTTACGAATGTCTGGGACTATGATACAGAAAAGAATGATTCTTCACGGACCTGGTCTAATGCGGATTACAACTATAAATTCATGCTCAACCATTCTGGATCTTTCACAGCTGCCTCTTCTGTTTTCAAAACATATATGGGGTCGATTATTTACTATGATTGGATTGATAGTAGTGGTGCCAATAATCCTGATGGTACTTTAGATCATGCAAATATTGTTGTTGGCGTATCCAGTGATGGAATGCGTTATATATCACAGAAATCACCACTTCGTGCAAACATACCGTACAGCACATTTTTACTTAAAGCGTATTCGGAAGGAAAGACTAAGATTAATACAGTGGAACTAAACCTCATTTATTAAAGAGGCTAAATACATTCTTAGCAATATACAGCGCGGCTTTTCTGACCCTAGGCCAGGTAGACAGAAAAAGTCGCGCTGTATTTGTTGATATAGAACCTAATATTCATTTGGTTTGAAGCCATTGTTCTATGGCTTGGTTGATGGTCTCTCCCATTTTCATGCCGTTGTCCGCACAGTATCGTTTGAGTTCGGCTTTGAGGTCCGCGTCCATCTGGAACGTGGTCATGACCTTGCGGACGGTTTCGCCGTCGCCGCGGCCGGTGTTGTCCTGCACGTCCATGAGCTTGGTCACGGGTTTTCCTTCGAGTTCTCGGCGTGGCTGCATGCTCATGGTGAGTCGTCCCGAGGCCTTCTTCATCGCAGTTCCCCTCTCAGTTCGTTCCACACGTCCTCGTATCCGTTGAGGTTGCTTCTGAATGTGTGGCCGAAATCGGCCTTGAAGTCCTCACGCAGCGGGATCTCCGTGTCGAAGATGCCGGCCCCGTATTCCTCGACGGCGGTCCTGAACGCGCGCAGGGCGTTGGTGCCCTTGCGGGCCATGACGATGAGCACGGCGTAGTCCTTGCCGGCGTCCTGGCATTGGGCGGCGGTGAGCATGGTCTGCTGCAGGTCGATGGGCGAGGACAGGGTGGGGATGACCACGAAGTCGGCGGTCTTGATGACCTCGTCCACGACGGCGCCGTTCGGCGGGGTGTCGATGACGATCAGTTCGCCGTCGCGGTCCGGGCGGCGTTCGCGCATGCGCCGTATCTCGGCCTGGTTCTTCGACACGACGGGGAAGGGGAGCGGGTCGTCCGCGTCCTCGGCGGCCTGTGCCCACAATGTGGCGCTGCCTTGCGGGTCGGTGTCCACGACCGTCACGCTCAGTCCGGATCTTTGGGCCGCGGTGGCTATCGCCAGCGAGCTGGTGGTCTTGCCGACCCCGCCCTTGATGTTGGTCACGCCGATGATCATCCTGCCTCCCGGAATATTTAAATATTTATTTTTATTTATTTATTGTAGCATGGCCGATGGTCTTCGCCCCAGGGTCAGATGCCGGCCCCGTAGCCTGCGCCGTGGCCCGCGCCCGCCGACCATGTCGGCGTCGCTTGGAAGGGGTCTGCATCATACGAGATCGAGGGGTGGGAGTCGTAGCCGAGCAGGTATTCGGTCTCGCGTTCGCGGAGCATGGCGGTGTAGTCGACCCATCCGGGTCGGTGGCCGAGGGCCCGTTCGAGTTCGGCCAGGTCGTTCGTGATCTGCTCGCCGCGCGGGGCGTCCTGCCATGCCTGGTCGATGGCGGTTCTGTCGTGTTCGCGCACTTCGAGGCTCTTCCTGAGCTTCCGGGTCGCCTGGTCGATCTGGCGTGGGGTCATGGTGCGGAGCTGGTCCCGGTCCAGGCGTTGGTAGGCGGCGGTCTCGACCAGGGTGCCGAGCACGGCGTCGTCGCGGTATCGTATGTCCTCCGGTTCCTTGAAGTACGGTTCGAATTCGCCGTTGTAGTTGAACTGGTCGTTCCGCAGCACCGGCATGGCCCATCCGCCCCAGTTCGGATGTTCCTCCCGGAATCCGGTCAGCTCGTTCCAGAACCCGCGGCCCCAACCCTCTTCGAGCCGGCCGAGGACGGAGTTGTACTCATCGATCGCGTCGGGTCTGCGCATGTCGCGCAACGCGGCCAGGCGCGCCCGGTCGCCCAGGGTCTCCGCCTGCCGTATGTCCGCCATGCTCCGGCGGTCCGCGTTGGTCCGTAGGACCTCCTCGTATTCGTTGCCGAGCTCTTGGACACGGGCGCGCAGACGCTCCGGCGCACTGATCTCCGGATCACGTTCCCGCTCGTGTTCGAGGTCACGCATCCGATCGCGCAGATCGGTCACGGCCGGCGTCTCCTCCGCCTTGGCCCGGGCTGAGGCGATGCGGAGCTCATGATTGCTCCGGTATTCGCCGTAGCCGATGTGCCACCGGTCCTCGAACTCCGCCCGTGCGGCCTGGTATCGCATCAGTGACTGGTTCGCGCGTTCGGTGGCCTCTCCGGCCAGTCGGCGTCGGCCCATCACGAAGCTCCTGTATCCCGGTTCGTTCCGGTCGGTCAGGCGGAGCCTTTCGGTCTCGTCCTCGTGATGACGTTCCAGCAGCCGGTGCACGTCCCGCCAGTCGTCCGCCATGTCCCGTTCAAGCCTTGCGGTCTCGGAGTCAAGCGCCGCGCCGCATTTGTCGGATAGTTCGCGCAGGCGGTCCCGGTAATCGTCCGCGACGTGTTCGGCCCGGCTCCGCGCCGTATCGTACTGATCCCGCATGTCGCGGATGCGTTCGGACAGTTCGCCGGCGCGACGCTGCTCCCGTTCAATCTCCGCATGGAGCTCCGGCAACGGCTCCGAAGCCCATACCCTTCGATCGGCGCCCTGCAGGAGGCCGGTCTTCCGTTCTTGCAGCCATCGGTCGAGGTCACGCAGTTCGGACGACTCCTCGGCGTTCAGGCCGGCGTCGACGGGTTCGGCCATCTGCTCGATCTGCTCGCGGAGATTGTTCTCGGCGGCTTCGAGCCCCTTGTCTCCCTTGTCCCTGGCGATGATGCGGGTCAGGGTGTCGAGGGCGTCCTCGTCGCCGCCCGCGGTCATGAACACCTGGTTGCCGGTCTTACCGCGGGTCAGGGCCACATAGGCGTCGGCACCGGACGCGCCCTCGGCGGCGTAGAAGATCGCGTGCCCGCTCGTGACGCCCTGGGCGCCGTAGGTGGTGCTCGCGTATCCGAGCTGCACGGCCTCGGCCACGTATTCGGCGGGGAGCCTGTAGGTGCGTTTCCCGTCCCCGACGAGCATCCCCGACCGTTCGTCGATCCCGAGCACGGCGAACGTCTGCCGGTTCGCCACGCCTATATGGTTGTCGTTCCTGCGGGTCATGACGATGTCGCCCACATGGATCTCCTGGCCGTCGATCATGGAGGCGCAACGCTCGTCGCCCAACTGGCCGGCGTCGAGCCTCAACCGTTGGATCGCCCGGTTGACCTCGGCGGCCTGCCGGTTCGTGACGGTGCTGATCGTGGTGTCCGGGTGCTCCATCCACGCGGCGGCTATCGCGTTCACGGTCGCCTCGTCGCTGTCCCAATGCCGGACCATGCCGCGATCGAACAGTTCGCCGGCCAACCGTTCGGCGTTGGCGGGCGTCCGTTCGCGCAGGCGGATGGTGTAGGCCGCGTAGTCGGGGTCCTTGAACCGGTGCACGTCGCGCATGGCCACCACGTTGCCCGTGTACCGTTCGGCCAGTTGCATGACGCCGCCGCGGCCCACGGCATTCAGTTGCATGGTGTCGCCCACCAGCGTCAGTCTCGCCCCGGTCTCGTCGGCCACGCGCAGCAGCGCAAGCGCCTGGTCCTGGTCCATCATGCCGGCCTCGTCATCTCCCTTATCCCGCAGCTCCACCTGCTTCTGGAAGCGGCCCCGCTGGTCGATGGGGTCGTTGAGCTCGGAGAAGGCGTTGCCCATCTCACTGTGGCAGATGAACAGCTCGAACCGCTCGACTGCCCCTCGGCCACGCGATACCAGGGGTGTTCGGGATCGGTCTCGTCGTTCCGCCAGCCGTATGCCTCCAGCAGACGCATCAGGGTCCCCGTCCCGGTGCCGACCTCCTCGCCCGCGACCAGCGCCGCCTTCTGGGTCGGCGTGGCGATGACCAGCCGTTTGCCGTTCTCCCGGCAATAGTCGTTGACCGCGTTGAGCATGTGGGTCTTGCCCGCGCCGGCCGCGCCCTCGACCACGGCGAGGGGATCGCCCTTGCAAATCGTTTCGACGGCCTCGCGTTGTCCGGCGCCCAGCGTGTACCGTTCCGCGAGATCGTCCAGACGCGGGTTCGCGGTCTCCTCGACGCCGCGGGCGGCCAGACGGCCCTTGAGCTCGTCCTCGCACTCGACCACGGCCCGGCACGTCAGCGACTTCACCCAACCGGCCCTCGCCCGCGGGTCCTCGCTCAGCATGACGCACAGTTCCCGGGCCCGGTCGCGTATCCCCTCGGCCAAGGCTTTCAGCTCGTCGCGCGTTCCCGTCGCCCCGGTCAGGCGCACCTGGTCGTAGGCGGCGACCTCCAGCTGTTCCAGGCTCCACGCGCTGTTCGTCTCCCGCAACGCGGCGACGGCCGCCACGGCGCACCGCCGCACCGCGTCGGCACCGAACCCGACGGCCCGTGGCCGCGGATCCGCCGCCGCGCCGTCGAGCATGGCGGGGATGTCGTAGCCAGCGGCGCGCAGCTCCTCGTTCCACGCCCCGTAGTCCACGCGCGTGTTCCACCGCCCCTTGGCCTGCCTCGTGTCGGCCCATGCCTGGAGGCGCAGACGCATCAGGGTCCGCTCGTCGGGCTCCGCCACCGTCCCGTAGCCGACCATGCCCACGACATCGCCGGTCCCCGGATCACGCACCCGGCGCATGCCGTCCGCATGCGCGGCCCTCCACTCGTCCACCAGCTCGGCCATACGCGCATTGATCGCGTCCCGGCGTTTGCTGAACACGTCCGAAGCGTTCCCGAGCTCCGGCACACGCCCCTGCATGTCCAGCGTCATGCCGTGCACGGCCATCGCGTCGCACAGGCCGGCGTCCCCGTACACCGTGGTCTCGTACACGGAACGGATGTTCTCGTACATGCCGAACAGTCGGCTGCTGTCGATGCTGTACCATTCATCGCCGACCCGCACCCGGTTGATCAGCTCCAGGTGGCGGTGCAGCTCAGGGTCGCCGGCACGGCTGGTGAAATGGGTCGCGGACACGAACATCACCTCGTCCGGCCGCACCCACCGCCGCCTGCCGTCCCCGCAGCGCAGACGCACCGTCAGCCGTTCGGCCAGGAACCTCCTGACCGCCTCCTCGCCACGCGCCTGGGCCTTCATGCGGGCCTCGCGCACGTCCCCGTACACGACCGACGCCACGTCCAGATCCTTGCTGTCGTTCAAAGGGATCTCATAGGCGCGCACGTTCCCAGCACGAAACGACTTCAACAGCTCCCCGCTGTCCGGGTCGCGCCCGTCCAGCAGCATCTCCAAACCGCCGTCACGCAACCGCTTCGAAGAACATTTCGTGCCATCCGCGTAACGATGGAAGCGCAGACCGTCAGAATGCTCGCCAAGGTACGCTTCGAGGCCCTGTCCGGCCTGATTGCAGCCTTTCAGGTACTCCTCCAGGGAACGCCCCCCGGTGGTGACCTTGACGATATGCCCACGCATGACACCAATTCTACCCCGTCGCCACGTTGGATACCGGCTTGCCCACGCAGTGGGCATAAGTACCTTGCTATTGATTAATGATTGGGGTTTTGTGGGTGAGGTATCGGGTCGGATGATGCTGCTGGAATATGGTGGGTCGTATGGATATGCGTATTGGGGTTGGTGATGGCGTGGGGGATACGGGCGGTTGATGTGTGATCATGCGGTGGATCGGCTGGCGGATGGATAGAATTGGATACGCATCGGGCATTGCATATGGAAAGGACGCATACCAATGGATGACGCGATGTACGACATGCAGACCGGCTCGCAGAACGACGGCGCGGGGCACGAGCCCGTGAAGCGCAAACCGGTCCGCCCGGCCGAGCTGCGCCTGGACGACTCCAAGGAGAACCTCGGCCTCGAACGGGTCGATTACGGCTACCTCTCCCCATACCTCGAAACCCAGGAGACACCCGCGGACAGGGTCGCGCGCCGGCTGATAGCCACCCCGTCGATGCACAGCCACAGGGACAACCCCCAATGGTGGAGCCTCCCGGTCGGCCACATCGGCAGGATCAAGGCGCAGAAGACCGCCGCACGATGGGCCAGGGCACGCACGCTCGACGGCAGAACGGTCAAATTCTCCGCCGTCGCGTTCCCGATCCGTGACAGCGACAAGAACCTCTGGGGCGTCGCCATCAGCTACGACCCCGCCGACCAACCGGCCACCGAACCGCACGAGCCGACAGCCGATCACCCCACATTCGACACCGGACATTGACCGGGAGTACGGGCGGGCACTGCAAGGGGATGCGTCTGGCGGACGTGTCCCCTTGCCCGGCTAGCCGAGGGCACATACCTACCTAAAGCCCTTGACTTGCTTAGGGTCGCCTCATGATCCTCAACGTATCCTCGACCAACAGAGTAGCCGCCGCGATGTAGATCGCCCATCGCCAGTGGACACCGATACCGACTAGCGCGGACGTACGTTCGATAAGGTTCCAAAACGGCGCAATCATTTCCATGACGGCGTCTATGCAGATAGCAAAGTTCCGTTGAAATTCCAACGATTTAACAGTGCGTTCCGTATATCTAGAACCGCCGCTCAATCCTATTCCTGCAAGGACTGGGGTCACAGCGCGTACCTAAAGCCCCTCGAATGGTGGCTAAAGCCCACGACGCATGACGGAAACCTACCTAAAGCCCCTCAGATGGCCGAAACGTCTCACGGTGACTAAAGCCCACGTGAGTTATCCACATCCGGCAGAGGTCCTTTCAAAATTCGCTCTCTAAGTATCTGTATATCTGTATATCTGGGACCCCCGCTCAGCCCTACTGCCACAAGGGCTAATGACACATTGCGGTGGCTAAAGCCCCTCAAATGGTGGCTAAAGCCCCTCAAATGGTGGCTAAAGCCCCTCGCGGTGGCTAAAGTACACGCTCATTGGTGGCTAAAGTACACGCAGTTATCCACCGAACGTACCTAAAGTACACGCATGTCGGTGGCTAAAGTACACACCTGCCCTGCTAGCATGGTGGCTAAAGTACACACCGAAATTTGGTATAAAAATGCCCCCGCGAGGCTGGCACCTCCGAAGGCATGGCAACCACGTTAACTAGGAGCGTGATTAGCAATGGTCGATGATACCCGTTCCGGGGAACTGACTCTCCCGGAGGACGAACCGTGGATGTCACACGGCTTCATTTCCAAGATCGCCGCGCAGGTCTCCCTGCCCTACAGGAGGCCCAAGGACAACGCCAGAGAGATAGTCCGGCGTAATGGCAATCTGGTGGTCCGGTTCATCAGTGGCGAGGATTGTCTGCCTTACGGTAAGTATCCGCGCCTATTCGAGCTGTGGGCGTGCACGATGATCAAGACGAATAACCCGTGCTTCGACCCGGAAACGAACGTATTACATCTGGGCACCACGTTCCGCGAGTTCCTGCGCATGATTGACGTGCAGGTCGGCGGACGGCAGCTTAAATCCATCAAACCCCAACTGGAGCGTTTGTTCGCCTGTTCCTACCACATCTCCAACAACACCGAGAACGAGACGAACATGCGCAACTTCGTCGTCGCCGAGAAATCACGCATCGATTGGCTGCGGAATGAACCGCAGTCCCACGGCCTGTTCGAGAACTGGGTGCAGCTGAGCCAAGGCTACGTGGATATGCTGCGCGACCATCCGGTGCCGGTCGACCTCAAGGTGATAGCCAGGCTCCGCAAACCGATGGCGATCGACGTGTACTGGTGGCTGACCAAGCGCGTCTACAACCTGCACGAGCCGGTCACGATCGCATGGCAGCAGCTCTACCAGCAGTTCGGCAGCGACTCAGAGCTGAAGGAGTTTAAGCGGAAGTTCAAGCTTGCTGTGGCCGAGGTCGTGGAGGTGTACCCGTGCAGGCTCACGTTGGGGCCGCAGCGGGTGACGGTGTTCCCGAACCGGACGAGCGTGCCCACGGTGACGCAGACGCGGGCCATCGAACGCAGCCGTGAGGACGACACCAAGCGGAGCGAGAGGGAGCGGAGGAACGCCGAACGCGCCGAGGAACGGCGTGCGAGGGCAGAGTCCCGTGCCGAGGAGCAACGGCAGCGCGAGGAGATCCAGCGGCGGGTGTCCGAGGAACGCAAGCGGCATGGCGGCAGCATGTTCGCCGGCTCCGCCGGCTATGTGGAAGGGGAACCGGATGAGACAGGGGCAGAGGATGACGTCTGGCATGATCCCGACGAGATGACGCTGTTCTGACTGGAGGTATTCATGAATTATTGCTCTGGCGTATAAAAAAGCAAATTCAAACGAAGAAACCGGCATACGGCCATTAGCCGTTCTATACTTAAAGAGACGGCGAATCCAACGAGGGCTTCGCGTCAGAGAAAGGGGAAATTCCGATGAAACCGCGACGGCGGCGTATCGCCGCAATGGTAACTAGTTTAGCAGCAGCGCTGGTTATGTCACTCTCATGCGTGACGACTGCATCCGCATCTTCTGTATATCTTTCTGTGCCAATTTACGTACAGGAACAAAGTAACTGGTGCTGGGCCGCGACATCGAAAAGCGTATCCGTATATCTGGGAGGCAGCAATTCTTCCCAATGCCAGTATGTGAAATGAGGAAAGAACTCGTCTTCTTGCGCCAATGTAACCGGAGATTTATCGACTGACGTGAGGCGCGCCTTGTCAAGTGCGGGCATCCGCAACACAGGTTCGATGATAAATAGTGCCGCAAGCACTGCAACCGTCAGCGGGCAAATTAACAATAGCAAACCGTTGATGGTACGTTGGGGCTGGGATAGCGGCGGTGGCCATATGCTTGTGATAAGGGGATATACCTCTGATCCGGGCTATCTTGTTGTCTCTTACATCGATCCGTTGCAGTCGTATTACAGCAGTGGAACTTACGACTGGATGAAAAGCGGAAGTGGTCATACATGGACGCACACACGATATGGCTTTAGCCGATAAAGGGGGAACAAATGAGTACATTCTATAATGTTCGTAAATCCCTGATTCAGGCGTTCCGTATATTATTCGCGGCGATGTTATTTGTCGTTGCTATAGGAACGGTCTGCCCTGATATCGCTCGCGCGGAGAATCTGCCCGAGAGCACGCAAATCAACGAGTTCGCTCAAAGCGACGAGGCGAGGACCCAAACGCTGGCGCTTATGGAAGCTGTCCAGAACGACGGAAGCCCTGAAGCATCCACGCAGATTGCAATAGGTTATGCCGATAAAGTGCATTATCTACGCTATGACGATTCAGGTGCCATAACGAACACAATCACGGACCCGCAGGATTACGACTGGGTGGCACCCGTTGAGGTTGAAGGTAGATTAGTGGGAAGGATCACGATCTGGGACAACAACGGAAGTCTGGAAGTGGGGAATTTTTCTCCCGATATAGAAGAGGCGTCCCTGCTTGATGATGATGACAGCACCACTCTCATCAGCGATGGCTTCTCCCGTGCGTATTATTCGATGGAAAACAGCAGAATCTCACCTCTCAACGAAGCTGCACGCGCTATTGTCCCCGAGTCTGTACAAGTGGAGCAGGGAGACATCGCGATCCGTAAGAACGCGCCATCTGGGTTTGACGATTCAGCCGGCGGCGGATCTATCGGCGTCGTGTCTTCCGACACCGCAACGGGCACGGATTCTTCCATGAACATATTCATGTTGATGGCTGTGTTCATTGTCGTGACAGCAGTTCTCGCCCTTATGTGCAGGATTCTGTGGCGCGGTCCGAACCGGCGGAACGATCGATGAGGAAGAGACAACCATTGTTTTCCGGCCTGTGTCTGGCGGTATTTGCGCTCATGTCGGGTTGTACCGGAGCACCGGTTCAAAGCGACGATGCCGGCGCTCATCTCGAATTTCGCGCCTATGCGGAGTCGGGGACAGTCAGGATTGAGTCGCAGAGCGAGACGGTTCTCGAAACCCGAATCAAAGGGGACTGGTTGAAAGTCGCTCCGGACGATTGGCTTGAGAACGACAGGCCGCTCACCTTCACGGTTGAACGTGATTCCGGTGGAGTGGAAGACAACGTCTCCTGCGAAATCATATTCAGTGGCCACACGATTGACGAACGACGAGTCACCGGCCCCGAAACATCGGCCACATGCCAGTATGACACATGGCGGGATGCGATTGACTACTGAAAATATTCTTAGCTGAAAGCCCGTCCGGGCGTGGAAGCTCGGACGGGCCGTGGTGCCGTTATTGGCGGCTGTGTGCGCTGATCGCGTATGCCGTGAGTGACAGCACCGCGATGTCGGCCGCGATGGGATGCATCGCGGGAGCGAGGCTGATGACGATGACCGCCATCAGCCAGACCACGAGGCCGCCGCGCGGCCCCTTTTCTGGTTTGCGCATGGCGCAATCCTTTCAGTAAGCCGCGCCGCGACTGGCGCGGCAGCGTCGTCCGGCGGTTGCCGGACGGTCGTTCTGGTCCCTGCAACAAGACCTTCTCGACATGAACGATGGTATCGGCTAACATGGAAGTGCCGGTTCGAGGCACTGCAAACTTCCTCCCATTCCAAGGCGGTGCGCAACGACTTCTTCGGGAGGATGGCCGAGACCGGTGGGTGGCCCTGATTCCACCCCCTTTCAGTAAGCGTTGGGCCGGTGTCTTCGGGCACCGGCCCTTTGCGTTGCCCGCGTTCGGGCACGCGCCTGTCCGGGACGTCGATGTCTGTTCTAGGATTCTGCGGCTATTCGTGCAGCATTCTCGCTATGGCTTGGTTGATGGTCTCGCCCATTTTCATGCCGTTGTCCGCGCAGTATCGTTTGAGTTCGGCTTTGAGGTCCGCGTCCATCTGGAACGTGGTCATGA
>OGCO01001121.1_pt1 | contig 42572 bp, 40 predicted proteins | sample 1570171 | NCBI WGS metagenome assembly OGCO01 (sample SAMEA4370583, study PRJEB24528) | human gut metagenome
TAGGAACGGCAAAATTTTTTACACTTCTATTACTTCTTTATCGCACATCAGTAAAGTCGCAGGGTGTTAAGCAGCTCGTCGCGGGCGGTGGTGTTGCCCTGATCGGCGTCACTCTGGTTCCCCTGCTGTCTGGTCTGCTGGGCTGATCGTCCCGGCTGTCCGCCAACCAACCCAACCATAACTGTTAAATCCTGAAACCCCGCCGCGCTCTCCCGGTTCCATGCGGGAGGGCGCGGCAAAGGAGGTGAACCCACATGATAGGCGAACTCATAGGGGATTGGATCAAAGGCATTTTAATCGACGGCATCATGGGCAACCTGTCCGGGCTGTTCAGCACGGTCAATACGAAAGTCGGGGAAATCGCCTCGGATGTGGGGACGACGCCGCAAGCGTGGAACAGCGGCATATTCAATATGCTGCAATCCCTGTCGGACACGGTGATCGTCCCCATTGCAGCGGCGATCCTTGCCGTTATCATGTGCTATGAGCTGATAGACATGATCGTGGAAAAGAACAATATGCACGATTTTGACACGTCCATGTTCTTCCGCTGGATTTTCAAAAGTGCTTTTGCCATTCTCATTGTGACGAACACATGGAATATCGTCATGGGCGTTTTCGACGCCACCCAAGCCGTCGTCAACCAGAGCGCCGGGGTGATTATCGGGGAAACCAGCATTGACTTTGACACCCTCATTCCCGACCTTGAAGCACAACTGGAAGCTATGGACATCGGGCCGCTACTGGGCCTGTGGTTCCAGACCCTTGTTGTGGGGCTGACGATGAACATTCTTTCCATCTGTATTTTCCTTGTGACCTACGGAAGAATGATTGAGATTTATGCCGTGACCGCGCTGGGGCCGATCCCCCTTGCCACGCTGGGCAATGCGGAGTGGCGCGGCGTCGGTCAGAACTACTTGAAATCCCTGTTGGCGCTGGGCTTCCAAGCCTTTTTGATTATGGTGGTTGTCGGCATCTATGCGGTGCTGATCCAGCAGATCGGACAGGCAGCGGATATATCCGGGGCCATTTGGGGCTGTATGGGCTACACGGTTCTGCTCTGCTTCTGTCTGTTCAAGACTGGCAGCATATCGAAAGCCGTCTTTACTGCACATTAACAGACAGGAGGACTACCAACCATCGAGGAAGTACAAAAGAAACGATACCACATCATTTACGCCGATCCGCCGTGGCGGTATGAGTGCAAGAAAACAGGTGCGGCGGAACATCACTATCCCACCATGAGCATTGACGAGCTGTGCGCCCTGCCGGTGGAAACGCTGGCGGAAAAGGACTGTCTACTGTTCTTGTGGGCCACATTCCCGCAGCTCCCGGAAGCCCTGCGCCTGATCCGGGCATGGGGCTTTACGTTCAAGACGGTGGCCTTTGTCTGGTTGAAGCTCAACAAGAAAAGCCCCACATGGTTTTATGGGCTGGGCTACTGGACGAGAGGCAATGCGGAAATCTGCCTGCTTGCCAAACGAGGCAAACCCAAGCGCCGCAGCGCCGGTGTCCATCAGTTTATTATTTCCCCTGTGGAGGAACACAGCAAAAAGCCGGACGTAACCCGCGACAAAATCATTGAGCTGGCGGGCGATCTGCCCCGCGTGGAGCTGTTTGCCAGACAGAAAGCGCCCGGCTGGGACGTTTGGGGAAACGAGGTGGACAGTGATCTTTCCCTGACCCCACAAGAAAATGTATCAGAAACGAGGTGATTTGAATGGCTTATGTGACCGTCCCAAAGGACTTAACCCGCGTAAAATCCAAGATTGTGTTTGGCCTTACCAAACGACAACTGATCTGCTTCGGCGGTGCGCTTCTCGTAGGCGTCCCGCTTTATTTTTTGCTCCGGGGCCGGGTGACTGGCAGCGCGGCGGCCCTGATTATGGTGTTCGCCATGCTGCCGGGCTTCCTGCTGGCCCTGTACGAGCGCCACGGCCAGCCCCTTGAAGTGGTGGTATGGCAGATCGTCCAGTGCTGCTTTATCCAGCCCAAGGAAAGGCCCTACCAAACCGATAACGCCTATACTGCCCTCATGCGGCAGCATCAAATGGAAAAGGAGGTAAATGCGATTGTCCGAAAAGCAAAGAAACGAGCCGCCTGTAAAGCTCACCCGCGCCGAAAAGCGGGAAATACAGGCCATCATCCACAAATATAAGGGCGACGGAAAAGCCCATTCTGCACAGGCCAGCATCCCGTATCAGTCCATGTACCCGGACGGGATTTGCAAGGTGACGGCCAACACGTTCAGCAAATGTATCGAGTTTGCCGACATCAGCTATCAGCTTGCACAGGCCGACACCAAGACGGCCATTTTTGAAAACCTGTGCGATCTCTACAACTATCTGGACGCCTCGATCCACGTTCAGCTTTCCTTTGTCAACCGCAAGACCGACCCCAAGCAGTACGCCAAGAGCTTTGAGATCAAGGCGCAGGGGGACGACTTCGACGACATCCGGGCGGAGTATTCCGGCATCCTGCAAGACCAGCTTGTGCGGGGCAACAACGGCCTCACCAAGCGCAAGTTCCTGACATTCACCATCGAGGCCGACAACCTGAAAATGGCTCGCGCCCGTCTGACCCGCATTGAAACCGACCTGCTGGGCTATTTCAAGACGATGGGGGCCGTGGCTCATGTGCTGGACGCCAAGGAACGTCTGGAAGTGCTGCATGGGGTACTCCACCCCGACGCCGAGCCGTTTCAATTTGAATGGAAATGGCTGGCCCCGTCCGGCCTCTCCACCAAAGATTTTATTGCCCCGTCCTCGTTCCGCTTCGGCAATTCCCGGATGTTCGGGCTGGGCGGCAAGTATGGGGCCGTGAGCTTCTTAAACATTCTGTCCCCGGAGCTGTCGGACGAAATGCTGGCCGACTTCCTCAACACGGAAAACGGCATTGTCGTCAATCTCCATGTGCAGGCCATCGACCAGAGCGAGGCCATCAAGACGGTTAAGCGCAAGATCACCGACCTTGACGCCATGAAGATACAGGAACAGAAACGAGCTGTCCGCAGCGGCTATGACATGGACATCCTGCCCAGCGACCTTGCCACCTACGGACAGGACGCCAAGGAGCTTTTGAAAACCCTGCAAAGCCGGAATGAACGAATGTTCCAGATCACCTTTCTGGTGATGAACACCGCCGACACCCGGCAGAAGTTGGAGAACGATGTATTTTGGGCCGCAGGTGTGGCGCAGAAATACAACTGTTTCCTTGTCCGTCTGGACTACCAGCAGGAACAGGGCCTTATGAGCAGCCTGCCGCTGGGGGCCAACCACATCAAGATCGAGCGTTCCTTGACGACTTCCAGCGTGGCCGTGTTCGTGCCTTTCGTGACGCAGGAGCTTTTCATGGGCGGCGACGCCATGTATTACGGCGTCAATGCCAAGACCGGAAACATGATTATGCTGGACAGAAAACGGGCGCGGTGTCCCAATGGCTTGAAGCTGGGTACTCCCGGTTCCGGCAAATCCATGAGCTGTAAATCCGAGATCGTCAGTGTGTTCCTTTGTACGCCGGACGATGTATATATCTGCGATCCAGAGGCGGAATATTACCCCCTTGTGAAGCGGCTCCACGGCCAAGTGGTGAAGCTGTCGCCCACCAGCAAATCCTATGTGAACCCGCTGGACATCAACCTGAATTACAGTGAGGACGAAAACCCGCTGGCCTTGAAAAGCGATTTCGTGCTGTCGTTCTGTGAGCTTGTCATGGGCGGCAAGAACGGGCTGGAAGCCATCGAAAAGACAGTCATTGACCGTGCTGTGCAGGTAATCTACCGGCCCTATCTGGCAGACCCCCGCCCGGAGAATATGCCGATCCTGTCCGACCTGCATCAAGCCCTGTTAGACCAGCATATCCCGGAGGCCGACCGTGTGGCGCAGGCCCTTGACCTGTATGTAAACGGCAGCCTGAACGTCTTTAACCACCGCACCAACGTCAACATTGAGAACCGCATTGTGGCCTTTGACATTAAAGAGCTGGGCAAACAATTAAAGAAGCTCGGTATGCTCATTGTCCAAGACCAGATTTGGGGCCGTGTGACCCAAAACCGCAGCCAAGGCAAGGCGACGTGGTACTTCTGCGACGAGTTCCATTTGCTTTTGCGAGAGGAACAGACGGCGGCTTTCTCCTGCGAGATTTGGAAGCGGTTCAGAAAATGGGGAGGCATCCCGACCGGGGCGACCCAGAACGTCAAAGACCTGCTTTCTTCCCCGGAGATCGAAAACATTCTGGAAAACAGCGACTTCATTTGCCTGCTCAATCAGGCGTCCGGCGACCGGCGTATCCTTGCGGAGCGATTGAACATTTCCCCGCAGCAATTACGGTATGTGGACAATTCCGAACCCGGCGAGGGGCTTTTGATCTATGAAAATGTGATTCTGCCGTTCCGCAACCCCATCCCGCAGCGCAGCCAGCTCTACAAGATTATGACGACCCGGTTAGGCGAGGGCGAAACGGTATGACAGACAAGGAGGTGACGCCCTATGAAGCAGTTGAAACCCCGTGATAAGGTGACGCAGCACATGACCCGCGACGGCCTGACGCTGGACAACCAGACCACCGGCGAGAGCATCAACATTTCCAGCCGGGAGGCCGAACAGGACTATTCCGCAGCCGAGCCGGGCGGCACCGCTGAAAAGGTGCTGGAACGTGCCGGGGACATCCGGGAGCGCAGCAAGGCGAAGCGGGCCGCCAAGGATGGCGCGAATACGGCGGCGCAGGCCACCGGCCCCGCGTCCCGCCTGCAATTCACCGCCGAGGAACGGGCCGATCCCACCCTTTCCAAGTACGTTCACAAGGCGGAAAAGCGGGCGGATAAGCTGGACGCAGCCAAAGAAGCCCTGCCGAAAAAACGTGTCGTCACCAAGGAAACCGTCTATGACGAGGCCAAGGGCAAGGCCAAAACCAAGCTGCACTTTGACAAGGTGGAGAAACCGGCCCCCAAGCTCAAACCCAACCCGGCCAGCCGTCCGATGGAGGAAGCGGGCCTGTATCTGCATGGAAAAATCCATGAGGTTGAGCATGAGAATGTGGGCGTCGAGGGCGGCCATAAGGGAGAAGAACTTGCCGAGCGCCAAGCAGGAAAAGCCATCCGCAGCGGCATCCGGCGTCATAAGCTCAAACCCTACCGGGCCGCAGCCAAGGCCGAGAAAAAGGCCATTGCTGCCAATGCGGAGTACATCTACCAGAAATCCTTGCGGGATAACCCGGAAATGGCGCAGGCGGTGAAAAAACCGGTGGCCCGGTTCTGGCAGAAACAGAAAATCAAACGGGATTACGCCAAGGCAGCACGGGCGGCGGGCCAGACGGCACAGGGCGCAGCCAGCGCCACTAAGACCACCGCCGCAGCCGCCAAGAAAGCCGCCGAGAAAAGCAAACAGGCCGCGTCCTTTGTGGCCCGACACTGGAAAGGTGTGCTGCTGATCGGCGGTGTGGGCCTCATGCTCATGCTGATTATGGGCGGCCTGCAATCCTGTACGGCCATGTTCGGCAGCGCCGGAACCGGCGTGGCGGCCATGTCCTATCTGTCCGAGGACAGCGATATGCTGGGGGCCGAAGCCGCCTATGCGGACATGGAGGCCAATTTGCAGTATGAGCTTGACAACTACGAAAGCCTGCACCCCGGCTATGACGAATACCGCTTCGATCTGGACGAGATCGGCCATGACCCCTATGTGCTGACTTCCATCCTGTCGGCGTTGCATGATGGCGTCTATACACTGGGCGACGTTCAAGGCGACCTTGCCATGCTCTTTGAGAAGCAATACACCCTGACACAAACCATTGAAACCGAAACCCGATACCGCACCGAAACCCGGACAGACAGCGAGGGCAATCCCTACACCGTGGAGGTTCCCTACACCTATTACATCTGCAATGTGAAGCTGGAAAACTTCGACCTGTCCCATCTGCCTGTTTACATCATGGGCGAGGAACAAATGAGCCTGTATGCGGTGTATATGCACACGCTGGGCAACCGGCCAGACCTGTTTCCCACAGGCACTTATCCCAACGCTTCCACCGTCAAGGAGCCGACCTACTACGACATTCCCCCGGAGGCTTTGGAGGACGCCACCTTTGCCGCAATGATGGCCGAGGCGGAAAAGTATATCGGTTATCCCTATGTGTGGGGCGGCAGCTCTCCCAGCACCAGCTTTGATTGCAGCGGCTTTGTGAGCTGGGTCATCAATCACAGCGGATGGGACGTGGGACGGCTGGGCGCACAGGGCCTTTGCAATATCTGTACCCCTGTTTCCCCGGAGCAGGCCAAGCCCGGCGACCTTGTATTTTTCGTCGGCACTTACGACACCCCCGGCGTTTCCCATGTCGGCATTTATGTGGGCAATTCCGTGATGTTGCACTGTGGCGACCCTATTTCTTACACCAACCTCAATTCGAGTTATTGGCAGGAGCATTTCTATTGTTACGGGCGTCTGCCTTGACGCCAGAAAGGAGTTTTGACTATGGCAAACAAACTTGACCGTATCGAAAAGGACATTGAGAAAACCAAGGCCAAGATCGCGGAGCTGCAAAAGCAGCTTCGTGAACTGGAAGCGGCAAAGACCGAACATGAGAATTTGCAGATCATCCAGCTTGTGCGCGGCCTGAACATGAAGCCGGAGGAATTTGCGGCGTTCCTGCGCGGCGGCGCTTTGCAGACCGCCCCGGCCCCGCAGCCGGATTTTGAACAGGAGGACAATGCCCATGAAGAATAAGATCATTCGCACGTTTACCGTGACACTGGCCGCCGTGCTTTGCCTGACGGCCTTTTCCACCACCGCGTTTGCCGGTGGCACTGACCCCAACCCGGAGCCTTTGCCGGAAACCACCGAGGCACCGCAGGAGGAAGAACCCACCACCGGCGGCATGGAGCCGGAGGGCGTACCTGTCACCCCGGAGGGCAACGCAACACTGGTGGATGATTTCTATGGGGATAAGCAGCTTATCACCGTTACCACCAAGGCGGGCAACTACTTTTATATCTTGATCGACCGCGCTAACGAGGACAAGGAAACCGCCGTTCACTTCCTCAACCAAGTGGACGACGCTGACCTGCAAGCTCTGTTGGAGGACGGCAAAGCCGCCCCGGAAACCTGTACCTGTACGACCAAGTGCGCGGCGGGAGCCGTCAACACGAATTGCCCGGTATGTAAAACCAATATGACCGAGTGTACCGGCCCGGAGCCGGAACCGCAGGAGCCGGAGGAAACCGAGCAGCCGCAGGAAGATGAAGCGAAAGGCAGCGGCATGGGCGGCCTTGTCGTGTTCCTTGTAGTGGCCCTGATTGGCGGCGGCGCGGCCCTTTACTTCTTCAAGTTTAAGAAGCCCAAGGCCGACACCAAGGGCGGCGACGAGCTGGACGAATACGATTTTGGCGAGGACGAGGACGACGAGGACGAACCGACCCCTGAGGACGAGGAACCCGCGCAGGATAAGGAGGAATAAGGAATGAGTTTTCAGTTGGTAATTGCAGAGAAACCGAGCGTCGCCCGCAGCATTGCGGGCGTGATTGGTGCGGATCAGAAAAAGGACGGCTACATGGAGGGAAACGGCTATCTGGTGAGCTGGTGTATCGGCCACCTTGTTTCCCTTGCCGACGCCGGAGCCTATGACGAGCGTTTCAAGAAGTGGCGCTATGACGACCTGCCGATTTTGCCGCAGGAATGGCAGTACATTATCCCCGCCGAAAAGAAAGGCCAGTTTGCCGTGCTGCGCTCTCTGATGGAGCGCCCCGACGTGACGGGCCTTGTGTGCGCCACCGACGCCGGGCGCGAGGGAGAATTGATTTTCCGTTTCGTCTACCAGATGGCGGGCTGCAAAAAGTCGTTCAAGCGCCTTTGGATTTCCAGCATGGAGGACGCCGCGATCCGCGAGGGCTTTGCCCACCTGAAACCGGGAGCCGACTACGACGATCTGTATCAATCGGCCCTGTGCCGGGCGCAGGCCGATTGGCTGGTAGGGATCAACGCCACCCGGCTTTTCTCCATCCTCTATCACAAGACCCTGACCGTGGGCCGTGTCCAGACGCCTACCCTCAATATGCTGGTTGACCGGGAAGCCAAAATCAGCAATTTTAAGAAAGAGAAATACCACGTTGTCCATATCGCGGCGGGCAGCATGGAAGCGGCCAGCGACCGCTTTATGAACCCCGACGACGCCGACGCCACCAAGACGGCCTGTGTAGGAGCGCAGGCCGTTTGTGTATCGGTGAAGCGTGAGAAAAAGACGGAGCAGCCGCCCCGCCTGTATGACCTCACCACCTTGCAGCGGGAGGCCAACCGCCTGTTTGGATTTACCGCCAAGCAGACCCTTGATTATGCCCAACAGCTCTATGAAAAGAAGCTGCTGACCTATCCCCGCACCGACAGTCAGTATCTTACCGACGATATGCAGCCCACGGCGGAAAGCATCGTGTCCGGCCTGTGGCCGCTGCTTTCCTTTGCGGCGGGGCTGGACATTGCCCCGCAGTTTGGCCGGGTGCTGAACAGCAAAAAGGTGTCGGATCACCACGCCATTATTCCCACGATGGAGTTTGTGCAGAAAGGTTTTGATGGACTGACCGAGGGCGAAAAGAAACTGCTGTCCCTTGTGTGCTGCAAGCTGCTGTGTGCTGTGGCCGCGCCCCATGTGTATGAGGCCGTCACCGCCACATTCACCTGCGCTGGGAACGAGTTCACCACCAAGGGCAAAACCATTCTCACCCCCGGCTGGAAAGAGATTGAGCGACGCTTCAAGGCGTCGTTCAAGACCGACGCGGACGAGGACGCGCCGGAGCTGGCAAGGGAGCTGCCGGAGATCACCGAGGGCCAGACCTTTGACCCGGTGGAGGCCAGTGTAACAGAGCATTTCACCACGTCGCCCAAGCCCTACTCCGAAGATACGCTGCTGTCTGCTATGGAACGTGCCGGGGCAGAGGATATGCCGGAGGACGCCGAACGTCAAGGTTTGGGAACCCCGGCAACCCGCGCTTCCATTCTGGAAAAGCTGGTGCAGATGGGCTTTGTGGAACGCAAAGGCAAACAGCTACTTCCCACCAAGGACGGCCACAACCTTGTGTGCGTCCTGCCAGAAGTGCTGACTTCTCCCCAGCTCACGGCGGAATGGGAAACCAAGCTGACGGCCATTGCCAAGGGCGAAGCCGACCCGGAGGGCTTCATGGTAGGCATTGAGGAAATGACCCGGAGCCTGATTTCCCGATATTCGCAGATCAGCGAGGACGCGCAGAAGTTGTTTCAGACCGAGCGTGTGGTTATCGGCAAGTGTCCCCGCTGCGGCGAAGCCGTCTACGAGGGCAAGAAAAACTATTACTGCGAAAACCGGGCCTGCCAGTTTGTCATGTGGAAGAATGACCGATTTTTTGAGGAACGGGGCAAGACGTTCACCCCGAAGATCGCCGCCGCGCTGCTCAAAGACGGAAAGGCAAAGGTAAAGGGCCTGCGCTCCATGAAAACCGGGAAAACCTACGACGGGACGGTGCTTTTGGCCGATACCGGCGGGAAGTACGTCAACTACCGCGTGGAGAAAAGAAGCTGACGGAGTAACGTAGCAAGCATAGGAAGTGTAGCCACACTTCCGATAAATCCCTGACCCGGCCACCCTGCCGGGCCGGGGATTTTGCTTGTTGGGGAAATCCCCAAACCCCTATTTTTGAAAGAAAGGAGGGTTGCCGATGGCAAGTCTTAGGGACGTTGTATCAGAGTATCAAGACGACCTGCGAAACGGCATTGCATGGCTGGCGTTTTGGCGCGAGGGCCGGAGCTGGCAGGCGGAGGCGTTTCACCTTGATCTGGACGACACCCTTTATCCAGAGGACAGGGCGCGGCTTGCAGAGATACAGGCCGCCGACCCACGGGCCATTGTGGTGAATGGCTACTATTCCGGCTATCTGTCCGAGGAAATGAGCGTGGCGGAGCTGGCCGCCGGTGTCCGGCACCACTACGACAACGGCCTGAACAACATTGCCCCATTCATGGAGGCCCACAGCGACGAGCTGCCGCCGGATGTGTTGGAGGCAGCAAGGGAAAAAGCCCATGCTGCCGGACTGCCTTTCTATGAGCGCCCCTACCGTGGGGACGACATCGACCCATACACCTATGACGGCCACATGAGCATCGAGGACTACGAGTTAATGCAGAAATTGATGGAACAAGACAGAGAAAGGAGTGAACCCATGAGCGAAGTATTTTCTATCCTGCTGCATAACCGACAGCGTTATGAGCAAGGCAAAGAGGGCCTTTGGTTTTCTTTGCCGACCACAACCGAAAAGCTGCAAGAAGCCCTGCGGGAAATCGGGATCAGTGCCGACAATCCGCAGGACTTTTTCTTGTACGACTACCGAAGCCCGCAGGAGCGTCCCGTTAAGCTGCCCCGCGATTTGGTGCTGTCTGCCGATGTGGACGAGCTGAACTTCCTTGCCGCGAGGCTGGAAAAACTGGACGCCGCCGAGCTTGCGGAGCTGAACGCCGCCCTGACAAGCCCGCAGAGCGATTTTCACAGTATCGGCCAGATCATCGACTATCCCGACAACGTGGACTACTATGTGCATCTGCCGGATGTCACCGGCACGGGCCAGTTGGGTGACTACTACCTGAACCGTTCCGGCATGGTGGATATGCCGGAGGAATGGAAAGCGGGAATTTTCCTGCCCCGTTTCGGCCTGCATATTGCCAATACGGAGCATGGTGTTTTCACTGATTACGGCTATCTGGTGAAAAGCGGCGACGAGTGGCAGCGTGTCCATGAGGGCCAGCCGGTGCCGGAGGAATACCGGGTGATGGCTTATCCCGCGCCGGAAATTCTGCGGGACGAGGCCCCGGCCCGGACGGTGCAGCCGGAGGCAGCGCCCACCGCCGAAGCTGCGGCCCCGCCGCCCGTCGTCCCCATTATTCTCAACAGCCAGAACAGCGCCGACCGCATGAAAGAAATCACCGACCGGCTGGAAACCGGCATACAGGAACTTTTCGAGAGTGAACGCTACAAAGCCTATCTCACCTCTATGGCGAAGTTCCACAGTTACAGCTTCAACAATACGCTGCTGATCGCCATGCAGGGCGGCCAGCTTGTGGCTGGCTACAACAAGTGGCGGGATGAATTTCACCGTCACGTCAAGAAAGACGAGAAAGGCATCAAGATTCTGGCCCCCGCCCCCTACAAGGTGAAAAAGGAAGTGCCGAAGCTGGACGAACAGGGCCAGCCGGTCATGGACAAGGACGGCAACCCCGTCACCGAGAAAAAAGAAATCCAAGTTCCGGCGTTCAAGATCGTGTCTGTCTTTGACGTGAGCCAGACCGAGGGCGAACCGCTGCCCTCTATCGGTGTGGACGAGCTGGCCGGGAGTGTGGAGCAATACGAGGACTTCTTCAAGGCGCTGGAACAGACTTCCCCCGTCCCGATGGCCTTTGAGGACATCCCCGGTGGTTCTCACGGCTACTACCACCTGACGGAAAAGCGGATCGCCATACAGGAGAACATGAGTGAGCTGCAAACTTTGAAAACAGCCATCCATGAGATTGCCCATGCCAAGCTCCACGCCATTGACCCGGAGACCCCTGTGACCGAGCAGGCCGACCGGCCCGACAGCCGCACCCGCGAGGTGCAGGCCGAGAGCGTGGCCTATGCCGTCTGCCAGCACTACGGGCTGGACACGTCCGACTATTCCTTTGGGTATGTGGCCGGTTGGAGTTCCGGCAAAGACCTGAAAGAGCTGCGGGCGTCCCTTGAAACCATCCGGGCCACCGCCCATGAGCTGATTACCACCATCGACGGCCACCTTGCCGAGCTTCAGCAACAGCGGCAGGTGCAGCAGACCGTGGAACAGGCCGCCGAGCAGCCTGCCCCCGACAGTGTGTTTGCCAAGCTGCCCCCGGAACAGCAGCAGGAAATGACTGGCAGTGTGAAAGCCATGCTACAAACCCTGATTGACGCCGATGTGAAATCCACCGGCGAGGTGACGCAAGGCACGTTGGACACCATTCAGACACAGGGCTTTGTCCTTTCCGGCGACGGGACGCTGCAACAGGCCGAGGCCCAGCCGGAGCCGCAGCCGTGGAATGGGATTGACGGCCTTTTGAACAACAAGCCCATTATGCCGGAGGCCACCCCCACGGAACGGGCCAACGCTCTGATCGACTGGGCCGAGCGTGACGGACAGCGCATGGGCAACGAGGAACGCCGGTTGATTGTGGAGTACGCCGAGGCCGTGGACAACACAGACAAGGTGATTGCCCTTATCAATGAGTTTTGCGAACATGGCTATGAAATGCAGCACGGCCATGTGGACGAGCTGGTGAAAAGCCGGATTGACCGGGAAATCGCAGAGGCCAAGACCGCACAGCAGCCCACCCTTGACCCCGCGGCAGAGCCGGTTGTGACGATCCTTTTCACCGAAAGCCCCGATCTGGAAATGGGCCAGCAAATGCCGCTGCATGAGGCCGACGCCCTGTTTGCCCGGCTGGACGCAGAACATCGGGGCGGCGGCTACTATGACAAGACCGACTTCCGCATTGATTTTACATTCCAAGGAGAGCCGCACAGCTATTCCGGGCGGCAGGATTTTGGCGACCGGGACGGTTCCCTGATTGAGCATATCCGGGAGTATCAGACCTTTTATCTCAACGATGAAAAATGGAAAGACCATCTGACCCGACAGGGCGGCCCGGAGGCATGGGCGGAGGATCACGCCAGCCGGGAAGCCTTTCTCACCGAGATCATCCCCTACATGGAGCTGCATTGCAACCTGTCCCGGCTGGAACAGGAGGCGCAGACCCGTTTGGCGTCCAGCGACACCCTGACGCCCGAGGAAACCGCCTACTATGGGGCGCTGGTGGACTACGCTATGGAGTGCCGTCCACTGCTCAACCACGGAGAGCCTTTGCCGGAAATGCCGAAACTGACCGACTTCGACCAGAGCTTGCAAGACTACAAAGCGCAGGTGGAGGCGGAAATTGCACAGGAGGCCGCCGATGCCGGTATGACCGTAGAGGAATATGCGGCGGCTGGCTATGAGGCCCCGGCCCAGCCGCAGGAGGTCAAAGAGCCGCCCCAGCAGGAAGCCCCGGAACAGCAGACAAAAGAACCTGCGGCGTCCGACTACTACTATTCCATCAATGAGGGCGCGGCCCGCCGTGCCAAGGAAATGAACAGCTTTTCCGACTACCAGCCCGGCAGCGCCACAGCCAAGTACCGGCATTATGTGGATAAAGCCTTTGCGCTGGCACAGGAACAGAAAAGGCGCGTCGATCCCATGTACCATGAGAAGATCGACAGCCTGCTTGACACCTATGCCCGGAAGCTGGCTGCCAACATGAACCACGGCTATGAGATTGACGCCCGTGTGCCGTCCATTTTGATTGCCGGTGGTTCCAATTTCCCGGTACGCCAGAAAGAGAAACAGAACGCGGCCCGCGACAGCAATATGCAGGAATGGCAGTACATCCAAGGGCTGCTTGATAAAATCCGCAGCACCGGCATGGGCGGCATCAGGCAGGACGATCCGCAGGCCATTCCCAAACTGCAAAAGAAGCTGGACGGTCTGGAAAAAGCGCAGGAAACCATGAAAGCCGTGAACGCCTATTACCGAAAACACGGTACACTGGACGGCTGCCCGCACCTCTCTCCTGAAAACATCGAAAACCTGAAAGCGGATATGGCGTCCGGCTGGCACTATGAAAATAAACCGTTTCAGAGCTGGGAGCTGTCCAACAACAATGCGGAAATCCGCCGCGTCCGGCAGCGGATCGAAAGCCTGACCCGCGCAAACGAAGTGGCCTATGTGGGCTGGGAGTTTGACGGCGGCCATGTGGAGGCAAACCGGGAGCAGGGCCGCTTGCAGGTGTTCTTTGACGGCAAGCCGGAAGCGGACGCCCGCCAGCAGTTGAAAGAGAACGGTTTCCGCTGGGCGCCGAGCGTGGGCGCATGGCAGCGGCTTTTGAACGACAATGCCTACTATGCGTCGGACAGGATCGCTTGTATTCAGCCCCTTTCCGGCATCAAGCCCACGGATCTTCAACGCAACAGCAGCCGGGAGCAGCGGGCGCAGATGGCACAGGATCAGGCCGAACCGGACTACTTATACCGGGTACACGCCACCCCCAGCAGCGACAGCCGGGAAAACCTGTATATGCTGCAAGCCTATATTCCGCAGGACAACGGCAGGGCCAAGATCGGAGATATTCTCTACGTTGGGACGCCAGAACGGTGCCGGGAGCTGATGGATCAGCTCAATACCGGGGAGCTGACGCAGGAGGCCGTCAAGGAGCTGTATGCCAAGGAGCAGGAGCAGCCGGAACAAGAACCCGTGCAGGAGCCGGAAACCGCCCCGGCGCAGGAAGTTACTTCCGACGCCGAGCCGCAGGCAGCCCCCGCAAAACCCCTGACGGAGTTGCAGGAAAAGGCGCTGGAAATCGCTGACCGCTACAAAGACCTGCCCTTGCAGGCTAAGATTGATGTGATCGCGCAGGCGTTTGGCTGTAAGACCGGCGAAATCCACACGTCCCCCTGTACTGGCAAATGGCGCGGCACCAGCGACATGACGATCCGTTTCGACAACGGCGCGTCCCTGTTTATCGGAAACCACCTGACGCCGAAAGCCAAGACGGTCAATGTGCAGACGGAATGTGTCAACCGTACCTTAGTGCAGTACAACCCGGAGATCGTCAAGGCCACCAAGGAAGCGGCCCTGCCTGCGCTGTTGCAGCGGGAGGCCAAGGACAACGAGATCGCGGCCCAAAAGGGCTTGAAGCCCTACACGCTGCTCAATGTGGAATTTAACGAGGGAGCCGACGAAAAGACCGGCGGTTATATTGGCTGGTACTATGTGACGCTGGCCGTGGACGGCAAAATCTGTACCCATCTGGAAACGGGATTGAACCATGATATTGCCAGCGGCAAGGTGAGCGACACCCCCACACGGGCCGACTACTACCCGGCAGGAGCCTTGAAAGAGGCCGATGTGGACTACGTTCTCAATAACGTGGGCTTTTCCTCTGCATCCACCCTCTATACGGTGCCGCTGCGGGACGATGTGCGGGAACGTGCCGAAAAGACACTGGCCGAGCGCAGCGCCGCCGCGCCGGAGCAGGGCGACATCTTTGCCATCTACCAGATCAAAGGCGGGCCGGAAACACGGGATTATCGCTTTGAGGCTTACGAGAGCTTGCAGGAAGCGGGGCTGGCCGTTGACCGGCAGAATTACGATCTGGTTTACACGGCCCCGCTGGACGGCAAAACCACGCTGGAGGACATTTACCGTACATTCAACCTTGACCGTCCCGCCGACTTCACCGGCCACAGCCTTTCCGTTTCCGACATTGTGGTGCTGACCCGCAGCGGCAAGGAGGAAGCCCACTACTGTGACAGCTTCGGCTTTACGCCGGTGCCGGAGTTCTTCTTGCAGCGGGAAAAGCAGCTTACACCACGGGAATTGCTGACCGGCGAGAGCATCCAGACCCCAAGGGGCAGCTTCCTTGTAACCGACATGAGCCGGGAGCAGTTGGAGGCCGCAGGCTATGGGTTCCATCACCAATCCGAGGACGGCAAGTATCTTATCATGGGCAACGGCACGGACGCCTTTGCCATTCCCGCCCAGCAGGAAAGCCCCATCAAGGCTGCTGAAATGACGACCGAGCAGAACTACAACATGATCGACGGCGTTCTGAACAATGCCCCGACCATGAGTGAGCTTGAAGCCAAGGCCAAAGCCGGGGAACAGATTGCCTTGTTTGACGTGGCCGAGGCAGCCAAGGCAGAGGCCCAAAAGCCCAAGCAGCCCCAGCGCCCGGCGCAGAAACAGAAAAAACCGTCCATCCGGGCGCAGCTCAAAGCCGCCAAGGAGGAACAGCAGAAGAAACCGCCGCAGCGGGAGAAAGCACAGGAATTGGAGGTGTGACACCATGAACAGGTTTGAGAATGTGGATGTTCTGGCCGCGCTGGAACAGCTCATGCGGCAGAACACCGCCTTTTATCGCAACGATTTTGAGATCGACAAGGAGATCATCGGGTGGGCCGCTGCCAGCGATAAGGCCGAGGACAAGACGCTTTTGTGGATGTCCCGCCCGTCCGGGACGTACTGTTTCCGGGAAAGTGATGTGTACCTGCAAGGCACCGCGCAACACAAAACATGGAAGTTTTACGGGGAGCTGACCGGCAAGGTGCGGGGTGTCATTCGCGGCAATCTCTATGAGCTGGACTATCCCCAGCACTTCCGGCACGTCGCAGCCGAGGCGGTACAGGCCGACAACATCATCCTGCACTATGAAAAGGGCGACCGGGAGCAGCCCGCCGGTCTGTACTTCGACGGACGGCCCGATCCCAATCTGGGGGCGTTCCTGCGGTATGAGGCCAAGCCCAATGAGCCGGAACACCTGCGGGAGCTGTTGCGGCAGGAACAGAAAGGCCGGGCGCAGCTTGCGCCCGGCGACTTTAAGTCCCACGTCACGGCGCTGCATGACAGCATGATTTTGGCCGAGGCGCAGCGGATCGTGGCCGGACTGAAAGATCTGTCCGCCCCCAACAGCCCCAACAAGACGCATTTCATGGTGGAGCTGTCCCCATACTTTGTGCAGATTGCATCCAGCAAGGACACCGACCGGCTGTTTTCCATGCTGCCCTATAAATCCTTGTGCTTTACCGGCATGAAAGACCGGCACGGCCTGTATGCGGTGATCGGCAGGGACGAGAACCGGGACAAGGAAGTACGGAGGCCCCGCGCTTCCATCCGCAGGCAGCTATCCGAAAGCAAACAGGCCCAAGCCCCGAAAAAGCCCCCGGCCAGAACCAAGAAAAACGAATTGGAGGTATGACAATGCAGTTTACCGTGGAAGAAGAAAACCTGATCTGTATGTATCACAAGAGCGACCGGCGCAGGACGGCGGCCAACATCCGGGCCGCCCTGCCGGACATGGACGAGGACATGGCGGCGCTGGCCCGCCAGACCGCCGACAAGCTGGACACCATGCACGACGCCGACTTTGAGGCGCGGCAGTTCCATTTCACGGACGAGTGATCCAAGCATAGCAAAGCGCCGGGCGCGGGGGCTGTATGCCTCTGCGTCCGGCGCTCTTTTTTATTCCTGTTCCATCGGGAAGTGTGGCAGTTCTTCCAGCAGCTTCAGAATAAGGTGCTGCTTCATATCCTCGTCAACGGCCAGCTCGTCGATCATGGGGGTGTAGTGTTCGATCACTTTATCTTTAGCCCACTTCTCACCGGCGACGGCGGCCCTGATGGTATCAGTGTCCAGTAGCATTTCCTGTTCGGCCATCGTGTCAACTCCTGTCGTTTTTTGTCTTATTCCAGCATACCACAGAACCGGCAGGAAAACCAGCGCCGGAAAGATTTTCCTACGCATTTCAAAGCCCGTTCCGGCAGGTATTTGATAAATCATTCTGCCACCCCACCGACCACCGCCGAAAAGTCTTGATTTCCGTGGGCTTTTTGCCCCCTAAATGCGTAGACAGGAGGGGATTTTACTGGCTTTTGGTTTCATATTTCCAGTGTACCCAGCAATAGAAATGTGTTCTTCTAACATCTAATAATTCATATTTTACGCCTTGTATTCTCTCCTGAAAGGAAATATAATTAAATCTATTAGAGATAAAAAGTGTAGTGCAATGCTGACATAAGGCAGGTGAACATAGAACAACATGAAAATTTTGATTGTTGAGGATGATTTAGAGATCAGCAAATTGCTGGCTGATTTTTTACAGGGAAATGGATATGAGGTGCTTTGTCAGTATGATGGGCTTCATGTGTTAGACTGCATACAAGAACATCAGATTGATCTTATTCTGCTTGATATAATGCTGCCTTATCGGAGTGGTGATACTATACTTGCGGATATTCGTAAATTCTCAACGGTTCCTGTCATAGTAATTTCAGCAAAGGAAACAACACAGAACAAGATTGATTTGTTGCGGCTTGGTGCGGATGATTACATTACAAAACCTTTCGATATGGAAGAAGTTCTCGCCAGAATTGAAAGCAACTTACGCCGGATTCAATTTCAAAACAGCACGCCGTCATCTTTGAAGTGCAATGATTTGGTTTTAGATTTAGACGGCAACAGAGCTATGCTACAAGGGGCGGAGTTACCTTTAACTGCGAAAGAATTTGCTATACTGGAATTGCTTATGAAATACCCGGACAAGATCTTCTCAAAGGCGAATTTGTTTCAAAGTGTTTGGAATACAGAGTATATCAGCGAGGACAACACCTTGAATGTCCATATTAGCAACTTGCGAAACAAGATGAAAGCCATTTGCCCGGATAAAGAGTTTATAGATACTGTGTGGGGCATTGGATACCGTTTGCATAAAGCCGAGGGGTAAGCTCTTGGCTTTATGCTTTTTTTATGGTTTCCAAATAGAAATTAAGAAATTCTTTATGATTTCCCCTTACACTAAAATATAAAGGAGGATGACAACATGAGTTCTGTTATTTTGGAAGCACATGACTTAACAAAAGAATACCGGCACACAGTTGCCTTAGATCATATTGATTTGAAAATTGAAAAAGGAAAAATTTATGGCTTCATAGGCCAAAATGGAGCAGGAAAGACCACCTTTTTGAGATTGGTTACAGGATTAGCGTTTCCGACAAGCGGCACCTTATCGTTGTGGGGAAAAACCGTCGAAAAGGAATTGCAGGAACAGAGAAAGCGGATCGGTTGCATGATCGAAACACCTGCGCTTTTTTCGACAATGACCGCTTATCAAAATATGGAGATACAGCGTATCCAACGTGGTATCCCTGACAAAGCAGTTATCCAAAAAACTTTAGACATGGTAGGTCTGAAAGATACCGGGAAAAAAGCTGTCCGTAATTTTTCGCTGGGGATGCGACAGCGATTGGGTATTGCAATCGCACTATTAAATACACCAGAATTTCTTATTTTGGATGAACCGATCAATGGGCTTGATCCTGCTGGAATTGTGGAAATTCGTAATTTGCTAAAGTCCTTGAATAAGGAATACGGAATGACGATATTGGTATCCAGCCATATCTTAGAGGAACTGTATCAGACAGCATCAGAGTTTATTTTAATAGACAAAGGCAAAATTATCGAAGAAATATCAGATCGAGAACTAAATGATCGTTGCAAACGGCATATCGCAATAAAGGCAACTGATCCACAAAAAGCTCTGATCGTTTTGGAAGAAGCGCTACACACAGATAGTTTTAAGCTGATGCCAGATGGCATGATTCGCCTATATGATTATCTCGATGATATGGAAAAAGTGGCTGCTGCTTTGTCAGATGCACATATTCTCGTTACAGGTCTTTCTGTAGCCGGTGATACATTAGAAGATTACTTTTTAAGCAAAATAGGAGGGACAGGAAATGTCAAATCTCCTAAAAGCTGAATTTTATAAGCTGTTCCATAGCTGGTATTTTTGGGGGATAGGGTTGTTTAATCTCCTTTTAAGTAGTGTGTTGTTACTGGATAGCGTTGGGGAAACATCCAACCTTTTCTTTGCTTCGATATACAATATGCCAATCCTATATTTCCTCACAATCATCTTTTCTGCCCTGTTTGTTGGAAATGATTTTGGCAGAAGAACATTACAATCATATATCAATGCCGGACATCGACGCGGAAAGATACTATTTGCGAAGCTGGTAGTTCATCAAATCGCCTGCATGGTTATCCTGTCTTTTCCACTGTTGTTACATAGCATAATTGGTACGTTTGTCACTAAAGGAGCATTGGCAAGCATCGGCATAGTTGTAATGGTGATTGCTTCGCAATTTGCAATGTGCCTATTACCTTTTTTCTTTGCCTTCATTTTCCGTGATATAGGAAAGAGTATGGCTGTGCCGATGGTACTCTTTTTCTTAATGGTCTTTTTGATGAATGGAGATCAAGCGCAGCTTATCTCACAAATATTGCCTATGGGCCAGCTTCGGCTTATGGCATTGCAACAATCCAACATATCCGGCGGGCAATTCATGTTTTCAGATTTTTTATGGGTACTGGCATTATGCTTAGGTACTTATCTGTGGTTCCGACGCTCGGATTTGAAATAACAAGGAGGTGTGGGAATGAACAACTTACTGAAAATGGAAAAATATCAATTATCACATAATATCTTTTATTGGTGCGGTTTAATAGGGATATTTTTGATTGGTTTTTTTACCGCAGATACTTATGTCCCGGAAGCTATGGGGCCTATGGGTGGGGCTGCTACATCCCTCGCAGATATTTTTAATGGAATGGTTTACGATTCAACCTTTCTCCTGATTATTATATCCAGTATTTTAGCTCTGATTTTAGGACAGGAATTTTCCAGTCGGACGATTGATCTTGAGGTCAATGCAGGACATTCGAGAAAAACCATTTTCTTTGCTAAAGTAATCTCATACTTAATTGCATTTAATATCATGGCTCTTGTTTATCCTGTGGCTGGTTGTATAAGAGAAAGTGTCCGCTTTGGTATTACCGAAGCAGGCAACCTTTGTTATCAGGTCAGTAAGGCGATTTTATATTCTCTGCTTTTGAACAGTGCGACTTTTCTTATTGCAATCTGGATTGTTTTTTGGTTAAGAAGCTCTGCAAGAGCAATAGCTGTTACCGCTTTAGTCACTTTTGTTCTTAGCCTTTATCTTGGGTATGGAATGATGTTCGATCTTCCTGTTGCATTTTTGGCAACCTATCAGATACGGGAAGCGGTTTTTTCTGTGACCTATTTTTTGCCATGGGCCATTTTAGTTAGCGTTGTTTGGATAGTTGCTTTGATAACCTTTTCATGGATTAGCTTTCGCAAATGTGAACTCAAATAACAAGGAGGGAGGTGTCTGGAATAAAGCTGTTGTTAATTTTAGTTATCGCAGTCTTGATAGTAGTGCTTTTCAAATATGTGCAAATCAAAAGACAAATCCGTAACCTATCGAAACAAATGACCGATCTTACAACTGGAAAATCGGAAAAGATGCTGGACATCTCTCTTGTTGATAAAGATATAGAACAACTGGCCGCAGTATTAAACCAGTATAATGAAAAGCAAAGACAGTCCATTGCAAGCATATTACGGCACGAAATGTATTTGAAAGAGTCCATTGCTAATATTTCACATGACTTGCGTACCCCTCTGACGGTAATACTTTGCCATTTACAATTATTAAAAAAGGAGAATTTATCAGCAGGTCAAACACAGCGTATAGAAACCATTTTTAATAAAGCAGAAAGAATGAAAGAGCTGATACAAACCTTTTACGATCTTTCTGTAATAGACGCAAAAGAAGTAACTCCTGTGCGTGAAGATTTCAACTTAACAAATTTGCTGATAAATCTTATCACAGAGAACGCCCCAGCATTGGAAGCAAAAGGCATATCTCCTGTAATTGGTCTGCCAGATCATTCCGTTTATCTCCATTCGGACTATGGTATGGTAGAACGTATTTTTCAAAATCTTATTATAAATGCTATTCGATATTCCTCTGGCTCGATTAAAATTGATTTGAAGCAAGGCAAAGAAAAGAGTGCTATTTTTATCATTGAAAATCCCATTGATAGTAAGGTGGAAATAGACCCAAACCGACTATTTGAAAGATTTTATACCGGGGACAAATCAAGGCATAATAGCGGTACAGGAGTGGGGCTTGCTGTGGTAAAACTATTAACTGACAAGCTCGGCGGCAATGTGTTCGCTAAAATTGAAAATGATACACTAACCATTTCATTGGAAATCAAATAAACAGTATTGTTTCAACTGCCGGGCGACGGCAAAGAAAAAAAGCCGTCGTACAGCAGCCCTTTTGACACGCCCATAAAACCAGCGGCGGCTTTGAGAAATCAAGGCCGCCGCTTCTCTTTGCCCAGCGCAGGATCGGCGGCCCACGGAGGGAGCCGCCATGCTGATATACCCTGTTTTTCCAAAGCATAGCTTGTTAAAAAAAGCCTGTATCCAACAGGGGGCAGCTCCGGCCAATGGTATGAACTATACCATGTAAGGAAACTTCATATCAATTTAATTTTCGCCCGGTGGGGTCTACGACCTGCCGGGCGAATTTTGTCGTTTCCTGCGGTATTTCGGTGCGGGCCGGAGCTGCCGCAGCAACATAGACACAGGGGGCAACGCAATCGGCCCCGGCTTCTCACTCTCCCGCAGATCGGGGGTGAGAAGATGAAGTACACTCCTGATGGTTATGGAGAACGCTGCCGGTTTGACGCTTTCTGCAAAACCGTTCTCCGCAACGAGGCCAGAACCCACCTGCGGGATTTGGGCCGCCAGCGGAACCGGGAAATCGAGTTCAGCGCCTTATCGCAGCAAGAAATGGACAAGCTCTGCACAGTAGACGAATACCCAAGTGACAGCTTCCTATTTACAGCCTATGGCTATGCCTTACATATCCGGGACGAGCTGGTGGCCGACGCCTTTGCCAGCCTGCCGGAACAGGAGCAAGGCATTTTAATCCTGCATTGTGTGTTGGAGCTGGCAGACGGTGAGATCGGCGGTCTTGTGGGAATGTCCCGCAGCGCCGTCCAGCGGCACCGCACCAAGGCCCTGAACGAATTGCGGAAACGATTGGAGGACGAAAGGAGGAAACCGAAATGAAGCAGCCGACTTTCTGTGGGCGGGAGCTGTTGCCACTATCTGTGATCGAGGCGGCCCGTGCCGGTGATCCTCTGGCCGTGGAGCGCGTCTTGTGGTACTATGAGGGCTACATGGACAAGCTCTGTACCCGGACGCTCTACGATCTGGACGGTTCGCCCCGTGTGCGGGTGGACGAGTACATGAAGCGCCGATTACAAAGCAGACTGATCCGGGCCATCCTGAACAGCCCATAAGAAAGCGCCGGACGCGGCGGCCTGCTGGCCCTGCGCCCGGCGTTTTCCTATGGGGGATATTCTACGCATTTCAAATCCCGTTTCGGCGGGGATTGGAGCAATCCTATTGCCGCCCCGTCAATCGCTTGCCAGAAGCCCGCTGTGGCGGCCTATTCAGCGGCTTAACTGCGTAGCTTGCAGGTATCTTTTCCGCTGCCTTTCGGCCTCTTGCTTCCGACGCATCCGAACCGCGCAATCCGGGCAATATTTCGCCCGGTTGGATTTCGGTGTAAATGCAGCCCCGCACACGGCGCACCGCTTCACGCTGTCCCGGCTCTGGATGATCTCGGCATACAGCGCCCCATCCAGCGGGAGAACAGCGGCACGAAACCACCGGCACAGCAATGAATAGGAAATGCTCTGGACGCACACACATTCCTCGCCGTCGTCCAGCAAGAGGCAGTTCCCGTCACAGTAGTTGCAGCACTCATGCGTCAGCTTCCGGGCCTTGCGGTATTGAGGGTAATTCATTCTCGGTATGCTCATAGCTCTTGTGCCTGTTCCTTTCCCGGCGTCACCCGCAAAATGCTGTCCACATTCTGCTTGATAATGCCGTATTCTTTCAGCTCTCGCTTGACTTCGCCGTACTGTTCGTACAGCCGAGCTTTCTGCTTGTCCAGCTCCCGGTACTCGGCTTTCAGGGCGGCCAGATCGGGCAGCCTTGTGATCCCGGCGTCCTTGATGGCCTTTACCGCCGCCTCGTACAAAATGAGCTGGCTTTCATGTTCGCGCCGGAACGCAGCCTTGTCTTTGGCCTTGCGGTATTCCAGCACCACGGGCCGGAGCTGCTTGTAGGTGGTGAGGTTCTTTATCAGCACCGCCATGTTCCCAAGACGCCGTTCCACATCTTTGAGGGCCGCAGCCGCCTCGTCGTTGGCCGCGCTGATCTCCGCGACCTTGCTTTCCAGCTCGGCATATTGCTCAATGCCATGCTCGGTAAGGAAGTTGATTGTCTTTGCAGCCTGCTTCAAATTTTCGAGCTTCGCCCAACGTGCATAGCCCGCGCTCTGCTGGGCCTTGATGTTGTTCTCCAAGTCGATCCGCAGGGTGATACCCTTGCGCTGCCGGTTCGGGCCTCTGTCCACGGCCAGCCCCTTGATCCGGCGGGTGATGGCTTCCTCGGTGTAGTTCTCGCCCAGCGTCTTGCAGCGGGTGAAGCGTTCCTGTCCGGGAGCGCGGAACGAGATAAATTTGCCCTGCTTGATCTCATAGCCCTGCGCCGCCATGAGCCGGAGAAAATCTTCAAAGTCTTTGGCCTGCGGGATTACGGCGTCGATGGCAGCTTTCAGTTTGGCTTTCCAGCTCTTACCCTTGCGCCCGGCATCCCATTCCGCATAGCTCTTGCCTTTATCCCGGCTGGGCTGTACCACCGACAAACCGTGTTCCCGGCACAGCCGGTCACTGGTGCGCCGGATATAGGCGTAGCTCTGCCGATTAGAATTGTACTTGCGGTGGTTTACCATATCCACAGCACAGAAAATCAGGTGATTGTGGACGTGGCCCTTGTCGATGTGGGTTGTCAGCACATAGGAGTATTTGCCTTGCAGCACTTCGTCGGCAAGCTGCTTGCCGATCTCATGGGCCTGTTCCGGCGTGGCCTCGCCGGGGGCAAAGGATTGGATCAGGTGGTGGGCCAGATTGTTGCCTTTCTGGATCGCCTGCGCCAGCAGCATTTCAAATTCTATGTCCGCTGTTTCATAGGAGCAGCCAAAGGAGGTCACCAGCATTTTGTCCTCGGTCTTGTCCGGGTTCTCGATGTAGTCCAGCGCCTTTTTCAGCGTTGACTTGATAGGATGGATCTTTGTAACTGCCATATCTTCGCCAGCGCCCCTTTGATGTCCTCAATGTCCTGCGCGTACACAGTCTCGGTACTGTTGATACGCCGGGCAATCTGATTGACATTGACGCCAATCTTTTGCAGCTCGGCGGTCTGCGCCCGGATGTCGCTGGTGTCCATGTGGACGATATACCCGTCAATGAGCATTTTTCGGGCATAGGCGGAAAAGTTCTTCGTGTGGAGCTGGGCCATTTTCTGCTGGATCAAGGCCCGTTCTTCCGGCGTCACAGAGACGCGCAGCACAATGTTTCGTGTTCGGTTTGCCATTCATTCACCGTCCTTTCTGAACAGGGGTTTGGGGCTTTCCCCAACAAGCAACCGGCCACGGCCCGCAGGGACAGGGGCGGGCCGGTTTCCGGAAGTGTGGCTACACTTCCTATGCTTGCTACGTTTCTTTTTCTCCGCTACTAAAACGCTCCCAACACGTCCAACTGCCCGCAAAATACGGGATTTCTCTGAAAAAAGGGCAAAAAAATAAGAGAGCCTTGCGGCCCTCTGACAAAACGAAAAACAGAGGATGCTTTCACACATCCCCCGTTTCTTTCGATGATTGTTCAATTTTCAGCGCCCCGTCGATTGCGCCCTCAATGACTGGCAAATAGTGTTCCGGGCAAAGTTTCAGCTTGTGGCTGACCCGCTGCCGCTGTTCGCTGTCCCCGCGTATGATTTCCGGGTTGAAATACTGCTCCACGGGCAGCCCGCAGACTTTGATAAGCTGGATCACAACCGGGAGGCTGGGGATCGTGCCTTTATTTTCAATATTGGCAAGATAGCGCCATTCAATTCCCACTATTTCGGCCAGCACCTTGCGCGTCAGGTGCTTTGCTTTCCGCGCAGCTTTCACATCCGCGCCGAAAGTTTCAAAGCCGGGGCAATCTTCAACTTTCGCCATATAGCATCACCCATTTACATTGTATAGTTCATAGTATCTCGATGGAATGTTGTTATATGCAGGCAAGTTAAACTTTATAATTCATATCAATTAGATTATGGCAATACATAACCATGACACCAGAGTAGTCTAATCTGGGCCATCCTGAACCGCCCATAAGAAAACGCCGGACGCGGTGGCCTGTTGGCCCTGCGCCCGGCGTTTTCTCAACCGGCTAATACAAATAATTGAAATTATGTCATTGGTCAAGCGTTCGCTCGCGTTTGGGAAAGTTTAACAAATAATACATAATGGAAGCTGCAATTATCATGCCGATAAATAAGCATAAAGAGATAAAAAAAGAAAAAGCGTTGCTAATTTGCTCACCGGCTGTTGAATTTTGTAGCACATCCCATATTGCACCTACTCCCCAAAAAAACGGAAAAATTATTAGGATATTTTTTGTGATATAAAATATTGCCAAATACATAACACCTACAAAAAAGAGTTTTATAAATTCCGGTTGAAATCCAGCATGGTGCAAACTGTAAAAGACAGACGTTACAATAATTGCAGGGATTATTCCCAAGGATTGTTCAAATTTATATCGCAAAAATCCAAAAATAAATATCATTTCAAAAATCCCGGCAACCCAAATATATGATATAGCATAAAAGTTCTCTTTTGTAATTTGAAGCTCTTGTGTAGTGGAAGATAATATGATCCATAAGACAAAAGCCGCAAATATGTTAATAAAAAGGCTGCTTTTCCACCGTATTGTATGAACACCCAAAACAGATAAACTTTGATTTTCTCTAAATAAGATCATATACAACGGATACAAAAAGCCAAGCACAAATATCATAAGTATGCTTCTCAAAAACAAAACTGAAAAAACAGTTCCCGGAAAACAATTCATTCCAAAACTCAGCAAGAGCATGGCAATACCGCTCAATAGACCTATAAATAAATTGGAATCAAAACGGACACAAAACAATTTGCCACTCATGTTAAGTATCCTCACAAGTTTCTAACAGTCTTTTCGTCCCGCAAATTTCTGCGGATACAATATCAGACATCCTTTGAACGTTAGCAACATGGCACCGTGAGGTTCCGTTAATCCATTCAGGGCTAATCTGATTTTCGATTCCTGCTTTGCACTTACGCAATATTTCCAATCTCTTTTCCAGCAATGCTTTTCTTTCTTCACATTCAAAAACATGGAGGAAAAATGCTGCAATCGAAAAAACATTGGTATCATAATCAAATTTCAAAATGGAGTCTTTCAATGTTTTGCGTAGCTCTTTTTTCCCCAGCTCTGTTAAGGTATAGACTGTTCGATCCGGCATATTCCCAATTTTCTCGGTGTTGCCGCATATTAGCCCTTTCTTTTCAAGGGTTTTGATCGTCGCATAGACTGTTGAATCAGCGATATTGAACCACCAACGAACATTCATGTGTCCCAACCATTTGGTAATTTCGTAAGCATTAAGGGGCCTTTCATGGATAAGCCCCAGTAGCATTGTTGCCGGTTTCGATAGCATTTTGAAGCTCCCTTCTTGACAAAGTTATTGGTTTGAAGTACTCTATATATAGAGTACTGTTCGGTTACAGTATTACTATACCATAATTCTCAAACAAAATAAAGACCTCATTGTGAGACAGGAGCTAAATATGCAAGATTATAAGCAAAAATCTAAGCAGTCATTCGACCTTCAGGCGGAAACCTATGACCATGATAAAAATGGCCTTCATGCCAGAAATCAGTACCAAGCAATATTAGAAAAAGTTAAAGAATTTCAATTAGGGAAAGTATTAGACGTTGGTTGTGGAACAGGTGTGCTTCTCGAACAATTACTCAAAGTGTATGGTGGCTCTGCTAATCAGTTCTTTGGGCTTGATCTTTCAAAAAAAATGCTTGAAATAGCAGATTCAAGATTAGCAGAAAAAGCAACTTTGGTTCAGGGGGATGCTGAAACACTTCCTTTTGCAGATTGTACCTTTGATACTGTTTTGTGCTGCGATTCTTTCCATCACTATCCCAATCCTCAGCAAGCAATTATAGAATTTTGTAGGGTTATAAAGCCCAACGGAAGATTATTGATTAGTGACTACTGGAAACCATTTCCCATTCGCCAGATAATGAATTTGTTTTTGCCATACAGCAATGATGGTGATGTAAAAATATATTCTCAAAAAGAAATTATTGCGTTTCTGGAAACAGTTCATTTTGATGTGACTTGTTATGAACACACAAATAGTTCCTCATACATAGTTATTGCAAAAAAGGAATTTTGACAATTCCGTTTTATATGTAACATTCTGCCCGGCGGCAGAAAAGAAAAAAACCGTTGCCGGGCAGTTTGATTTCGTGCGCTCATTCCACATATTCCAGCGGCGGTTTTGAGAAATCAAGGCCGCCGTTTCTCTTTGCCCGGCACAGGATCGGCGGCCCACGGAGGGAGCCGCCATGCTGATATGCCCTGTTTTTCAAAAGCATAACTTGTTAAAAAAAGCCTGTACCCAACAGGGGGCAGCTCCGGCCAGCAGTATGAACTATACAATGTAAATAAACTTTATATTACTTTTATTTTGCCCGGTGGGTCTATGACCTGCTGGGCATTTTTTGTCGGTTCCTGCGGTTTCAAATTTGCTCTGGAAGTTTTTCCAAAAAAAGTCCAAAAAGGAGGCGTTCAGCGGGCAGCAAAGGGTGTCGCAGGATTAGTAGTAGCGGAAAGGGAGAGAACCACCCAATCACCCAACAGAAAGGAGGTGAAAATGATGGAAGCTATCCCCCGCGACTATGGACAAGTCCAGTTTGATGCCTTTTGCAAAAAAGTGTTGAAGAATGAGGCACGGGCTTATCTGCGGAATATGAAGCGTCAAAGAGATCGTGAAACGATGTTCAGCGACCTGCCGCAGCATGAGTTGGACAAGCTCTGCACCGTAGACCGCTATCCCAGCGACAGCTTTGTGTTTAGCTCTCATGGGTACGATTTACATATCGACAACGAGCTTGTGGCCGACGCTTTTGCCAACCTGCCGCAACAGGAACAAAGCATTTTGATCCTGTACTGCGTACTGGATATGGCAGACGGCGAGATCGCCAGCCTCACAGGGATGTCCCGCAGCGCCGTCCAGCGCCACAGGACAAAGACACTGAAAGAGTTGCGTGTAAAATTGATGGCGCTCATGCCGGAAGGAGGTTGACGCGGATGAAAGAACCTGCCTACAAAGGCAAAGAGCCTTTGCCCCTTTCAGTGTATGTGTCCGCCCGTGCAGGCGATCCCCAAGCCGTAGAACGGTTGCTTCGGTACTATGACAATTACATGAATTGTCTGTGTACCCGGACGCTCTATGACGAGGACGGCTATCCTCATTTATGCGTGGACGAGTACATGAAACGGTGCTTAGAAATCAGGTTGATCCAAGCTATCGTTAAAGTTTAACGATAATCGCCCGACTGGATGCAGCGGCTTACCCTTTCCCCGCCAGCAAAAGGTCTGTGGCGTCACAGTTCTTTGAAAAATATGCCCGTATATAGCGGCGCATCATATGGCAAACGGACACATTCTGTCTGTGCCGAGCCGTGCGGCAGGTGCGCCATGAGGCTTTCCAGTAGGAAAAAGCGGAGCGATCAAACCGGGCTGTAAAACAAGTGTGGCAACTTGTGGGCGACGACGTACAGGCAGGACAATGATACTCCCGCGTTGAACGCCCTCAAAGCATTGCGCGGCGCACCCATCAGCATGGGCCGGGGTGAGATTCCCGTGGAGCTGTGCCAGCAGCCGTCCGTACTGCCCATTTCGTTTTACACCAATGTAAGCGAAAGGGGGATTACTGTATGAGTACAGTAACAAGTCAGAACCAGACCGTCCCCGTTGTACGTCAGTACGAGATCGGAGGCGTTCGATATATTGTGAAAGCGACCGTCAAAGACGGCGCGAAAGAAACCGCAGTCAAGAAAATCCGTCGGCTGCTCCAAAACGATTTGAGCAAGGCAGCCACTTAAAAATTAAAGATTTTTTCATTTCCTACAAGCAGACGGATGGGGCATGATATGGTATAATATACTTGTATCATGCCTCGTTTTCCGGCTGCGGAATAGGAGGAACTTATGAGCAAACAGCCGGAAATGGTGATTGCACGGAACCCCCGTGCGACACGGAATAACGATACTACTTTGAACCTTGACAATCAAATGTACCAACAGCCAGTCACTTCCTTTCAGCGCGTATCCAATGACGCGCCGTTGAGCGAGGAAACCAAGACGGCCATCCAAAACACAGTGCTGCAATTCTATGTCCACAGCCAGCCGCAGGAGGGAGCCGAGGGCATTACCGCCTGCTATGAGCGTCTTTCCCAAGAAGATAAGCTGGACGGCGAGAGCAACAGTATCAGCAATCAGAAGCGGATTTTGGAAAAGTATTGCCGGGATCACGGCTATACCGCCATCCGCCACTACGACGAGGACGACGGATATTCGGGAACCAACTTCAACCGGCCTGGATTCCAGCGGATGCTTGCCGACATCAAGGCGGGCAAGATCAAGCGCGTTGTCGTTAAGGATATGAGCCGGTTCGGGCGTAACTATCTGCAAGTCGGAATGTATACGGAAATGCTGTTTCCAGAGTACGGCGTCCACTTTATTGCCGTCAATGACGGTGTGGACAGTGTGCGCGGGGACAGCGAGTTTACCGCCATCCGCAACGTATTCAATGAAATGTACGCCAAGGACACCAGCAAGAAAATCCGGGCAACGTGGCAATCCAAAGGACGTTCCGGTGAACACCTCACCACTATCCCGCCTTATGGGTACAAGAAAGACCCGGAGAACAAGAAGCGGTGGATCGTGGATGAAGAAGCTGCCGCCGTTGTCCAGAAGATTTTTGCACTGTGCATGGACGGCATGGGGCCGACGCAAATTGCAAAATGGCTCCAAGAAAATAAAGTTCTTTCGCCTGTTGCTTACTGCTACGAAAACGACTTGCCGACAACATCTAAACGGCCAACTGACCCTTATAAATGGGCAACAAAGACAGTAGTGCATATTTTGGAACGCCTTGACTATTTGGGCCATACGGTCAACTTCAAAACTTCCAAGCAATCGTTCAAGAGCAAGAAAGTATTGTGGAATGATCCGGCGGATTGGGTGATCTTTGAGAACACACAGGAACCTATTATTGAGGAAAGCGTGTTTCTGATCGTCCAGAAAATCCGACAGGGCCGCCGCCGTCCCACTAAGATGGGCGACATGGGTATGTTCTCCGGCCTGCTGTTCTGTGCGGATTGCGGCGGAAAGATGTACTTGTGCAGAGCCAATCACTTCAAACCTGAACAGGAATATTACCTTTGCTCAACTTACCGTAAAGACCGCACTTTATGTTCGACCCATTCTATCCGGCGCGTTGTCCTTGAAGAAATCGTGCTGCGAAACCTGCGAGAAGCCATTCAGTATGTGACGCAGTATGAGGACGACTTCGTGCAGCGGGCCGCAGATCAAAGCCTGCGGGAACGGGATAAGGAGCTGGCACAAAAGAAAGACACTCTGGCGCAATCGCAAAAGCGGATTGCCGAGCTGGATGTTATCATCAAGCGACTGTATGAGGATAACATTTCCGGCAAGCTCTCCGACGAGCGTTTCATCAAACTGTCCCGTGACTATGAGCTGGAACAGACCAACCTTACAAATCTTGTCGAACATCTGCGGCAGGAAGTCAAGGAACAGGAGAAGCAGAAAGTCAACGTCAGACAGTTCATTGCAGCGGTCAGAAAGTACACCGATATGCAGCAGCTTGACGCTTCCATTCTCCGGGAGTTTGTGGATAAAATTTATATCTCCGAGGTTTACACGCCGGACGAGAACGAGCCACGCATTAAGGTCAGAGAAATTAAGATCGTCTACAACTTCATTGGTGCATTTGATTTTGAGGAAGCAAGGGAGCAATCCCAAGCAGCCCAAAAAGAAAAGAAAACCGGCGTAGCCTAAACTACGCCGATTCTCTCACATAAATGTTTTCTTACGGAACCACGCCTTTGCCGTTCCTTTTTTTATGCGCTATCACTTTTCAACAAACGGCCGGAAACAATCGCCGCATATCAGACGGACCGTCTTAGTCGAGCGGACGATAGCCCCGCAACCGGGGCAGACCCACCGCCTGCTCTTGGGCTTAGCCGTGACGCCCGGAACAGAGGACCCACCCTGCGCGGCCTTGCTCCCGCCTGCGACACGGGACGCTGTGGCCTCTTCTCGGCTCATCGGGATATCTGTATACCCGTTGTCTGCCAGCCACTCAATGAGCCGGTCAGACGGCTCTGTGATGCTCCACCCGTACTTCTCCGAGCGGGAGACGTGGATACCATGCGCCTCAGCCGCGATACGGAAGAACTTGTTGTGGTAGCTCGAAGACCTGGAAGTATCTTGAACGTTGGCGACTTCGTTGTTGTACTGGTGTGTCATCTCATGCACCAACGTAGCAGCCACGTTCTCGATTGGACGGTCAAGGGTACCGGCTCCAATGTTAATCTCACGGTATCCTTCCCCTTTGACGCTCCAAGCGTCATACAGGGTGTAGTGACCGTAGGCACGGCTGGTAGACTGAATGGTGATGACAGGACGGATAAGCACCCCGTCAAAGAAATCGTGGTTGAGCTTGTCATATAGCTTCTCTAGGTATCCAGCTACCCGGCTGTACTTGGTCAGTTCTTTCATTTTTGTTATCCCCTTTCAACTTTTTTGTCTTGCTGTTGGGGACGGACACGGTTATACTGGTAACTGCACCCGTCCCCTTTGGCTTGTGGTCGGTGCTTGCTCCCTGTGTCACGCTTTGGTCGGCTGGTGACGCAGGGGGCTTTTTTTGCCGTCGGGCTTGCGCAGGTCTACCGCCTTGGTCCGGTCGATGGTCAACATCTTGGTCACTCCCTTCTTTGTATCGGCAGGTCAGCTATCGGGGCTGTCCCTGTCTGTGCTTTTATCTTAGCACGTTGCGCAACGTTCCGTCAATCGGGATATTGCACAACGTCCTTGCTCAGAATTTGTGCAAAAAGTTCGTTGCGTAACGTATCCGCATGAGATAAGATATTGCTGAGAGAGGGGGAGAGCTATCATGGCCTATAAAGATACAGCAAAAAAGACAGCGTATCAGAACGAATTTATCAAGCAGGCGTATGACCGAATCAATTTGACGGTCCCAAAAGGGCGCAAGGCCGAACTTCAAGCGCTGGCAAAAGCGCAGGGGAAGAGCGTCAATGGTCTACTGAACGACCTGATTGACCAGGCGCTAGACCTAGACCGGGGGGATGGTTCCCGGATTGACGGGCCGAGCGGGAGTCCGGAATAAGTATTGTACCTTCGTCTCCCATGCCGGAAGCGTCGGTTAAACCGACACCCTTGGCGGAATCTTGCCAAAACAGCCATCTTATGCTATCATAGTCCTGTGAGCTAGTACCTTGTGCGCCGCCTCTTGGCAGCACATGGCATGACAGCACCGCTAGGCCGCCTGCTTTGGTCGAGCGGATGCCGCTCGGAGACGGAGGGCATAGCCTTGGTCTATAGCAACCTGCAAAAACTATAGGTCTTATGGGAGAGCGACGGTCCCCGGAACGACAGGAACGGGATACGACCGGCACTGACCGACAGGAAAGTGGTTCCGCCCGGTACATTGAGAGCTATCATAGAGAGTACGCCGCTAGGCGTGTAAGTCGTAGTATTTGCACGCCTGGTTTGGTGTACTCTTTTTTGCCCCTCTGACGATGCAGGAGCCGCCTAGACGGGCCTAGGAGCTTCAGGGGGGCGCAGGAAGGAAAAGGATAGCTGTAAGGGCTACAGGCGCTCACAGGGCGCTGTAGAGGCTGTGAGAGTGATATGGCATTGCGGCAGGGGCTTGTAGGAGCATAGGACAGACGCCGGAAAGGGTGCCCGTTGCGGTCAGTCCTTAAGGTAAATTGAATCTTAATACTCAAACTCTGTGCGCCCTGTCCCCTGGGCTGCTGTTGGGGTGCTTGACGGAGTGGGCCTGCTATGTGCTATGCTAGACAGGTACACTGCGCTCCGCGCAGGGAATCGCACACAATATCAAAAAATGAAAGGAGTGTCTTATGCACTACGTACCGACACGCGAACTAGACGATGAAACCGGAGAAATCGTTGACTACATGCGGATAGAGCTAGACCCTGGCGACCTAGTTGTAGAAGCACGCAAATGGGACCTGCGTAAGCAATTCGCTGAACGAGCCGGAATGAAGAACGAGAAGAAAAAGTGGCTAAAGGAACACGAAGAAATCTTAGGAGGACTTATCTTTGCTGTGTTTGACCGCATCGGTACTCAAACAACTTCCCGCCCCAAACTGGCAGAGGGCACCTACGCCCGCTTAATCTATCTGGCGACCTACCTTGACTATGACCAGCGGCTAAAAAGAGCACAGGGTAAACCTATGACCAAAAAGGACGCCGAGAAGGTGCTCGGTCTGTCGCGGGCAGAGTTTTACCGCTTTTGGAGCGAAGTCACAAGCGCAAAGTGCATCAAAGAGGACCAAGACGGCATTTTGCACCTATCTGAAAATCTATGCTTCAAGGGGAAGGTTAAACCCAAAGGGCTAGGTGTCACAAGGGTCTATATCAAGCAACTGCGTAAGCTGTACGAGGCCACACCGACGAGAAGCCATCGCTACTTGGGAGCCGTCTTCCAGATGTTACCCTATGTGAGCGTCAAGTACAACGTCCTTTGCTGGAACCCGCTCGAAGAGGACATCCATAAAGTGGAACCCATGACATTGAAGGACTTTTGCGTCCTGACAGGTCGGGGTGAAAAACGGGTCACAGAAATCAGAAACACCTACAAAAACATCAAGTTCTCTATGGAGGATGGTGTAACACGCTGGCTTTGCGCCTTTGTGCGCTCCGATGTTGGCAACTTGGGCGAGCGGGAAATTATCGTCATCAATCCCCGTGTCGTCTTTATGGGCGAGGATTGGCGATACGTCGAGACGTATATCATGCACTTTCCAGAGGAATAAGCGTCTCCGCATTTTGACTAGGTACGATTTTTGAGACAGCACACAGAGAGGGAGTTATCTCGGTAATCACCGGGGTAACTCCCCGAAAATAGCCCTGAAACATGGTACGGTTTTTGAGACAACTGGAAGAGAGAGTTATATGGGTGATTACCCTGCTAACTCTTCTTCCGGGGGGTGCCTATTCCCTCTTATGTTATAAGCACCTTTTTCCGAGACGGTGTTCTGAGCGGCGGAGTCGATCGGAGCGCCGTCTAAAATAGAATCGCCAGAAAGAAAAGGTTAGGTCTGTTAGGTCAATCTGTCCTAGTACGAAGAAGGGCACGAAGCAGGCGGTACCAGGTAAGCACTACGACAATACAAACGGGTCAGAAAACAGGCAACGTGAAAGGTTAGTTTTATTCTAGTAGGGTGAGCCTACCGAGCGGGGTAGGTAGTACGTCACCAGAGGGAAAGGTATTGCGGTCAATGCAACCCCCTGCGCAAGGCTGAGCGAGGTAGGCGCTTTGCCTGTGACGGGTCGTCGATGATACGGACGGTGTCACCTACTTGATATTCCATTGAGTTTCACATCCTTCATGCATTTTTTGTATGAATATACACAAATATTCACTTCTTTTCAGTTTTGCAGCCATTTTGCCACACCTGGGTGTGGTAGAATTTTTTGAACCCTTGAACATCAAGGGTTTGCTGGGCCGTTTTTTAATAAAAAGAATAACTGTATCTCAAACAACAGAATTTGCATATTTTTATGAATATTTGTATAAAGATATAGAATAAATTATCTTAATATTTTTTATTTCGCCAGAGAAGAGAAGCATCCATAAGATGCTACAAGTTCACAGCAGCGCCGTACCCAGCCACACCGACGTCAATTATAGGTTTTCCGTCGGTGTCTGGTCCGGCTGACAACATGGCTCCACCTCTGCCCGATAGGGTACCGCTACCCACTACGTCTATCGCACGTCACAGCACACCGTAACGCCCTAAGCTCAACTGTCCCCAACGCAGCACCCTACAGGGCTACCAGGGGCACGCTGGGCGTATTGTGGAGGCACAGACGTAGGTGCTACCGAGCGGGTAACCGGAGAGCAAAGTCAAAACTTTTCCAGTTAAGAAATGCCTGCTTGTGCTGGAGAGTACGCAGACTTCTAAGACAGTGTCACTATTTCTCATATGAGAGACTAATAACTTTTGGGTCTGTCACTTAGCCGAAACAGGCACCGCCGGAGGAAACATAGTGATTGACGACGGTGTGACTGGATTCGGCGCTAAATTATACGAAAGGAATTGTTAATATGCAACGTATATAGAACGAAATACGACTCGAAGTCGAGCCGCAAAACAATCTGATAATCTTCACGGGTAAAAAAGAAAAGAACTACTTCGACTACAACGAAGAACTGTTCCAGATTCTGCGTACACAATGCGGCAGTCCATACGCCCAACTGCGCAGGGAGAAAGACAGCCGCACAAAAATAAAGCCCTACGGCTAGACCAAGGGCTTGTACTTGTATGACATTGCTTATGCTTGCTACCATGGCTACGCGCACCTAGACACCTTCTCTGACGACATGGCCAGATTTGCTAAGATGAAGCGGGACTGTGGCCTGACGATGGACCACCTGGATGGTAATTATCATAACCACACGCAGGCCAACTTGTCCTTGATGCCTGGAATACTGAACAGTCAGAAAAGCGCTAAGACGAAAAAATTCTTGTTCCCGTACAAACTTACTTGCGCTTACGTTGGCGACAGCTACCGCCTACTGCTCACCGCTGGCGACCAAATATTAGAGGCGAAGGTACTGTAGGACGCTGAGAGCTTTGTGGGCGCTCTGTGTGGCCTGTTGGGGACCTGCTACCCTGATACAGGGCTACCAACGCCACAGGACTACTACAGCCGCTATAGGGGCGACTAGACGCTCACCAGGGATACCAAGTAGTCCGTACTAGCACAGCACAGGATTGCGTAGATGCCGCTCGACGAGTTTGTGCGTCTAGCGTAACCCGATGAGTTGATTGGTACTCCCTATCTATGCTATAATAAATATATCCCCGCGCAGCAGGTACCGAGCGGGTGCTTGGTCTGCTGCGCGGGGGTGATATGGGGCTATGGCCCTTGATACTCTTCCTCTGGCGACAGAGAGAAATTGAATGAAAGGAAGAAAATAAGAATGGCATTGAAAAGATAGGTCATATCAGTGTACAATGGCGAGGATAGTAACAAGGCTTGTCTGCATGGAAACGGAGGTAAAGCTATCATGGCAGACAAGCAACCCCTGGTCAGAGACGGAAGTCTCCAACAGGATAAAGGGTATTGGGTAGTCCGTGCCCGTGTCTATGACCCGGTACGGCGTAAGTACAAGCACCGCTCGAAGACAACAGGAATCAAGACCAAAGAGCACCGGAAGAAGGAAGCCGAGCGGATGATACCGGCTATCTTGGCGAACTGGGAGAAAGAAGCACAAGCTGCACTCTATCCCGTCCCTGATGACCCGCCCTTCTCCGTCTATGTGACAAGGTACCTGGAAGCAAGGACAAAAGACCTGAAAGCAACTACTGCAACCGCCTACAAGAGCAACGCACGTCTCCACGTCTTACCAAAACTTGGTGATAGAAAAGTCAGTGAAGTAAAGACCCTGTCTGTATTACAGGGCTTTGTCAACGAACTTCTGGAAAGCCGAAACGTAAAGACCGTGAAAAAAATCATGGTCATTGTATCGGGAGCACTGGACGAAGCTGCCCTTGACGGCGTAATCGATGTAAACCCTACAAATTCTGTCAGGTATCCAAAAGCAGAAAAAGTTGAAAAAAGGGCTTTCACGAAAGAGCAAGTCAACATCCTACTCCAGGCCGCTGAAGAAGCGGGTGAGCCACTACGAGCGGCCATCGTGCTAGGCGTCTGCTACGGCCTACGTCGTAGCGAAGTTCTTGGTCTGCGTTGGTCTGACATAGACTTTGATAACGCCCTGCTACACGTCCGCAATACTGTCACTTGGTACGCTTCTCTACGCGTGGAGGAAGAAAAGACGAAGACAGAAGCGGGAACACGAGACATTGACCTACTAGGGACAACGATTCCCTATCTGCGTAAGTTAAAGCAGACACAGCAGGAAAAAGGGATGACGTTGGGTAAAGTCTGTGCCTGGCCTGACGGAAGAGGCGTCCGGGAAGAGTACATCTCTAACAGCCTCAAAAAACTGGAAAAGAAAGTCGGTCTTCCTGACTTGACCTATCACGAGCTGAGACATACGGCGGCTAGTTTGCTGGCTCCACACGTCACAGATAAGCAGCTCCAGGAATTTATGGGCCACGAGGACATCTCGACCACAAAAAATATTTACGTCCATCAAAACGAAGAAGAGCGCAAAAAAACTTCTAAAAAAATGGACGAAATTCTTACTGGAGCACCGGCAAGACAAGGAACTGCCTGAAAAAATTTTTCAGTTTGTTCGGAAATTTGTTCGGAAAACATTTCTCCATACTCTGGCTGTATCTGGAATTTACCGAAAAAAGTTCTAAAAACACAGAAAAAGGCCCAAAGTCTTGCAACTTTGAGCCTGTTTTCGTGGCACGCCAGAAAGGACTCGAACCTTCAACCCTCAGAACCGGAATCTGATGCGCTATCCATTACGCTACTGGCGCCTATACAATTTTTAGGACTAAGTTATTATAGCAGACCCGCCGGAAAATGTAAAGGGGGAGTTTGCAGAATTTTCCCGCAAATTTTTCCGGGCAAATTTCCACAAAAAGCCCACCGAGGGCTTGCCCCCAGGCGGGTTCCATGATACAGTGAGGGGCGTGAGACCGGGCGCTTTGTCGCCCCATGTGAATCTGAAAGGAGAATTGATCGTGAGCTTTTCGTTCCACGTTCCCACCAACTTCGTCTTCGGCCAGGGGGCCATCCAGAAGCTGCACAAGCAGCGCCTGCCCGGCAAGAAGGCCCTCATCGTCATTTCCGCCGGCAAGTCCACCCGCGCCAACGGCTACCTGGACATCGTCCAGGACGAGCTGACCCAGGCCGGGGTCGCCTACGCCGTGTTCGACAAGATCCTGGCAAACCCCGTGCTGGACAACGTCATGGACGGGGCCGCCTTTGCCCGCGCCGAGGGCTGTGACTTCGTCGTCGGTCTCGGCGGCGGCAGCAGCATCGACGCAGCCAAGGCCATCGCCATGATGGTCCCCAACGAGGGCAACTATTGGGATTATATCTACGGCGGCACCGGCGGCGGCCAGCGCATGAAGAACAAGCCCCTGCCCATCGTCGCCATCCCCACCACCGCCGGCACCGGCACCGAGCTGGACGCCTGGACCGTCGTGACCAACGAGGAGACCAAGGAGAAGATGAGCGGCGGCAACAAGAACACCTTCCCCGTTCTGGCCATCGTGGACCCCAACTTCATGCTGTCCGTGCCTCCCAAGTTCACCGCTTACCAGGGCTTCGACGCACTCTTCCACTCCACGGAGTCCTACATCAACAACACCAACAACCTCATGCGCGACATGCTGGCCCTGAAGGCCATCGAGTCCGTGGGCCAGAACCTGGCCACCGCCTGCCAGGACGGCCAGAACGTCCAGGCCCGTGAGAAAGTCGCCTACGGCAGCAGCATGTCCGGCATGGTGATGAGCGTGGACAACCTCTGCTCCGAGCACTCCCTGGAGCACCCCCTCTCCGCCTATCACCATGAGATCGCCCACGGGGCCGGCCTCATCATGATCAGCAAGGCCTACTACACCCACTTCGTCGAGAACTGCCCCGACCTGCACGACCGCTTCATCGACATGGCCAAGGCCATGGGCAAGACCGACGCCAAGGAGCCGATGGACTTCGTCACCGCTCTGGTCGACCTGCAAAAGGCCTGCGGGGTGGACGAGCTGAAAATGTCCGACTACGGCATCACCCCGGAGGAGTTCCCCAAGTTCGTGGAGAACGCCCGCAGCACCATGGGCATCCTCTTCAAGATGGACCGCATCAAGCTCTCCGACGAGGACCTGATCAAGATCTACACCGAGTCCTATCGCTGAGAAACCCAGCCACAACGCAAAAATATCCCCAAGGCCCGCAGGCCTTGGGGATATTTTTTACGCAGTCAGTGCTTCCTGCTTATTCTTCCGTTTTAGGGGCCTCGCCGCAGCAGCAGCCGGCGTCTTCGGCCGCAGCCTCTTCGACTGTGGTCTCTTCTGCCGGGGCTTCCTCGGTGGGCGCACACTCGCAGACGTCCGCTTCCTCTGCGCCGTCTTCCTCGACCTCGACAAAGGGCTCGACCTTTGCGCCGCAGTTGGCGCAGTAGTTGGCGTTCTCCGTCAGGGGCATGCCGCAGCTTTCGCAGACGGTGGGGCCGTCGTCCGCTTCCTCGTCGGCGGGGCCGGCGCTCTGGCGGTTGGCCTCGATGTCGGCGCGGGCTGCGGTGATCACGTCGCGGGCAGCCTGAATGGAGGAATAGAGGGCCATGATCTCGTCATCGAAGGTCTCTCCTCCGTCCAGCTGATCCAGGATCAGCTCGCCGATGTTCAGGGTAAACTCGTCGATCTTTTTCTCTTCGTTGTTGATCTTGAGACTCAGCTTCCCGTTCTCAATGGCGGTGTTGGCCTTGCTGGCAGCGTCTTTTGCCAGGGAATTTGCCTTGGTGGCGGCATCCTTTGCCAGGGAGGTGAGCTTTTCGTGTAGTGCCATGGATGATTCCTCCTTCTAGGATCTTGCGCGGATGTAGGATACGATATGCTTAGAAATAAGCCTTGATGGCCTCGGTGGCCAGGGCGATGTCGGCGCTGATGGTGATGGTGAACTTCACACCGTTGGCATCAGAGAACCGATCCAGCCAAGCCAGGAACTCCTCCACCTCAGCAGAGTCGGGCTCAGAGGGGATGATCTTGCACAGGCTATCGATGAAGACATGGGTCAGGTCATAGTTAGAGGCGTACATGCCGCTGATGAAGCCCTTGAAGAAGGTGAAGTTGTCGGCGGCGAAATCGCTGGACTCGACCAGACGAACGTTGGGGCTGACGTCATAGACCAGCTTCTTGCCCATCTCGACGCAGACGACGCTGCCGTTCTCGTTGCTGGCGGCACGGTTGATCATTTCAATGAGCTGTTTGGTCTTGCCGGAACCTTTTGCGCCCATAATTACTCGGACCATGAATAATCACTCCTTTTTCATACAGAAAAGATAACAAAACAGATGAACCAAGCATCTGATGCCTTCCTGTTGGGTACATGTTACCATATCAACGGAAAAACTGCAATAAGATTTAGCAGATTTTCAAAAATTCGTGCGAGGAAATTTCCTTTTTTGTGAGATTACTGCCGACTCAGCCTGTTTGTCCGCGAAAAATAACGGACAACTCCGCCGGCCAGTCATTCCTCCATCTGGTCAAGAAACGCCTTGCGCTGCGCCTCGTAACCGGGTTTGCCCAGCAGGGCGAACATATTGTGCTTATAGGCCTCCACCCCCGGCTGGTCAAAGGGATTCACGCCGGATAAGTAACCGGACAGGCCGCAGGCATACTCAAAGAAATACACCAGCTGCCCCGCCCAATAGGGCGTGCGCTCCCCTGCCGTCAGCAGCAGGTTGGGTACGCCCCCGGCGGTGTGGGCCAGGGCCGTTCCCCTTCTCGCCTGCTCGTTTACGAAGCGCAGGTCCCGGCCCCGCAGATAGTCCAGGCCGGAGCCGTCTCCCGGCGTGGGGTCCAGCAGGCAGGACGACTGGGGCACGGTGAAGCGCACCACCGTCTCAAACAGATTCCGGCTGCCCTCCTGGATGTACTGGCCCATGGAGTGCAGGTCGGCGGTAAACTCCACGCTGGCCGGGAAGACGCCTTGGCCCTCCTTGCCCTCGCTCTCGCCGAAGAGCTGCTTCCACCACTCGCCGAAGGCCCGGAGATGAGGCTCGTAGCAGGCCAGCACCTCGATGTTCTTCCCCTCGCCGTACAGGGCGTTCCGGGCGGCGGCATACTGCCAGGCCGGGTTGTCCTGGCCGGGCTGGCTGACGAGCTTTCGCGCATCCGCCGCGCCCATCAGCAGGTCCTGGATGTCCAGCCCCGCCGCGGCCAGGGGCAGCAGCCCCGCCGCCGTCAGCACAGAGTAGCGCCCGCCGATGGAGGCCGGGATGGAAAACGTGGCGTAACCGGCCCGGCTGGCCAAGGCCCGCAGGGTGCCCTCGCGGCGGTCGGTGGTCACGAAGATGCGGTCTCTGGCCCCGTCTTTCCCGTATTTTTCCTCCAGCAGCTGACGGAAGAGGAGAAAGGCGATGGCCGTCTCCGTGGTGTCGCCGGACTTGGAGACGACATTGATCGAAAAGTCCCGGTCCCGGACATAGTCCAGCAGCTCCGTCATGGCGTCGGAGGACAGGGTGTTGCCGGTGAAAAAGATCTGCGGGGTCTTCCTGGCCAGCAGGTTATAGTGCGGGGAGGCCAGCAGCTCCAGCAGGGCGCGGGAGCCGAGGTAGGACCCGCCGATGCCGATGACGATGAGCACATCGGACTGCTTGCGTATGATCTGCGCGGTTTGCAGCAGGCGCTGGACCTCCTGGCGGTCATAGGTCTCAGGCAGTTTGACCCAACCGGTGAACTGCCCCCCCAGGCCGTTGCCTCGCTCCAGTAGGTTGCAGGCTTCGGTCAGGCCGTCCAGCCGGGAAGACATCCAGTTTTTCGGCAGGAACGGGAGGGCGTGGGTCACATCGAATTGTAACAAGGCAAACACCTCCTGATGGGATGGACGGAAACCACAGCGCCTCTCTTAGTTCTTGAGGCTCTGCATGGGGGCCGGGATCCGCCCGCCCCGCTGGATGAAGGCCGCGCTGGAGAAGGGATGCACGGGGATCACCGGGGCAGAGCCCAGCAGGCCGCCGAACTCCACCGTGTCGCCCACCTTCTTGCCGGGGGCGGGGATCAGGCGGACCGCCGTGGTCTTGGAGTTGACCATCCCGATGGCTGCCTCGTCCGCGATGATGGCGGCGAGCGTCTCGGCGGTGGTGTCGCCGGGGACGGCGATCATATCCAGGCCCACGGAGCAGACGCAGGTCATG
>OGCO01001123.1_pt1 | contig 42453 bp, 69 predicted proteins | sample 1570171 | NCBI WGS metagenome assembly OGCO01 (sample SAMEA4370583, study PRJEB24528) | human gut metagenome
TGGTTGTACGAGCCTTACGGCAGCACCGTCGCTGCCCGCAACTACACTGGCGAACTACTGCTACAACTCCATGTTTTATGGTTGTACGAGCCTTACAACAGCGCCGTCGCTGCCCGCAACCACGCTGGCGACCAACTGCTACCGCTACATGTTCCAAAATTGTACAAGCCTTACAACAGCGCCGTCGCTGCCCGCAACTACACTGGCGAACTACTGCTACTCCTCCATGTTTTATGGCTGTATAAAAATCAAACTATCTACCACGGCGTCCGGAACATATACCAAGTCGTACCGCATCCCAAAAAGCGGAACCGGGACAACAGCTTCAAGTGCGCTTAATAATATGTTTGCCAATACAGGAGGCACATTCAAAGGAACGCCGGAAATCAACACCACCTACTATTTGGATGAATCCAACACCATTGTGTAAAGGAGGCCAAGCATGGCAGAATTTATCAAAGTTGGCGGGCAGGAGTACCCTGCGACGCTGATCTACAACTACAAAGACCGCAACTGGGATATGCGCGAGACGCAGACGGTGCACCTCACCATGCCCTACGCGGAGGCGGCGGCGCTACTACCTGACAACACGCCGTGGAGCATCGTACAGCGCGAAACGGTGGACGTGCTGGACGAGCAAGGGAAGCCCACGGGCGAGACCAAAGAGGTCGTCAACGAGTACGACAACAGCGAATACAGCATCGCTGGCGACATAACTGACCACCGCGACGGCACGGTCAGCATTAAGATGGGCAAGCCCACGGAATCCGAGCTTTCAGAGGCGACCGTCACGGCGCTGGTCGGCCAGAGCATCACGCCGCAGCGCGCCGCAGCGCTGCGACCGGTCATCGAGCAGGCCAGTGCGTCGCTCTCTGACGGCGAGGCGGCGAAGTCGCCCGAGCTGTTCCCGCGCTGGGCGGATCACATCGGCGAGACCGTCAAGCCCGGCGACCGCCGCAGCGATATGGACGATAACGGCGTGCTGCACGTCTACCGCGTCAACAAAGGTCAGGGTCACACTACTCAGGCCGACTGGCCTCCGCACAGCACTCCCGCAATGTGGACTATCATTGACCTCGAGCATGCTGGTACTCAAGATGACCCGATTCCGGCCGCTCGTGGTATGGAGTACACTTATGGTCTCTACTACAAAGACCCCGAGGACACTAAGCTGTACCTGTGTGAGCGTATTGGTGAGGCCGCGGGCGGGAAGATCGTCTTGCAGTATTTGCCGCACGAGTTGGTGGGGAATTATTTCACGGCGGTCTAAGGCCGCAGAAAGGGAGCGGGATATGGATAATGCAAAGCACTACGATGACGCAGAGATCGCGTTGATCGAAAGCCGATGCAAGAGCAATACGCACCGCATCAACGAGTTGCAGGAGCACCAAACGGCGCTTGACAGGCTGGCAACGTCGGTCGAAGTGCTGGCGACCAAGCAGGAAACCGTTGAGGGCGACGTCAAAGAAATCAAAGAGGACGTGAAAGCCATCACGGGCAAGGCTGGGAAACGGTGGGACAGTCTGGTCGACAAGGCTCTCGCAGCGCTGGCGGGCGCGTTTATCGCGTGGCTGCTGTCGGGGGGGGGCTTATGAAGAAACTGAGAAAGCGGGACAAGTACGTCATCGCGGCAGTGCTCAACCTCTGCTGGTACTGCATTGCGGTTCTCGTATTGACCGCGCATGACAAGGTAGTGCCGGACAGTCTGACCGTCGCGTGGTTCGCTGCGTGGACGGCAGAACTGGCGCTGCTGGCGGGAATCAAAATCAAAGGAAAGGACGAATAACATGGAACTGATTCGCAAGAGAATGGCAAACCTGATGAGCGTCAAGAGCATCGTGACGCTGGTGCTGACGGGAGTATTTGCGTACATGGCCGTCACGGGCAACATCTCGCAGGACTTTATGACGATCTATGCGGTCATCATCGCGTTCTACTTCGGCACGCAGAGCCAGAAGGCACAGGACGTGATCGACAAGGGGGCGTAAGCATGGCGAGAGCAGAAGACATCCTTGCCATCGCGCGCAAGGAGATCGGTACGGTGGAGCAGCCGGGCAACCGCCAGAAGTACGGCAAATCCTACGGCATGGACGGCGTGTACTGGTGCATGCAGTTCGTGTGGTGGTGCTTTCAGCAGGCGGACAAGCAGCTCTTTTACGGCGGCGGGAAGACCGCAAGTTGCGGCGAGCTGATGAACTACGCCAAGGCCCACAGGCAGTGGGTCACGTCCGGCTATCAGCCGGGCGACGTGCTCATCTATGACTTTCCCAACACGAAGGTCAAGACCGATCATACGGGCATTTGCGAGAGCGTAAGCGGGCAGTACGTGATAGCCATCGAGGGCAACACGTCAAGCGGCGCAGCTGGCAGCCAGTCCAACGGCGACGGGGTGTACCGCCGTAAGCGCAAGCTGTCGCTCGTGGTAGGCGCATACCGCCCGAAGTATGAGGCGAGTTACCGTGAACTGCTCAAAAAGCGCTCTGGCCTTGAGGACAAGACGATGGACTACCTCGCGGCGTACAAGTACGGCAGTGACCTGATTCGCAAGCTCGCGACGATGAAATAATTGTGCCCGAATCGGGCACGGAAAGGAAAACGGGCGGGAGGCCTGCAATGTCTCCCCTCGCGTGAGCGCTCTGCAAGCCCCGGTGCATAGCATGGACAAGCAGCACCGAGCGATCCGCGCGCAATTATCCTCTATGGCCCCGAAGCGGGCTGTGGCGTATATTTTATCTTTTGAGCTGCCAGCGGACGAGGCGGCGTGCATTATCGAGTGCGACGTGCGACGCAAGAGCTACGCGCAAGTGTGTGCAGCGCTGCACCTATCGCCGGAGGCGGTCAACCGTTGCCGCAGGCGGGCATACAAAAAAATAGCAGATGGGCAAAGAGAGCACCGAGGTTAATCGGTGCTCTCTTTTTACCTAAAAAGGCTTTTGAAGTATTTTTTGACCAAATATTGACCAAACGATGACCATTTGCAGGGCGCGATCCACGGTATGATTGAGGCAACAAAAGGAGGTGCGCGAAATGTATGACCGACTTTTAGCTTTGGGCTTTACGGAGCAAATGGCGATGGACATTTTGACGCTGTTTCCTGATCCTGACGAACTGCGCACTTACGTTTATTTTGCGGAGCTTTTTCATGTATAGCTATTTCAACCCGAATCCAAACGGACGCAACGTGTCGGACTGCACCGTGCGCGCGATCTGCAAGGCGACCGGGAAAGACTGGGGCGAGGTCTATTTAGCACTGTGCATACAGGGGTACTTAGACGGCGATCTTCCCAATGCAAACGCTTGTTGGGGCTCATATCTGCGATCGCTCGGCTATCGTCGTTATATCATACCGGACACTTGCCCGGACTGCTACACGGTCGGTAAGTTTGCCGACGATCACCCGCGCGGGACGTATATTCTCGCGCTTTCTGGTCATGTTGTCTGCGTGCAGGATGGTGTAATTTACGACAGCTGGAACAGCGAGAACGAAATCCCGCTTTATTACTGGGTCAAAGAAACGGAGGAATGAACATGGCATATCCCTATTTCAACCCCTATTATCCGCAACCAATGCCGGATAACCTCATGCAGATGCGGCAGATGCAGCAGCCACAGATGCAGCCCATGCAGCAGCCTATGTCGCAGCCAGTGCAGCAGAACCCCATCGCACAGGGCGGCGTGCAGTGGGTAAGCGGCGAGCAGGAGGCAAGGGGCTATCTCATCGCACCGAACTCTGCTGTGGCGCTGTGGGATTCTACCGCGCCGACTGTGTATCTCAAGCAAGCGGATGCAAGCGGCAAGCCGACGCTCAAGATTTACGACCTTGTAGAGCGCGCAGAAACGCCCCGTACAACTCCGCAGGAAAATGGCGTGGAATTTGTCACCCGCAAGGAGTTTGACGCGCTGGCGGCGCTTGTGGGCGAAATAAAGGGCAAGAAGAAGCGCAAGGAGGACGGCGGCGATGAATAATCCCTTTTTCGGTGCGCTCGGCGGCGGGAACGGCTTTATGCAGATGATGCAGCAGTTCCAGCAATTCAAGGCAAATTTTCATGGTGACCCCAAAGCGGAGGTCGAAAAGCTCTTGCAAAGCGGTAAGCTGAACCAACAGCAGCTCAACCAGCTTCAGCAGATGGCGAAGCAGTTTCAAAGCCTGATGCAATAAGCAAAGTCTAAGCAAGATTTAAACAAAGTGTTTGCTCAACTTTTTGCAAAATCAATATCGCGGCCACGATTTGATAAATTTTTTTAAGGAGTGATTTTATGTCTCTTTCCGATGGCGGCGCTCCCATGCTGACCATGCCGGTTTCGCCTACTAACAGCGGTGGAGGTTTCGGCTGGGGCGGTGACAACGGTGTTTGGCTCATTGTGTTGTTCCTGATCTTTGCCGTGTGCGGAGGCTGGGGCAATAACGGTTGGGGGGGTGGCGGTGGCGCTATGGACAATTACGTCCTCGCCAGCGATTTTGCTACTCTCCAGCGCCAGATTGACAGCGCGGCGTCCACGATTGAGCGCAAGAGCGATATTACCCAGCAAGGCATCTGTGATGGCTTTTACGCCATGAATACCGGGATGCTCAACGGCTTTGCCGGGGTGACGCAGACCGTGACCAGCGGGTTCTCGCAAGCAGAAGTTGCCCGGTGTAACCAGCAGATGGCATTTATGCAGCAGTTTAGCGCCCTGCAGGCACAGATGTCCGGCTGCTGCTGCGATCTTCGCGAAGCGATTCAGGGGATCAACTACAACCTCGCCACACAGGGGAGCGAGACCCGCAACCTGATTCAGGGGAATACCCGTGATATCATTGATGCCATGAACTGCGGCTTCCGCAGCATTGAGCAGCGTCTAACCGCGCAGGAGATCGCTGCGAAGGATGCGAAGATTGCTGAACAGAACCAGCGTCTTTTTGCTGCTGACCTCGCGGCCTCTCAGTCTGCTCAGACGCTTGATATGCGCAACTATGTTAGCGCACAGTTCGCGTATTACAATCCGCGTCCCGTTCCTTCGTTTTCCGTTCCGGCCCCGTATCAGTATACTGGGTGCGGCTGCAATCAGGGCTGCGGCTGCTGACAACTGCATAGCATAGCTTTTTGTTGACGATTTTGTTGACGCCAACAAAATGGTCGGCCCCGTGCCGATACTAACGACAAACGCGGCGGGGCAATAGCCCCGCCGCTGTGTTTTAACCGGGTCGAAATCGACCCCTTTAGAAAGGACTGAACTCATGAAAACGATTGACGATCTGAAACAAGAATTTGTAGACCATCTTGCCGCTATGGATAAGTCCGAAATGAGCATGTTCGAACTCTCAAACTATGCCGATCTGCTGTATAAGGCGGACGCTCTTTTCAAGCCAAGCTATACAGATGTACTTGCATCCGGCTTCATTCCCCCTTTTGCGGCAACTACTTGGAAAAAGGAGGAGAAGAAAAATGGCTGAATATAGTAATTCCGCTATTGTTTCTGTTGCTGCTGGGCAAAACGTCCCGCTGACGGAAACTGCGATCAATAGCAAGCCCTGTATCGTGCATCGTCAGGGCGCAGGCATTGTCACGCTTCGCGGCCTCACCAATCAAAATCGCGCCCTGTTTAGGGTCTCCTATGGCGGCAACATCGCTATTCCCACCGGAGGCACGGTCGAGGCCATCACGGCGGCGCTTGCCATTAACGGAGAACCGCTGACCAGTGCAACGGCTACCGTCACGCCTGCGGCGGTAGAAAACTACTTTAACATTTATGTTTCCGCACAGGTCTGCGTTCCGAAAGGCTGCTGCTTGACGGTCGCAATGGAAAACACCAGCACTCAGGACGTCAACTTCGCTAACTCGAATCTGACGGTTGAGAGAATCGCGTGAAAGGAGAATGGACATGAGCAAGAAAGCAATGTATGATCTGCGCAATATGCTGTGCGACGAACTCGACGAGCTGGCACGCAAGGGCGAGCTTGGCGCGGGCGATCTCGAAATTGCGCACAAGCTGACGGACACCATCAAGAACATCGATAAGATTGAGATGATGGAGGACGACAGCTATTCCCGCGATGAAGACTATTCTCGCCGATATTCCCGCGACGGAGACTGGCAGTCGGGTATGCGCGGCGCTTATGATCGTGATATGTCCAATGCGAGACGCGGCACGCATTATGTGCGCGGACACTATTCCCGTGACGGCGGCATTGACAACATGAAACGCCAGTTGCAGGAAATGTTGGACAACGCCGACGATGAAAGCATCCGCAGAGCCATCCAGCGCTGCATGGACACGATTGAGGGCTAAAGGGGGTGCGCCCCTATGGTCGACGAGAACGAGGTCAAGAGCTGGATAGCTCGCCTTGAAACGGAAGAATCAAGCTGGACAAACTATGAGCGCCTTGCCGTGCTGTATGCTATCCGTGACCAGCAAAGCGGCATCAGGGAGAGAGCTTTGCCAACGGCATACTCTGCAGCGCCCGCGCCGGTCAACGTCGAAACATACGGCGACAGCGATTTTCTGCGCGCAGTGGCAGATGTTCCGCCGGACAAGGCGTGGGAGATCATGGACGAGCTGATGGACAGTTTGAAAATTGTAAACGAGCGCGTCTATAATAGCGTCATGCGCAAACTGGAAAAGTAAATTGCAGATGGAATTGCAGATGAGTTACAAAAAACCTTGTAATATCAATGCTTTTGCGGATTCGGTTGCGGGTTCGACTCCCGCCGCCTCCACCAATGAAAAAACCTCGCAGTTTCAACAGCTGCGGGGTTTTTCTTGTATTTGCAAGGGTTTTCTGGCTTACTTGTTTACGCATTACTTGCGATATTTGCAAGTTAAGTGCGCTTAAAACAGCGTTTTTGCAGATGAATTGCAGATGAAATTACAGATGAAATTCGGATTCAAAAAAGCCGTCAACGGCATTTGCCACTGCTACGGCTTTATCATCCATGGTGTGCTGATATACGTTTTTAAGCATATTGTTTGTAGAGTGCCCCATGCGCTCCATTGCGTATTTGTCTGGGACATTGAGCCGGAGCATAACCGATGCGTTTACATGGCGGAGGTCGTGAAAGCGGAACGGCTGAACTCCGCAGCGGGCACACGCGCGTTGCAGATGCTTATATAGGACATTTCTTGTTGCATGGGCAATATACTCATCTGTGTGCGGTGTTTCGTCAAGCAGTCCCATAATATACGGCGGTACTTTTAGTTTTCTGTTGCCGCTGTACGTTTTAGGCTGCTTGAGCTGCGGACCGTCTTCGCCGTCTACCATTGCTTGCTTGATCGTCAAGATATCACCGTCAAGACAATCCCATGTTAGACCTCTGATCTCCGATGTACGGAGGCCGAGCCATACGGCCAGCAGGAAAGGCAATTCAAAGTCTGCGCCCTTGCAGTCTTCGTGTAGAATTCTGATCTCGTCCATGGTAGGGATTTTGATTTTAGGCGCTTCCTTTTGCGGCAAAGATACACGGAACACTTTATCCGGGCATTCCTCCGATATTGCCGCCGTAAATAAGCCGTAAGCGTTGCGGACGTACTTAGGGGACTTTTCCCGTGCCATCTTATTCACGGCACGCTGCACGCGATCCTGCGTCAACGCGGAGCACTTAACGCTCATCAGCTCCGGGAAAACCACCTTGCGGAGTTTTCTGTACCCGTTGACGGTGGAGGGGGAGAGTATCGCGTCCTTGCTGTCAATATATCGGTCGATAGCATCACCGACCGTGCGCTCGGACGCACGAGCGGCAGACTTTGCGCCGGACTTCAACGCGGCAGCTTCATTCTCCGCCTGCCGCTTGGTAGGCGCTGTGACGGACACACGCTTTCCGTCAACCATGACGCTGACATTCCAGTTCCCAGATGGTAGTAGTTTTGCTTTTGGTATTTTCATTAAATCCCCCTCCAATCAATGTACAAGCACCACGCGGCCAGCAGAACGATAATGACAAACATTATAGCAATCACGCCGTTGCGGATACGCACTCCACGCCGCATGATCTCGATCATGTCCGCTTTCGCGTCAACGTGACGTTCCAACTCATCATTCCGCGCTTGCAAGGTTTCTTCTGTTGGCGTCAAGTGTTCGGAGATCTCGAACACTTCATCAAGCGATATTCCAAGCGATTTGCAGATCGGCGCGACGGTGTAGATGGACGGAGCTTTAGAAAACTTGGAAAAGAAATTCTGCACGGTGGACAGCGGTACGCCGGAAGCGTCTGAAATGTCTTGATAGGTCAGTTTCAATTCTTCTTTACGGATTCTACACACTTCTTGAATGTTCATTTACGCCACCTTAATTTCTTCGATTTTCGCGCCGCGAAGTTGCAAGATGAGGGCTTGTCGAACCGTGTCGAGCGCTGTCTTATTGCAATGTTTCGGTGTTGAATTGCCAAGGTAAAGCGGAGTATTGTCAAAGCAAGCAGCGGCGACCGCTTCCCGCTGGCTGCAAAAAGGCCCCGCCGTTTGTTGCAGAGGGCGGCGGGGCCTAAATTATGTAGTAAGCATCCAGAACGCCCCATATCTTGTAGTTGCAAAAATAGAACGAAAGTGCTATATTAAGTCGTGTGGTAGAACGCCTGTTTTATAGCATGAACTTGAACGGAGGATGGAACGGATGAATGAACAGGTACATACGACGGGACAGCCTATATATTACGAAACGATCAGAGATAGATTAAAAGCAGAAATTTTAACCCTTACAGATGCACAGGCTGAATTTGTTTTAAGGAGGTTAGAATGTTTGTTACACGAAAAGAGTTAGAGGAAGAAAACCGCAAACTCAGAGAACAACTTGCGGCAGAGCAAGAGAAGACGCGCCGATCTGCCGTTATTGATAAGGCTGCGCTCCCGCAGTGCAAAAGCCTTGCTTGCGCTGGATGCAAGTATGTTGTAGGACGGTACACCATTAGGAATGGATATTATATCCTTGGATGCGGGAAAGATAATCCTTGCAAGGAGTATGAACCGAGCGAGCTAACAGCAGAAAAGGTTGAATCTATCCGAGAAGCGCTGCTACAGCAATGGCAGTCGTAATAGCGTAAGGAATCCAGAACATAAAAAGCTCTTTCCGCTGTTTCTCGATATAATCCCGACCGGCTAAAGTGATGCGAACAAATTCTGTTGCATCAACGCTTCCTCCCGCGCCGTCTGCGGTTCCACCCTCGTCAAATATCGTTACCATCTTATCCATTTTGAGATAAGTAACATACTTGTTAGGCTGGTTAGGTTCAATCGGTTTGGAATCGTCTTTTTTAGTCAGCTGGTTTATTTCGTCTATACTTATTGATTCAGAATTATATAGCTTTTTCAAAATTTTATAAGCGGTCTTTTCCATACGTCACTTATTTTCCTTTGCCCATTCCACGACACCTAAAAGTTTGGTGCATTGTTCATCGGTCAAATTCGCAATAGCGTCATATAGTTTTTGCCGCGCTGCGCTCAAGCCCTCGATCTTCGGATCGGGGGCTTCTTTTTTCCACTCGGCCTCGACCAGCTTCCGTACCGTCTCAATATCTTTTAAGCACTTTTCGGTTTCTTCCGGGGTCTTTCCCTCGTGCAGGAGGATGTCATCGGGGGAGACGTTGAGCGTTAAGCACATTTGCACAGCAAGTTCTTTTGACGGCAAATTCAAATTTTTGCTTCTGCGCAAGTCAGTTACCCAACCGTTATTTTTCTTGAATTTTCTCGAAAACGCCGCTTCGCTTATATCCGCTTTTTTACAGTAATTTACAATTAAATTTACGCAACTTGTGTTAAGGCTTACACTCTCTAATTTCTTAGGCATAATTATATATCCTTGTTTTGTGACAAAACCGTGAGGTCTTCGCAGTCCCACAGGACTACGTTTAATTCTTCTGCCAAAATCTTAGCGGCTTTTGTATACACGCTGTTTGTAACGACAACTGCAACATGAGAATCGTAATGCTCTTTTGCTGCGTAAATTTGCTGCACCGCTTCAATTCCAACTTGTCCTGAGTAGTATTTGCATTGAAACGCATATCGCACATCTGTTTTCTCGGCAAGAATATCTGCTCCGAAATCCTGCGACTTTTTTGTTACCTCGACCTTCTCATAGCCGTTTTTTATAAGCAGATCGGCAACGTAGCTTTCAAACTCATACCCATCAATAGACAGTTTGAACTTTTGAAATTTGTTTGCGTCGGCAAGGATTTCGTCAAAAACTTCGCTTTCTTTCTTTTCCATTCTCGAAACCCAGTCGATAATCTTGTATTCCGCGGCCATAAGACCAGCTTTTTCCGCAGACAAGAATTTAATTTCTTCCTGCAATTTTTCGGAATCTGATTTTAACGCCGCCTTTTCCTCCTTTGCCTCTCGCATAACATCTTCTTTTACTCGAGCCTTTAGAGTTGCCTCGAACTCGTCCAGATCTTTTTTTCGCTTAGATAGTTCTTCTTCTCTTGCAGAAATGGAATTATCTCGCTCACGCAACTCTTTTTGATAATCTTGCAGCATGATTCTATATTCGCGGCTTTTAGCAAAATGCCGCTGGACAGAGCGCTCAGTTTCCGCGAGTGCTTTTTCTTTTTCAGAAAAGTTTTCTTCGACGTATTTTTTTATTTGCTTATCAAATAGCGCCATTGATAAACCCTCACAAAGGAGAAAGGAAAAATTGTGCAAAGCGTAAAATCCGATGTTTCGCCGGATAACCGATTGACAGCCGATGAAACATCGGCTATAATAGCCTTACAGAACTTAATTAAGGCAACAAAAAACCAAGCCCCCAACGGATTTCCCGTTTTGCGGACTTATAACCGATATTTTGTTGGCTGACACTTACATAATAGCGGTGTTGGTTGCGTTTGTCAATATAAAGTTCTGAACTTTATAAGGAGGGGAGAACGCTTGGAATTAAAAGCAATTCGAGAAAATGCCGGTTTGCGGCAGGAAGACGTAGCAAAGAAACTCCGTGTAAGAGTTTCCGCAGTGTCGAACTGGGAACGCGGTGTAAATGGTATCGCAAGTAAGTACATTAGACCGCTGACCAGATTGTACGGCGTGACCGAAACGGAAATCAGAGCAGCATCGGAAGCCGCGCAGACCGCAAGAGCGGGCAAGGAGGGCGCATGAAGCGAAAACGTCAAGTTGAAATTGTTTTGGATGCGCTTTCTGCATGCGGGGTTGATATGACCGATGATATCAAGAATGCAGTCTGTAAAGCCTTAAAACAAATTCGGGCTGAGAAATTTGCCGAAAATCAGCAAAGCAAATGGTCGGTAATGAGAAAGCGTTCCGACGAGATCAGAGAGGGCAATAAGGTGGGCGCATGAACGAACTAATTAAAATCACTTATAACAATGACCGCCCTGCGGTTTCGGCGCGAGACTTGCATGACTTCTTAGAGGTCGGCGCAAGGTTTAACGACTGGTTCCCTCGTATGTGCGAATACGGTTTTGCCGAGGGCGAAGACTATTACTCATTTTTGAGTAATAGGGCAGACGGACTATCTGGAAAGCCTCGGCAAGATGCTGTTCTCACCATTGACATGGCGAAAGAGATTTGCATGATCCAGCGCAACGAAAAGGGCAGGCAGGCCCGCCAGTATTTCCTTCAAATCGAAAAGGACTGGAACAGCCCGGAGAAAGTCATGGCCCGCGCACTGCAAATCGCAGGAGACAAGCTCAAGAAACTTGAAAGCAAGATCGAGGCCGACGCGCCGAAGGTGCTTTTCGCCGATGCAGTCAGCGCAAGCAAGACTTCAATCCTCGTCGGCGAGCTGGCGAAGCTGCTGAAACAAAACGGCGTGGATATCGGGCAGCATCGGCTGTTCCGATGGATGCGTGAAAATGGTTATTTGATTCGCCGCAAGGGTCTGGATTTCAATATGCCGACGCAGAAGTCAATGGATTTAGGCCTTTTCACCGTCAAAGAAACGGCAATCACGCATTCCGATGGCACGGTGACTGTGAGCAAGACAACGAAAGTAACCGGGAAGGGACAGCAGTATTTTATCGAAAAATTTCTTGCAGGGTAAAGAAAAGCCCTGTTCAGCGTAGCAGGCCGAACAGGGCAATCGGACAAATCTCACCACAAGATATTGTGTCCGTGCTTATTGTAGCACGCGAGAAAGGAAAAGGCAAGATGCTAAAGCCACAACAGTTAACGCGACGGCGAAATGACCTTGAGCGAGCCGTGCGCGGCGCGATGGGACGGGCGTTGATTCGCACCGGCAAGGAGCTGGGCGAGGAAATCGGCTTATCGGAAACGCAAATCTGTAACAGGATGGCGGGGCGTTCCCGCTGGACGTTAGAAGAAATATGGGAGCTTGACCGAGTTTTACAATTTACGGACGCGGAAAAGCTCATGTTGATCGGAGGCACGAAATGATCGACACGTTGTTTTTCGGCAGCATCGCCGCTACGGTGATCGCGCTCAACGGCTGCGACTTCCCGACGAGCCTTGCCGTCATAGGCGCGTGCGCGGTGTGCAAGGTGCTGTATGATCTGCTGCCGTTTATCGACAGGGGGTGCAGACGATGAGACGGCATGACAAGCGCACGAGAGAACAGCGCAAGGCGGACGAATCGGCGCTGTTCGCGGCGGCGTGTCTGGGGGCGACGGTCCTCTTGATCGTGATCTCAATCCTCGCCACCAGCGCGCAGGCGGTCGATGCGGAACCGGAAGAAGCCCCCATCGTAGAGGAGTATGATCCCGCGTGGGACATTCCCGCGACTGAAAGCGCAGTGTGCAACGACGTTTTCCTCGGCGAGTTTACGCTCACGGCCTATTGTCCCGGGCGCTGCTGCTGCGGCAAGTGGGCAAATGGCTACACCGCGACCGGCACGCTGGCAACCGAGGGACGCACAATCGCGGTCGACCCTAAGGTGATTCCCTACGGCACGCACGTCCTGCTGATCTGGCCGGACGGTACGCAGCACAGCTACGTCTCGGAGGACTGCGGCGGCGGCGTGAACGGGAACCACATCGACGTGTTTTTCAACGACCATCAGGCAGCGCGCGTCTTTGGTGTGCAGAGCGCAATGGCGTATTTGGAGGGGAATCAATGATCTATCGCTGCACTTGCTGCCACCTCATTTTTGACGAGCCGGACGTTATGCGTCGGCGCGAAAATCTTGACGGTGAGCGCGGCGTGGAGACGCAAACGATACTATGTTGCCCCTTCTGCGGGGCGGAATACATCGAGGTAACGAAAGATGAAGATGCAGACGATATCGACGCTCAGGATGAGCCATAAGGAGTGGCTTAAAGAGCGCAAGAAGAGTCTCGGCGGCAGCGACATGGGCGCGGTGCTGGGGCTGAACAAATACCGCTCGCCATACACGGTATGGGCGGAAAAGACCGGCAGGATCGGTGAAGAGCCGGAAAACGAGGCGATGCGGCAGGGGCGTGACCTTGAGCAGTACGTCGCGAGCCGCTTTGAAGAAGTGAGCCGCATGCCGGTGCGCCGGATGAACTACCTGATGCGCCGCAATGACTGCCCACACCTGCATGCAAACATTGACCGAAAGGTGGTCGGACTTAACGCGGGTCTTGAGTGCAAGACTGCGAGCGCGCTGAGCCTCAAGCGCTACGAGGGCGGGGATTTCCCCGAGAGCTACTATGCACAGTGCGTGACGTATCTTGCCGTGACCGGCTGGGCGCGGTGGTATCTCGCGGTGCTGGTGCTGGGCAAGGGCTTTTACTGCTACCAGATTACGACAACTCCCACCGATGACACACCGGAATGGTGCGAGAGCAGCGTATATGTCAGCCCGGAAGAGATCGAGGCTCTGAAACGCTGCGCCGCGGACTTCTGGCACGACTACGTGGAGGCTGACAGCCCGCCGCCGATGGACGGTATGGAGAGCACGACGGAGACGATCACGAGCATCTACGAGGGCGGCGGCGACGAGGTTGAGCTGTTCGGGCGCGAGAGCCTGATCGAGCAATATCAGTACCTGATGAGCCGCAAGAATGCCATCGAGAAGAGCGCGGACACCATCAAGCAGCAGCTGATGAACGACCTCGGCGACAACGAGCGCGGCTACTGTGGGCGCTACACGGTCGACTGGAAGGGGCAGAGCCGCCAGACGTTTGATGCAAAAGCATTTGCAAAAGACCACCCCGAAATGGACTTGAGCAGTTACTACAAAACGACAAATTTCCGCAAATTTGCGGTGAAGGAGGAAATGGAAAGATGAAGGAAGGATTGATTCAGAACGCGCAGGCGATGCAGAAAGCACCGCAGCAGAAGCAGGTATCCGTCACGGCGTTGGTGAACGATATGCTTGACCGCGACGGTATGCGCAAGCGCTTTGACGAGCTGCTTGGCAAGCGTGCGCCGCAGTTTATTTCGTCCATCGTTTCGATGGTCAATGCAGACAAAAATTTGCAGCAGGCCTTTTACGAATCCCCGATGACGGTCATTCAGTCCTCGCTGAAAGCGGCGATGTTTGACCTCCCCATCGACCAGAGTTTGGGCTACGCCTACATTGTGCCATTCAAGAACTACAAGAAGGATATTGGCGCAAAAAAGATGGAAGCGACATTCATTCTCGGCTGGAAAGGTATGCACCAGCTCGCACTTCGCACGGGCGCATACAAGACCATCAACGTCGTGGACGTGCGCGAGGGCGAATTGAAAAGTTACAACCGCCTGACCGAAGAGGTTGACATTGATTTCGTTGAGGACGAGGACGCGCGCGAGGCGCTTCCTGTCATCGGATACGTCGGTTATTACCGCCTTATCAATGGGGCCGAAAAGACTGTTTACATGAGCGTCAAGGCCATCACCGCACATGAAAAGAAATTCCGCAAAGGTGAATATCAGGGGAAAGGCTGGCGCGATGATTGGGACGCCATGGCGCGCAAGACTGTCTACCGCATTTTGATTGGCAAGTGGGGTGTTATGTCCATCGACTACCAGACGCGCGACGCGGGCAAACAGCTTGCCGACGTGATCGCCGCAGATGCGCAGGAAGAGGAAACCATTGACGCCAACTACACCGTGGATGAGACGACCGGCGAGGTCATCGAAAGCGACGGTGACGCACAGTGAGCATGAATCGCGTGTGCCTGATGGGACGCATCGGGCGTAACTTGGAGCTGAAAAAGACGAACAGCGGCGTATCCGTCGTGTCGTTCCCTCTTGCCGTTGATCGCAACGGCAAAGAGGGCGGCACAGACTGGATCGAGGTTGTCGCATGGCGCGGCACGGCGGAGGTGCTCTGCAACTACGCCGATAAGGGTCGCATGATCGGCGTTGAGGGGCGCTTGCAGATGCGTGACTGGACGGACAAGAACGGCAACAAGCGCAGGAGCTACGAGGTGCAGGCTGACAGCGTGTATTTCACAGACAACAGGCGCTTGGATGGTAATAACACCGCCGCATCGCAATACGCCACAGAGAGCACCGCAGGCGGCTTTGCAGAGGTCAGCGAGGACGACGGCGAGCTGCCGTTTTAAGGCGGTGACGACATGGCGGAGAGCAAAGAATATGTCAAGCTCTGGCTAAGCTACGAGGACTATTTCCGCGAGTATGACGACGAATCAATTGGAGCTATTGTCCGGGCGATGCTCGCTTACCGGAAAAACGGAGAACAGCCGCAGTTTGAAGGCCCCGAAAGGTTTATTTGGCCCGCAATTCAGCGGGATATTGACGAGTCCATAAAAGCGCAGGAAGCCGCCTCCAATGTTTACCGAGAGAACGGCAAAAAGGGCGGCAGACCGCCGAAAACAAGCGGCTTTTTGGAAACCAAGGAAAACCAAAAAAACCAAAGCGGTTTTTTAGAAACCAAAAAAAGCCAAGGACAAGGACAAGGACAAGGACAAGGACAAGGACAAGGACAAGGACAAGGACAAAGTGTTATTTCTCGCGCGAAGCGCTTCACGCCCCCCACACTCGCAGAGGTTCAGTCCTATGTGGCTGAACGCCAATCGCCCGTAGACCCACAGGGGTTCATCGACTTTTACGAGTCAAAAGGGTGGTTGGTCGGCAAGACCCCCATGAAAGACTGGAAAGCGGCTTGCAGAAATGCGGAGAAGTGGGAACGATGGGCCAATAAAGCACCGCAGACACGGCCGGGCGGCGATGTATTCGCTGAGATGCTGGAGGAGGAAAAGAACCGTGGAAAGAGCTGACGTGATTAGCCTTTTGGGGCGATTGAAACAGGCATATCCGCAGGACTATGCCAAGATGACCCGCGCAGAAGCCGAAGAGCTGGTTTCCCTCTGGTCGGACATGCTGGGCAATGAAGACCCCACCGAAGCGATGGAAGCAGTGAATGCGCTGATTGCCGAGGATACGAGGGGATTCCCCCCGAAGGTCGGCCAAGTGCTTGCAAAGATCAGGGGCGCAGTTTCCCCGCACGTCTCGGTGGCGTGGATGAAGCCATACATCGAGCGGATAGCCGAACAGGAGGAATTCATGCCGAGCGTATCGCGTTATGCAAGAGAACACAAGCTAACGTGGGAAGCGGCTGCCGCCGAAATGGGAGGGTGACGCATGGAGCGAGTAGTTTTATTTACCGTGGACGGAAGGCCTGTACCAAAGGGCAGACCGCGTGTTACGCGGCATGGGACATACACTCCAAAAAGCACGCAGATTTTCGAGGGAGAAATTCGCGCGGCATGGCTCAAGTGCGGGGAAAAGCCGTTTGAGGATGGAGAAGCTCTTGACGTGATGGTCAATGCTTATTACCCCATCCCATCCGGCACGGCAAAGAGCAAAAGGCAAAAGCTACATTTAACCCCGTACCTCAAGCGCGGCGATATTGATAACATCATCAAGGCGGTTTTGGACGCGCTTAACGGTTACGCTTACAAGGACGATTCTGCCGTGTTCAGCGTTTGCGGACAGAAAATTTACACGGACGGTGAGCCGTTTACGGCGGTGACGATCCGCAGCGTGGAGGGCGCCCATGAGCTTTGAACACTGCCACAGCTGCAAGCCGCCAATGCGGCACGTAGGCTGTCACGGCGATTGCCCGTACTATCAGGCGGATATCGCCAAGTACACCGAGGCGAAGGAAGAAGAAGCGCGCCAAACGCAGGAACGCGGTGCCTATTGGGGCGCGCGGCAGTTTAAGACGAGGCGCTATCAACGAACGAAATGAGGGAGCGAAAAGATGTTGACAGAAAAAGAGTTGGGCGAACGGCTCAAAAACGTTCGCGAAGTGCGCCGCATCAGTCAGTTTCGGCTTGGCGAAATGGCGGAATGCGAGGGAAGAAGATGAAGCACCTTGGCGATATTACGAAAATCAACGGCGCGGAGATCGAGGCCGTGGACGTTATCACGGGCGGCTCACCGTGTCAGGATTTGAGCATTGCAGGAAAACGTGCTGGATTGGCCGGCGCAAGAAGCGGATTGTTCATGGAACAGGTCCGCATCGTAAAGGAGATGAGAGAACGTGACAGAAAGAACGGACGGACAGGTGACATGGTCAGACCTCGGTTTATGGTCTGGGAAAACGTGCCCGGAGCATTCTCAAGCAACAAAGGGAGAGACTTCGCGGCAGTCCTCGAAGAGATCATCCACATCGCAGAACCGGAAGCCCCCGATATTGAAGTGCCTGAAAAGGGTTGGAACACCTGGGGGGGCTACCACGATGAAGTGGGAGGACGATGGAGCGTGGCTTGGCGAGTGCATGACGCGCAACACTGGGGAGTCCCCCAACGTCGCCGTCGTATCTCGGTTGTCGCAGATTTTGGAGGAGACACCGCAGGCGAAATACTCTTTGAGCGCAAAAGCGTGTCAGTGTATCTTACGGAGAGCGGAGCGGCGCGGGAAAGACTTACCGGAGATTCTGAAAGCGGTGCTGGTAGAACAGGCGAAAGTATAGCACATGCTTACGGAGAAACAGGTGTTGGATATTGGAAGAATGGCGTTCAAACATTGCGGGCAGAAGGAGAAAACAGACCATCGAGACCATCTAATGTTGTCGTATGCATGGCTACACAGCAGGGCGGCGCAGAACTTCGGACAGACGACCGATCACTTACACTTACCGCAGCGGCCGGCATGAGCGGGAACAATCAGCCGGTTGTATGCGCCGGGTTTAAGCTCGGCAACAGCGAGCAAGCGCGAAGCATCGGCTACGCCGAGGAGCAAGCCCCCACTCTGTGTGCGGAGTGCGGAGGTAACAAGCCCGCGGTCGTGGCACTGGATATGACACACGCTTGTGACGTCATCCGCGAGTGTGGCGAGGTCGTTCCCAGTTTGCAAGCAAGGATGGGCACCGGCGGCAACCAAGTGCCGCTGACGTACCAAGAGGTGACAGGTACGCTTTCACCCGGCGCTCATGCCGGTAGCTACAACGGGCAGGACGCTTACAACGATATGTTGGTCGTATCGAGTGAAATCTCGCCTACGTTGAGAGCAAGGGCGAGTGACCCATGCCGTGAAGATATGGCGGCATATATTGCAAGCGTCGACTGCCGGAACTTTTGCGAGGGGGGCGAAACAAACGGAACGTTACAGGCCAAATCAAACGGCGGGGTCAGCTACAATTTGCAGAACACCGTGAGAACGGGCATGATCGTGCGCCGCCTTACCCCGATGGAGTGCGAACGGCTGCAAGGGTTCCCCGACCAATGGACTGACATCGGCGAGTGGCGCGACAGCAAGGGCAAACTGCGCAAGCCAAGCGACAGCCCGCGCTATAAGGCGCTGGGCAACTCCATCGCCCTGCCATTCTGGGACTTTCTGGCAAAGCGCATCAGTGCGCAATATCTACGCCCTGTTATGATGGGAAGCCTGTTTGACGGAATAGGCGGCTTCCCGCTGGTGTTCGAGCGGCACAACGGCAAGGGAACGGCACGCTGGGCGAGCGAGATCGAAGAATTCCCCATTGCCGTGACAAAATTGAGATTTGGGGGGGAATGACTATGTACATTGGCGAACCATTTAGCTGGAAGTCTGCCGCATTTGAGGGCAGCTATTTTACGGCGGAGGTACACGGAATCAAGCTCAAAGAGAGCTTCAAATTTTAGGGAGGTAATTATGGACGCTATTGAATTTATCAAGCAGTTGAGACGCATGGATGAAAAGGGAGTGCCGAAGAATCGTTTCATTTATCTACGCGTTGGCAGAGAGACGGATTCGCCAGAGGACGTTGTGGCCGAAGTTGAGGAATGGGTAAAGATGAATCCCGTCAAGACGCGGCAGAGCGTGTTTCTGGGCAACTATCCTTGTGCAAGGATTGATCGTCAAAGTGTATTGTACGCCTGCCCAGCAGATGTCTATGGAGACAACGTGTGCCCGAAGAAAAAAGATGCCGCTCCGATAACTTGCTACGAGTGCCGCCGCGAGTTCTGGCCGCAGGAGGTGGAGTAATGGAACGACTGACGAAGCGCGACACCGATGGACAGGCAATGATGGACTGCCAGAAGTGTAAAGCGGATTGGACGGGTAAGCATGGTAAGCCGATGGATAGCTGCACCGCGCTGTACTGCCGCAATCGCCTCAAGGATCGGATCGCCGCCTACGAGGACAGCGGGTGGGCGCCGGAAGAAGTTCTGCCGAAAGATAAGGCGGACGAGATCACACTGAAGCTGATGCGTCTTGCTGATTTGGAAAGCCTTTGCAGTTTTAATCGCTTGCGCGAGCTGGCCGAGGCTGACAAGAACGGGCGCGTGGTGGTGCTGCCGCCTGAGGAAAGAACGTTAGATTTTCCAGCAAAATACACTGAAATACGCGCATTGTACCATTTTTGCGTTGATCTTGGAATCAAATGCACGATAGAGCACCTGTACGACGGCTATGCAGTGCGTTTCCCGGACGGAAGTGACTTCGCACAGCATTATGGCACATATGGCGGGACGGAAGGATGCGTTGAACCGGCTATCGGGGACTCCGAATTTGACTATACTGCAGTCGGCTTGAACTTAGCGAAGGAGCTCGTGAAGAAACACAAAGGCAAATTGGAGGCCAACCATGTCTGACGAATACATCAGCCGCGAAGCGGCGCTGACAGCGCTGCAGGACTCGGATCTTTTTAATACCACGGAACGGCAACTGCGGGCCATTCGTGAACTGCCCGCCGCCGACGTTGCGGAGGTGCACCATGCACGATGGGAAGAAGCGGACTGGCACGAATATGACGCGCAGAGCGGGGAAACGATTCGCTTTCCTAAAGCGGCAATCGTCTGCACGAACTGCCGGTGCGCTTTCAAAAAGGATGCACTTTGGAGCAGGAACTATTGCCCCAGCTGCGGGGCGAAGATGGACGGAGGTGTAGACCATGCCTGACGAATACATCAGCCGCGAGGCGGCCGAGCGGCATTGGAGGCAATGAAAAATGAGTAAGGCTGTTATGCTGAGCATCCGCCCGAAGTGGTGCGAGAAGATCGTCAATGGTGAGAAAACCATCGAGGTACGAAAAACGCGACCGAAGCTGCAAACACCGTTCAAGTGCTATATCTATTGCACTATGGATCACCCTTACATTTCTGTGTCCTGCGGGGAACTGGACAAGCTCAACTATCGCACAAATACCGTTTGTCGGTGTAATGGCAAAGTCATCGGGGAATTTACCTGCGATCGCATAGATAGACTTGTCCCGGCAAACGATCCGTATGGCATCTATGACATTGACGATGATTATGTATTCCAGACTTGTCTTGAAAATGGAGCACTATGGGATTATGGACACGGAACACCGCTTTACGGCTGGCATATCTCCGACTTGCGCATTTATGACCAGCCGCGGGACTTGAAGGAGTTCCGGCGGTCTTGCCCTAATGACCTATCCTGTGAGGCCTGCGCCATGTATAGCAACAACAACGGTATCTGCAACAATGGGGCTTTGCCGCTTCGCCGCCCGCCCCAGAGCTGGTGCTATGTGGAGCGACGAAGGATGTATGACCTGAAACCTTGCCCGTTCTGCGGCGGAGAAGCAATACTTGAAACAGTAGATGGCAACAGCCCAGAAGAGTGCTATATATACTGTCCAGAGTGTGATTTTGAAAGTGGCGTATATAGCGAACCCAAATTTATCATCGAAAAGTGGAACAGGAGGGCCGACAATGGCAACTGTTAAGTGTGCGCTGGGTGAGCGCGGGCGCCCGTCCCACGAATGGAACGACGGTGAAAAAGACCGCATCTACTGCCTCGGTAGGATTGACCCCATGACGGATGCCCCGTTACCGGAATGTTTGGCTTGCTTAGATTTTGTTGACAAGGCACAGGATGACTTGGAGGCGTTTTATGGGAGGGCTGACAATGACTAAATACATCGAGTGTAAAGCGGTGCTTGCGCTGATTCGACCGGACGACCCGAATGACGAACGATGTGCCGTTACGGTCGCGACAGCCAAAAGGCTTATCCGACACGCCTTGGCCGTTGCGCCCGCTGCTGATGTTGCGCCGGTGACGCGGTGTAAGGACTGCAAGTATCGTGAGCGACCGGGGACGGGAAGAACAACTACGAATGAAAGGAGCTAAATTATGAGCATCAATGTAAAGAAGTACACCAAAGACCAGATGGCGAAGATGGTGGAGGACGCGCAGGAGAAGACTGCGGCGCTTGAAGCAGAGATCATCGAGCTGAAAAACTGTATCGACGAGAAGAATGATCTGATTGCCGAATATGCGAATTTAAAGGCGGCGATGCAGCGAAAGAACGCCGCTCTGACTGAGCAGATCAGCCAGATGAACGGCGAGGCCATCAACCGTGAGAACGAAATCGCGAATCTGAAAGCGGACGCGGATGCGCTGCGAAATAAGCTCGCTGATACCGAGGCGGCGCTTGGGCGGGCGAACGATGAGTGCGCTTCTAAGCAAGAGGCCCTTAATGTAATGCGTAATAGACGATACAATGCCGAGCAGCGCGCAAATTACGCAGAAGCCCACCCGTGGCGAAACCTGTGGGCATGGGCCAAGAGAACGCTGAGCCGTGAGTAAGTGGGTCGTTATTACCCGTGGTGATGATGGTACGCCGTGGCCAGATTGGGCGTTTCGGTTCATGTGCCCAGCGTGCAAACTAAAAACAAGCACTGAGAGCAATTTTTGCCCTTACTGCAGAAAGGATATGCGCGATGAATCAAAAGGACATCGACCGGCAACTGCGAGCATTGGACGAGGCGAAAATCACGATTGAAGCGCTGTGGGCGAAGTTGAAGTCTCGTGACGATTTGGTTAATCAGCTGGAAACGGAAAACTACAGGTTGAGACGCAAGGCGGGTGAGGAATGAGCACGTTTCCTGACCGGCTGCGGAGATTGCGCGAGCGCCATCAGTTAAAACGCTGCGTGTTATCTGAGCTGTGCGGGCTGAACCGCAACACAATCAAGCGCTACGAGATGGGGACGCAGAAACCGTCAATGGACGCGCTGATAAGCATTGCTGACTATTTTGGCGTGTCTATTGATTATCTGCTCGGGCGGTCGGACTACCCAAAAAGTTTATAAAAATATTTTGCAAAACTCACTTATAAGTGAGTCAGGGCATTGCAATTATGGGAGAATTGAGCCGCAGAGGTGTAAAAGCCTTTGCGGTTCTCTCATTTATGGCGTTAAACCTCCTGCGCCATAGCGGGGCGCGGTGCTTTTCATCTTTTCACACCGCCCCCCGCGATATGCAGACATAGCTCAATTGGGAGAGCGGCGGCAATTAAGGCGGGATTGCTCGCGACGATGCAGGTTCAATCCCTGCTGTCTGCGCCAAAAGAGGAGAGCCGCTGCCCTGAGAGTGCGGCACGTTGTTGCCCTTCGGGGCGGGTAAAGTCTGCTATGTAAGGCCAAGGGGCGGGGGCTGGTAGCAAAATTGATTTGAGGTGGTGACAATGGCTGCGCGTCTGACAGACCGGCAGAAAAAGAAAATACTGGCGGACTATGTGCAGACGAACAACTATTGCGCCACAGCGAAAATCAACGGCGTGTCCGCAACGACGGTCAAGAACCTTGTGCGGGCGAATGCCGACATTGTGGAAAAGTGCGAGCAAAAAAAGGAAGAGAACACCGCCGATGTGATGGAGTACATGAATGACCACAAAGACCTTGTGTGTTCGTTCATCGGTAAGGGGCTTGAAATGCTCAACGACCCGGAAAAGCTGGCGGCGGCAAATCTCAGCCAGATCACAACGGCAATGGGAACGCTGATTGACAAGTGGGCGATGATAGGCGGCAGCCCTGCCGACACGGGAAGGGAAGACGCGCTCAGTCAGAGCCTAAAGGAAATGGCAAAGGAGCTTGAGAGTGACACATGAATACAGATTTAATGTTTTCCAGTAAAACAGACTTATGGGAAACGCCACAAGATTTGTTTGATAAACTGAATAATGAATTTCAATTTACACTTGATGTGTGTGCAACTCCAGAAAATGCAAAATGCGACAAGTTCTATACGGAGGAACAAGACGGACTGGAACATCCGTGGAAAGGAACCGTGTGGTGCAATCCTCCATATGGGCGCGGCATCGGGCAATGGGTGAGGCGAGCGTTATTTGCATCCGTTAGCGGGTCTACGGTCGTAATGCTACTTCCTGCCAGAACAGATACAAAATGGTTCCACGATTACATATACAAAAGAAACAATGTGGAAATTCGGTTTATTAGAGGACGATTAAAATTTGGCGGAAGTAAAAATTCTGCTCCATTTCCGTCTATGGTAGTTGTATTTATGCCACATGATTAGCCCAAAGCAAGCAAAAATCCTCGCTTTCCCCTATTCCAAGTATGACGCGCTGATCTGCGACGGCGCTGTGCGTTCTGGCAAGACCTCTATCATGATGTGGTCATTTGTCCACTGGGCGATGGAGAATTTCAGCGGTCAGCGCTTCGGTGTGTGTGGCCGCACAGTGGATAGCTGTACCAAGAACATCATCGTGCCGTTTACGGCGATGAGCCTTGCCAAAGAGCGATATATCATTCGCTGGCGGCGTGGTGACAAGGTGATGGAAGTGCGGCGCGGCGCCGTGACGAATTACTTTGAGGTGTTCGGCGGAAAGGATGAGGCCAGCTATACGCTGATTCAAGGCCGCACGCTGGCGGGTGTGCTGCTGGACGAGGTGGTGCTAATGCCGCGCTCGTTCGTGGAACAGTCGCTTGCACGATGTTCTGTGGACGGTGCAAAACTGTGGTTCTCTTGTAACCCCGGCAGCCCGCATCACTGGTTCTATCAGGAGTGGATTAAGCGACACCGCGAACGGAACACACTATATCTTCACTTCGAAATGGCTGACAACCCCGGTTTGAGTGAGAAGACGCTTGCGCGCTACAAAAACATGTATGCTGGCATTTTCTATGACCGGTATGTGCGCGGCCTTTGGGTAGCGGCGGAGGGCGTTGTCTACAAAGACTTTGCCAACAACACCGAAAAGTATTTGATTGATGACCCTTTGAAATGGGCGGAAGAACAGGAAACGAAATTCTCTGTTATTTCCATTGGTGTTGACTTCGGCGGGACAAAGTCTGCGACAAAGTTTCAGGCGACCGGGATTACAAAAGATTATCGTGTGGTCGCACTGGAAGAGGAATACATCAAGAACGAAGAGGTTGACCCTGACGCATTGAATAGGCGCTTTGCCACGTTCTGCCAAATGGTTACGGCAAAGTACGGATACAGCCAGACGCGGGCAGACAGTGCGGAAACGGTGCTGATTCGTGGGTTAGATCATACCGCGCAGAAAATGCACCTCGGGACGCAGGTCAAGAACGCAATGAAATTGCAAATCACAGATAGGATCAGGATTGTGGTGCTGCTGATGAAGCAGGGGCGTTTTAAGGTTTCGCGCAACTGCCCCCATCTGATTGATGCGCTGCAAACTGCGATTTATGATCCTGATAAGTTTGAGGACGAGCGCCTTGACGATGGAACATCTGATATTGACAGCCTTGACGCATTTGAGTACAGCATTGAGCCGTACTACAAGGAATTGGAGCGCGCAGGGCACATGAGGACGGTGAAACAGTGAACATTCGCAGAGCACTTAAAGAATTGGGCTTTGACACGATCAATAGCAAATTCTACGACCTGATCGATGTATGGAAATCATGGTATGACGGCGATGTAAAAGACTTCCACAGTTATACGGTGTGGAATGGCATCGAAGAACTGGAATGCCACAGATATTCCGTCAACATGGGCAAGAAAGTCTGCGAGGACTGGGCAAACCTGCTGATGAACGAGCGCGTGAATATCACGCTTGAGGGCAAGAAGGAGCAGGAATTTGTAGATGCGATTCTTGCCGATAATAACTGGGAAGTCAAATCCAATGAATTGCAGGAGCGGAAATCCGCTGTTGGTACAGTTGCTTATGTTCCAATCATGGAGGATATGAGCGTTGACCCTGATACAGCAGAGATCGCTAACCCCGGAAGAATTCATATCAACTATGTAACCGCTGCAAATATCTACCCGCTGACGTGGGACAATGGCATTATTCGTGAGTGCGCTTTCGCGTGGACAAAACGAGTTGATGATACGGAATATACCTACATTCAGGTGCATCGGCTGAGCGGCGGCGAATATGACATTGAAAACCACCTGTACGATGCGGAGGAAGTTCAATTAACCAGCGTGAGAGGATTTGAAGCAATCCCCCCTGTTGTCCACACAGGAAGCGCCAAGCCGCAGTTTGTCATCGACCGCCTGAACATTGCGAACTCTGATGAAGATAACCCTATGGGCGTTGCAGTGTTCGCTTCCGCCATCGACCAGCTCAAAAGCGTTGATATTACATACGATAGTTATGTGAATGAGTTTGTGCTGGGGAAAAAGCGCATCGTGGTACAGCCGGAAGCAACCAAGGACATCAACGGTAGGCCGGTCTTTGATAAGCGCGAAACGGTTTACTACGTTCTCCCGGAAGATCGCGCATCTGATGGAAACATTTTGCAGCAGGTCGATATGACGCTGCGTACAGCAGAGTTTAACACCGGTATGCAAGATATGCTCAACATATTGTCGAGCAAATGCGGCTTTGGCGAGAATCATTACAAATTTGATCAGACAAGCATTGCCACGGCTACACAGGTCATTAGCGAGAATAGCACCATGTTCCGCACGATTAGGAAGCATGAAATTATCCTCGAGCAAGCGATTACGGGGCTGTGTCGCATTTTGCTTCGCATGGGCAATCGCTATATGGACGCAGGACTTGATGAGGAAGTCGAAATCTCCATTGACTTTGATGACAGCATCATTGAGGACAAAGACGCCGAGTTTAACAAAGAGGAACGGATGCTTTCTGACGGTATTATGAATGATTGGGAAGCTCGTATGCGCTGGTTTAACGAGGACGAGGCGACCGCAAAGGCGGCTTTGCCGAAGATGCAGGACATGACGACCGAAGAAGAAACGGAGGTAGAGTAATGGGCGGTAGAGGTGGAGCCGGTGGCGGCATTGGAGCCGGAGAATCTGGGCGTGGGCGCGGTATGAGCCTTGCTCGGTTTTTGTCACAGCAGGATATTAACCGAGCAAACGCCGCGTCTGTCACTGATATGGGCGATATTATCAGACGCACATTTGAGCGCAACGCTGCTGAAATCAATGGGCTTGAGCTGTCGGACGCTGAAAAGAAGAACGCAGTAAGGCAGATGGCAACTCTCGCAACAACGGCGCTCAAAACGGCGGCAGGAGCAGTCAATCCTTATGCAAGCGGGCCTGCGCGCCTGACAACGGCGCAGAAAACAGGAAGCGCCGCAGACAGAGCTGCAAGAGCGCGCGGTGAAATGGATAGCTACATGCGGAAATTGCGTGACCAGTCCAGTAAAAACCGCAAAGCAGCAGAAAACAAGGCGTTTTCCAATGCCTTTGTAACAGCGCAAAAGTCCGGCGCGTTGGAAGTTACGGTAAACGGCAAGAAATACCGCAGGGCTAACAAGCGCAGCGGCACATGGCGCCCGGTATGATTAACTTTGAAAATCTCGACAAGTTCACATTCCCCGGCATGGGCAAGTACGATATTCCGCAGATCGAACCGGTCAAAGCGTATCCACAAGGGGAATTTGTTCCGGGGAACTATCTTCTTTCGGCAAAGAACCCAGAAGATAAAATCGTGCATTTCTTTATTGACGATTATCAATTTGTAAGGCACTGGAACACGCCGGTCAAGTACATTCCGAAACTGTCGCAGTTTGCGGCGGTATGCGCGCCGGATTTTTCCACATACACAGATATGCCGCTTGCAATGCAGATCTATAACCATTATCGCAAGCACTGGCTGGCGGCATATTGGCAGCTACACGGGGTCACGGTGTATCCGACTATCTCATGGAGCGACAAAAGCAGCTATGATTGGTGCTTTGACGGCGAGCCGGAGGGCGGCGTTGTGGCGGTTTCCTCGGTGGGCACACAGCAGAACAAGGAAAGCAAGCGGCTGTTTCTTCGCGGCTACGAGGAAATGATGAAACGGCTTTCACCGGAATGGGTGATATTTTACGGGAAAGTGCCGGAAGAATGCGACTGGAATGTTATTCGGGTGAAGCCGCACTATGATGAAATCGTGAAACGGAGGAAAGCAAATGAAATATCCGTTTCGGCCGGAAATACTTGATGCCCTTCCCGAAGAGCTGGCGGAGTTGTACCGTGGACTTGAGGACACGCTGTTGATGGAGATATGTTCCCGGCTCAAGGTTGCGGACGAGCTGAACGAGGTCACAGTGCAGGACATCAAGGCGCTGCGGTCGCACGGCATCAATCCGAAAGAGATTGAGAAAGCCATACGCCAGACTACCGGCATCAGCGAGAAAAAGCTAAACGAGCTGATAGACGATGTGGTAGATCGCAACCAAAAGTATTACACCGAGGTCATAGACCTTGCCCGTGTAACACATCCCGACGTGCTGGTAGATGCAACCGCCATTGACGCAATCAGGCGGCAGACGCAGGATGCGTTCCGCAACATCACCGCTTCGATGGGGTTTTTGGTAGACGCAGGGCGGACGATGCTGGAACCGGCAAAAGCGTACCAATGGGCGCTCGACAACGCAGTGATGCAGGTGCAGAGCGGCGCTATCTCCTATAATCAGGCAATCAAGACAGCCGTGCAACAGTTGGCCCAAAGCGGGGTGAAAGTCGTTGACTATGAGAGCGGCCACCGAGATCAGATCGACGTAGCCGCCCGCCGTGCGGTGATGACCGGCGTGAATCAGATTTGCGCAAAGTACACGGAACAATCCGCCGAGTATCTAAACACGCCGTATTTTGAAGTGTCTGCCCATGCCGGGGCGCGAGACAAGCTGGGGCCGTCTCCGTGGTCATCGCACAAGGACTGGCAAGGAAAAGTTTATTCCACCCGCAGCAACGACATTTACCCGAATATTTACGAGGTTTGCGGGCTGGGATATGTCGATGGGCTTGAGGGAGCAAACTGCCGCCACAGGCGATTCAGTTGGGTTGAGGGCGTAAGTGAGCGCACATACACTGATGAGCAGCTTGCCCATATTGATGATGATCTCGGCTGCGAGTACGACGGGAAGAACTACACCGCATACGAAGCCACGCAGATGCAACGGCGCGTTGAGCGAGAAGTGCGCAAACTAAAGCGCGAGAAAGCCGCTTACAAGGCCGCAGGATTGCGCGAAGAGGAACAGTCTGCAAGCATACGGCTGCGGCGGTTAAACGCCAAATACAAAGCGTTCAGCGCAGCGGCAGGGTTGCCGGAGCAGCGGGAGAGAACGAAGGTGCTGTATTGAACTGGGAAGAAGTCAAAAAGGCAATCGATGCAATTTTGAAGCGCGGAAACGATGCTGAAATACGCCGAAAAGGCGACGGGTACATCGTTTTAGAGGTTAAGAAAACAATCAAATACAGCACTTCCGCGCAATAGGGCGTGGGAAAGGGCAATAGGAGCCAACTTGTAAGGAACGCTTACAGGTTGGCTCTTTTCCTTTCAGGAGGGAACGCATGGCTAACAGCAAAGTCACCATTTTAGGCACAGATTACGAAATTGTCGTTAAAAAGTACAGCGACGATGAGGCGTTTGAGCGCAGGAGCATTGACGGATATTGCGACCACCTTTTAAAGCAAATCGTAATTTGCGACATGACAACCTATAAGGGGTGGGAAAACGAGCCGGTAGAAACGGCAAAAGAGTCTCAAAAGCAAACGCTGCGGCATGAAATTGTACACGCATTTTTCAACGAAAGCGGTCTTTCGGATAGCGGACTTTCTTTTGAAGGGGCATGGTGCAAAAACGAGGAGCTTGTCGACTGGATCGCGTGGCAAGGCCCGAAAATCCACAAGGCGTGGGAAATGGCGAACGCAATTTAGAACAGGTAAAACCCGCGAGGTATAGCGGTTTTTATACAATCTATCGCCGCGACGGACTGCGGACAAGGGAAAGGAAGATAGAACAATGGCACTTACACGAAAACTTTTGAAGGGTATGGGGCTTACCGATGAGCAGGTAGATACCATCATCGAAGCGCATACCGACACTGTGGACGGTCTGAAAGCGGATGTAAGCCGATACAAGGCCGATGCGGAGATACTGCCAAGCGTCCAGAAGCAGTTGGATGACCTCAAGGCAGCGGGTGACGGCGGCTATAAGGAAAAGTACGAGAAGGAACACTCGGACTTTGAAGCTTATAAATCCGGCGTCACGGCAAAGGAAAGCAAGGCGGCAAAGGAAAAGGCCGTGCGTGCTTACTTTGAGAGCAAAAACATCACCGGCGCGAATCTCGACCTTGCTATGCGCGGCTGCGGCGAAGAAATGGCCGCATTGGAGCTGGACGGAGAAAAGATCAAGGACACCAAGTCTCTTGATGCGCTCGTAGACGGCACTTACAAGGGGCTTGTCTCCAAGCAGACCGTTCGCTTCGACACTGGCGCGCGCTTTAACGGCGGCGGGAAACCGATGACAAAGGACGAGATTATGCAAATCAATGACAGAGCGGAGCGGCGCGCTGCAATCGCCGCAAATATGGATTTGTTTAGAAAGGAAGAATAAAAATGGCTGCTGATCCTAAACTCATTAAGAAAGCTGACCTCGCGCGTGTGCGCGAAATTGAATTTACCGAAATGTTCGGCTATTCCATCAAAAAGCTGATGGAGGCCTTGGGTGTGACCCGCAAGATCGCAAAGCAGGCTGGAACTGTGCTCAAGAGCTACAAGGCCACTGGCACGCTGGAGAGCGGCGCTGTTGCTGAGGGTGAGACCATCCCCCTTAGCAAGTACAAAACCGAAGCCGTGAACTACAAGGAGATCACGCTTAAGAAGTGGCGCAAAGCCACCTCTGCCGAAGCAATCACCGATCGCGGCTACGATCAGGCAGTAGAGATGACTACCGACGAAATGCTCAAGGACGTCCAGAAGGGTATCCGAAAAGACTTTTTCGACTTCCTCGCAACCGGCACGGGCACGGCATCTGGTGCGACCTTCCAGGCAACCTTGGCACAGGCATGGGGCCAGCTGCAGGTGCTGTTTGAAGATGACGAGATCGGTGCGGTGTATTTTCTGAACCCGCTGGACGTTGCTGACTACCTCGCAAGCGCAAACATTACCTTGCAGACCGCGTTCGGCATGACTTACGTTGAGAACTTCCTCGGCCTTGGCACCGTGATTCTCAACTCCAGCGTTCCCAAGGGCAAGATTTACGCCACCGCCAAGGACAACATTGTCCTGTACTACATCCCTGTGAACGGCGCTGATCTTGGCGAGGTGTTCGAGTTCACCACCGATGCCACCGGCTATATCGGTATCCATGAGGAGCCCGATTACACCAACATGACCGCATCTGACACCGTTATCAACGGCATGGCTCTTTTCGCTGAGCGTATCGACGGCGTGGTGGTCGGCTCCATCACTCCGGCGGTGGGGGGCTAACTGAACTGCTGAATGAGCCTGACCCTGACACCCCGGCTTTCTCCAACATGACAAAAGCTGAAATGCTTGAGTATGCCGATGAAAACGGGGTGGAAGGGGTCAGCAGTTCGATGAAAAAGGCTGAAATTCTCGCAGTTTTGGAAGGAGGGCACTGATGACTTACGCAGACTTTGAATACTACTCCGGCACTTACATGGGTGCCGTGAGCGAAAATGACTTTCCGCGTCTGGCTGTCCGGGCCAGCTCCTTCCTCGATTACTACACGCAGAACCGGGCAAAAGATAACGCTGATCTGGACGCGGTAAAGATGTGCTGTTGCGCGCTGGTAGATAAGTATGCAGTCATCGAGGCGGCGCAGGCGCTGGCGCAGAAAAACCTTGCCAACGCCGCCGCCGGTGACGTGGAGATCAAAAGCGAAACGGTAGGCAGCTATTCCAGAACGCTTGCGACGGGCGGGGAAGCAGCCCTGTCCGCGCTCAGTGCAACGGACGGAGCAAAGAAGCTGCTTGCGGAAACGTGCATGGAATGCCTTGCACATACCGGGCTGCTGTATCGCGGAGGTGGTTGTAGATGTACGCTCCCCACACTGTAACGCTTTACAACGTCGTGCAGGAGATCGACCAGACAACGCTTGATGAGGTCGAAAAGGTCTATACCACAATCCTGCGCGGTGTGATGCTGCAAGCGTCGAAGGGCGTGAACGTGCGCGAAAGCGGCCTTGAGAGCGCGGACGCTGTAAATTTGTATATCCCGTTCTCCGTGGAAGCAGTGGACGGTAAGACGGGCGCTGCAAAGGCTTACGCAAAACCGCAGGAGTTCGCCAAAGCCGCAGACAGAAGCGGACTATGGACGCTCTCGTATAACGGCAATGGCGGCGAGACGGTGTTTGTTAAGGGTGAGTTTATCTCCGACAATATGACCGTCGTGCAGTATCACGATGACTGCTACAAAGTGACGAAGGTCGACGCGATGGACTACGGTAGCCCCGATATGCAGCACTGGGAAGTCGGAGGCGCGTAATGGGCATCAAGTTTTCCGTGCATACCGATGGAATGGGCGCTGCAAGGACTGTCATTGCAAAGGTTTGTACGCGCGCTGAGCACGTTTTAGCCGAGCAGATGGAGAAAGACACGCAGCCTTTTGTGCCGTCCTCTGGAGCTGCCGCAGGGCTTATGAACAGGACGCGTGTCATCGGAAACAGTATTGTATATCCGGGACCTTCTGCCCGATACCTCTACCGCGGAAAGCTGATGGTAGACCCTGAAACTGGCAGCTCTTGGGTGCGAAAAGGCGAACACAAGGTAGTGACAGATCGGAATTTGGTGTTCAGAACAGATGTTAATCCCCAAGCACAAGCCCATTGGTGCGAAGCATCGAAAGCACAAAATCTTGACAAGTGGTTGCGCGTGGCAGAAAAGGCGGTGAAGAAGTACGGAACAGGTTAAAAAGACAGTCTCGGCAGCGGAAGAAGATCAAGTTTCCCGAAAGCTGCTTGCGTGGTTAAACACGTTTCCTGACAAGCCGGTTGATTTGATTCGGTTCGAATTTCTTCCCGCCGATACTGCGGCGATGGCGCTGTCTACGATTCAGGCGGCATACATCGTACAAAAATACATCCTCGGTGGATATCAGGCGGAATACCAATTCAAGGTCATCTACCGAATGAAACCGGGGAATAGCAACGACAAGCGGCTCAAAGCTGACGAACTGCTTAACGCCTTGGGCGATTGGGCGGCAAGCGAGACACCGCCTGACATTGGCGACGGCCACCGCGTCATTCGCATTGAGCCGACAACGCGATCCTCGCTTTTCGCTGTGTATGAAAACGGCGACGAGGATCATCAAATCCTTATGAAAATGAACTACGAGGTGATTAAAAATGGCTGATATGACCTTTAACACCACGGCGGGGCAGACCGTAGACCGCGAACTTCTGATCGCGTACCTCAACACGGGCGAAACCGGAACCCCCACGTGGTCTCCCCTCGGTACGCGCGTTACGGATTCCAGTATGGAATACGACTGGCAGGAGGATTCTTCGAAGGATATTCTCGGCACGACGCGCACGACCATGAAGAAACCCATCATCACGCAGACCTTTGACCCGTCTGATCTGGACGCTGGCGATCCCGCCATCGTCAAGGTTTGGAATCTCGCGGTCAAGGAGCAGAACGCGGCGGCGCTGGCGAATCAGGACGTGCTGATTGTCCACGCCTATGCAGGCACGGCAAAGACCGCAGTATTTGCGGAGCGCTATTCGTCCTGTATGGTCAAGCCCTCTTCCCTCGGCGGCGAGGGCGGCGGCTTTATCGGTATGCCTATCGACGTGACGCTCGGCGGCACGCGCACCATCGGCACTGCCGCTATTTCCGGCAGCACGGTCACTTTTACCGAGGGCGAATAAATAGGAGGGCATCATGCGGGAACTTAATTTTGACGACGGCCTTGTAACTTATACCGTAAACGGGAAGTGCCAAGTGTCATTCAACCCTACCGACAGCAATTTTGTCGAAAAGCTGTATCTTGCTTTTGAAGACCTTGACAAAAAGCAGGATGGATATAAGGCGCAGATCGAAAAGATGGGTGATAAAAAGCAGATTTTTGCTTTTGCCAGAGAGAGAGACCGCGAAATGCGGGACATTATCAATTCTGTCTTTGATGCACCCATTGCAGACGACCTTTTCGGCGACAGGAATGTTTACGCCTTGGCGGAAGGCGTTCCTGTATGGTGCAACTTTATGCTCGCCATTATGGATGAGATCGACAGTACGTTCTCGCGTGAGCAGAAATTCACGAATCCGAGGATCAAAAAGTACATCGACAAAGTGCAGAAGCATTAATCGGAGGGCGGTATGAGTTACGGACTTCCTAAAAGCGTAGAGATCAGCGGGCAGAGCTTTGCCGTTCGGTATGACTTTCGAGTGATACTGACGATATTCGAGGTTCTGGACGATGAAGAACTCAGCGACGAAGAACGAGCTTATACCGCCCTTCGTCTCTTCTTTGTTGACTTTGATTCAATTCCCGACTACGACGAAGCGATCAAACAGCTGTTTTGGTTTATCAACGGTGGGCAATACCCTGATGATAAAAAGAAAGAGCCGGAGATCATTGATTGGGCGAAAGATTTTCAGTTTATCGTTTCCCCTGTCAACCGAGTGCTTGGGAAAGAGATTCGCGAAAGCGAATACGATCCAGATACCAACACTGGCGGTACGCACTGGTTTACTTTCTTGTCTGCTTATATGGAAATTGGCGATTGCTTCTTTGCGCAAGTCATCCGCATTCGAGAACTAAAGGCGAAAGGAAAACCCTTAGACAAGTCAGACCGAGAATTTTACCGACGCAATAAAGATGTGGTCGATATCCCGAAAAAGGTCTCGAAAGAAGAAGCGGATACGCTTAGTGCATGGTTGGGGAAAAAAGAACCGGCTCACGAATGAGCCGGTTGAAATTAAAGAGAGACTTGTTTGTTTTCATTTTTCTTTAAGTACGCATAAATTTTGCTGATTTTCTTCCCGTTCTGAGGTGCAGAGGTCACGTCAAATACAATGTATTTAACTTCTGGATCAGCCTGATATGCAAAGATAAGGTACTGACGGACAATTTTCGTTTTCTTCTTCTGTGCTGACCCTCCAAGCGCCGCGCCGATTGGGCCAAGTAAAATACCGCCCGCGATTGCGCCGCCGACGCTTGAAACGTATTGGGTCTGGATATCCTGCGGTGTCATAACAGACACATCGATTAGCTTTTCTGGCGAAAGCGTAAATGTTTGTCCGCTCGCTGAAAATGAAATAGATTCTGGGGAGCACATGGCGGAGCAGATAGACCCTGCTGCAAGGTCAAGCCCGCCGACAAGTTGCAGCTTGCACTTTACTGTTTGGATTTTAATCTTTTCGTCATAAGTCTGCGGTACGGCTTTATTAACGGCCAGAATCCCTAATGGGATAGGTATTGTTAGAAGGGCAACGCCAACCCATACTGGCATAGTTTCTTGGCCTTCTGGCGTTGTAGCAACTCCTACAATTAGGATCAAAAGAAACGATGCAAAGAAGACAACAAGGAATAACAAGGTTCTTTTCAATGCTTTCATTCTATTTCCCTCCCATTAAATACGGTTCTTTTACCATATCACAGCAAAAAACTAAAAGCAAGGTGGTGATTTTATGGCAGCGGACGGTTCGGTAGTTTTCAGCGTGGATCTGGACGACAAAGACGCTCAAAAAGAACTGAATAAACTGGTTAAAAAAATCGACACGCTTAACGATAAAATTTACCAGAAACAGCAAGACAAAATGCCGCTGGCAAAGCAGTCGGCAGAAATCGCGGCAAATCTCGATGCGGCAAAAGCGACGCTTGATTCAATGCACAGCGGCAAAGAGTTTTTTACGGCGGATTCCATCAAGGCACAGGAAAGCACTGTGAAATCTTTGCAAAAAGAGTATGACGCCGTTACAGCTAAAGTTGAGAAGATGGACGCTTCAATTCAGTCCGATACGGCAAATCTCGATAAGATGAAGACAAAAGCGGGGGAGCTTTCCGAAAAAATCTCCAGCACAAAAAACGGTGTTTTCGGGATGGGTGAGGCGACTAAAAAAGCCGACGAATACATGTCCCGCTTCGTTAACCGAGTAAAGAAGCTCGCTCTCAGGGCGTTTGTGTTTACTCTTATTACAAGGGCATTATCCGTTGTTCGTGATTATGTCTGGAAAGTCATCCAAGTAAATGACGAAGCCGCAAAAGCTATTGGACGCTTAAAGGGCGCGTTGCTCACTTTGGCACAACCGCTATTAAGTGTAATTGTTCCCGCCTTTACAGCGCTTGTGAACATCCTTACAAAGGTTATCAGCGTTATTGCAAACATTGTATCGATGCTTTTTGGAACAACGGCAAAAAAATCAGAAGCGGCGGCAAAAGGACTTTATAAAGAAGCAGATGCTATCGGTAGCGTCGGTTCGGCGGCAAAAGAAGCAAAAGGGAATCTTGCTAGTTTTGACGAGATCAACACGATTTCCACATCAAGCAGTGGAGGCGGCGCTGCGGCTGCGCTTGCAGATCGGCTTTCTCCCGTGTTTGAACAGTTTACGACCGACGAGTACAAAGCAAAGATCGACGAGCTTACGGCATACCTTAGCGGCGCGCTTTTAGCTCTTGGCGCAATTCTGTGTTTTTCCGGCGCAAATATCCCCCTCGGAATCGCACTTATGGCGGCGGGCGCGATTGGGCTTGTTACACTTATTAAAGAAAACTGGAACGCAATGTCTGACCGCCTTAGAGCTGCACTGACAAATGTGCTTTCGGTGCTGGGCCTTTTTGCCCTCGCCATTGGTGCGATTTTGTGTTTATCTGGCGCAAACATCCCCCTCGGCATTGGGCTTATGCTGGCAGGCGCGGCTATGCTGGGAACGGCAGTCGCCTTGAACTGGAATGCAGTAAACGACAAAACAAAAAATACATTGTCGGCCTTAATGATGGCGCTCGGAATGACCTTGCTTGCCATCGGCGCAGTGCTTTGCTTTTCGGGAGCAAACTTACCTCTCGGTATTGGGTTAATGATTGCGGGTGCAGCATCTATTGCGGCGTCGGTCGCCATGAACTGGAACACAGCCCCCGAAAAGACAAAAGCCGCAATCAAATCTCTTATGGGTTCGATTGGCGTCTCGCTTATCGCTATCGGTGCGGTTCTGTGTTTCTCCGGCGCAAATCTTCCACTTGGCATTGGGATGATGATTGCTGGCGGCGCGGCTATTGCCGCTGCATCTGATCTGGATTGGAGTGCACTTCTTACCAAGCTTAAAGAAATGTGGCAGAACATTAAACAGTGGTGGAATACCAGCGTTTCGAAGTTTTTTACTGCTGATTACTGGAAAGCGTTAGGTCGAAGGATTATTGACGGCCTTTTGTCCGGCTTAAAAGCCGCATGGGAGAGCGTAAAAACGTGGGTGGCTAATGCCGTTAGCTGGTTTGGGAAAAAATTTGTTGAAGCGCAGAATTCTATTGCAAAATCGAATTCTGGCCGAAGCGGAGGATTTGGAACCAGAAGTGGCGGCTTTGGAAGTCCTTCTCGCGCTCCTTCGATTAGCCGTGTCTCCGCTCCTGCATTGGCTCGCGGCGCAGTCATTCCCCCTAACAAAGAATTTCTCGCCGTGCTGGGCGACCAGAAGAGCGGAACGAATATCGAAACGCCGCTTGCAACGATGGTTGAAGCATTTAAGCAGGCTATGTCAGAATCCGGCGGCGGTACGACCACGGTTGTTATCCAGCTCGACGGCAAGGAAATCGCACGCAGCACCGTGAAGAACATCAACAACATGACACGCGCGGCTGGTAAGCCCGTGCTGCTGTACTAAGGAGGGGCACCATGGAAGTCCTTATTATCAACGGCACGGACTACTCGTCCACAATCGCAACTAAGGGATACGGGTGGAGCAGAAACGATCTCGACAGCGACAAGACCACCCGTACCAAAGATGGCACGATGCGGCGCGACAAGATCACCACCAAGCGAAAACTGAGGTATACAACGCACTCCGTCAAGCGTGACGTGCTGGCAAAACTTGATGACGATCTGAACAAACCCACATGTACAGTCCAATACCTTGACCTGCATGGCATGAGAACAAGCACGTTTTACTGCTCGTCGATGGAATGCACGCTTGAAGAAGCGGCAGACGATAATGAGGTGTGGGGCGGCGCGACGTTTAATTTGACTGAGGTGTGATATGGGGCAGACGACAAGTGCGCTGTGGCGCGAGCTGCTTCACAAGCCCGGAACGGAACGGGAATACAAATTTACTATCGCCGGAACGGAATATGGCAAAGATGCGGAAGTGTCGCATTCTGTCGAATCGCAGTTGTTTGAAGAATTCGGCATCGGCAACGCCTGCTGCGCAACATTAAAACTGGCACTGTATGCGAACAACGTACCGCGCGCCGCGACGATCAAGCGTTATCTCAGGCTTGTTAATGGCAGTCAGGCAACAGACTGGATCCCAAAAGGCGTGTTTTTTACCAACCGCCGTTCTTGCGATGGGAATTATTGGGAACTCGAAGCATACGACGCTATGAGGAAAGCTGACGTTGTGTGGGAGCCAGACCAGTCGCTTAACTTCCCGATGACTATGCCTGACGCTGTGAACATCTTTTGCCAGTTGATGGGTGTAGAGCTGGACAGCCGAACAGTTCTCAATAGCTCATATACCATCGACTATCCCGCAAATGATTATACCATTCGCAATGAGCTATGTTTTATCGCAGCGGCGCACGGCGGGAATTGGATTATCACCGATGCAGGGGAACTATTGCTTATTCCTCTGTTGTCTATGCCTACCGAGACGAACCATCTTATTACAGACGCGGGTAACGCTATTACGTTTGGAGGGGTGAGGATTCTTGTCTGATAAATATTACGTCGGCGGCGACATTATAAGCTTTGCCGACAATGGCAAGTACAAGCCTATCTCCCGCGTGACGCTGCTTGTGGACGATGAGAACAGCTTGACGGCGGGCGATGATACCGGCATGGAAGTTATCGCAAGTTGCCCTCACGCTACGCAGCCAATGGTAAATGCTTTATTGCAAACCATGAAAGGCTACCAGTATCAGGCATACGAAGCAGGCGCGGCAAACATCGATCCAGCGGCAGAGCTGGGCGACGGCGTGACGGTTGGTGGTATTTATTCGCCGCTGTCTAAACTCTCTGATGATGGGCGCGGATACGCGGGTATTTCTTCCCCCGGAGAAGCAGAAATGGAAGACGAATATCCGGCTGGGGGGTACATCGCGCAGGAATTCAACCGTAAGATTGCCGAAACACGCTCAATTATCACCAAGACCAGCGAGGAGATCATGCTCAAGGTCGAGGGCGTCGATGGCAAGTACACCGAGGTCAAAACCACGCTGGACGGCCTGACGGTGACGGACGCGAGCGGCACGACCAAGATCAACGGCAGCAGCATCAAGACGGACAATCTGTACGTCGATGCGGCGAATATCAAGGGTACGCTGACAGCCGACCAAATCCAGACCGGCAGCATCCGCGTCGGCGATCTCAAGGACGGCTCGAATTATGCTACGAAGACCTACGTCGACAGCAACGCGGGTCTGAACGCAAACGAGGTCGACAATGCGATCGCAACGTACATTGACAGCACTTCTATCACGGCGCAGAAGCTGCGCGGTCAGACGGTGGAACTGCTGGCTAACAGCAATACCAAAGTGGGCGAAATTTCGCTTGTCGAGACGAATGTTGACTACGGTATCGGCATCAAAACCCTCTATGGCGGTATCAAGCTGGAATCGGCGACCAATGTATACCTAAAAGCCAGCGGCCCCTACGGTGGATTTATCACGCTGTCCAACAACATTGTGTCGCTCGGCGGCGGCGAGCTGTATATCGGCAGCCAGATGTACGGAGATAACTTACCGGCCGGTAGCTGGGGAAAACTGTTTTTCCTCCGTTCGGTGAGGTGACGCATGGCAAGTTTTAGCGTCAGCGTTACGGCGACGGGGTCGACGACAGCCGTTCTCAACGGCACGTTTTACGGAGACAGCTACCACGACCGAGCGCGTGCGATCTACGTGACCGGCATTCTGGGGTACGGGTATTACTTGACTTCGAACGAGGATTCCGGCGCGAACAACACGTTTACGGATTCGTTCGACGGACTTACCCCCGGCAAAACCTACGATTGGAAGGCAGTGCTTTGCTATTGGGACACCAACCTCAATCAATGGGTGGAGACCAGCTATTCCGACAGCGGATCGTTTACCACAGAGGGCGGCACTACGGGCGGCGCGGTGTACATCTACACGGATATGTGGCGAGCGTATACGCCGTACATCTACACGGACACGTGGAGACCCTACAACGCAGAAATCTACACCGACTCTTGGTGGGAGTCAGGATAAGGAGGCACTATGAAAAAGCAGGTAATGCAGATTCTTGACAGCGCATTTAATACACTGTCCTCAGTGATGATCTCCGCGAACGACGCGGAGAAGATGGCAAAGGTCAAGGGAGAGCTGCGGCAGGCATATGCGATCCTCGAGCGGCTCGACCAGCAGGCGGCGCACGTACCCGCAGAGCCGCCCGCGAAAGCTGCCGAGACAGAAAGCGAGGTAACTGATGGCTGATAAAGCAATTTCCGACCTCACTCAAGCGTTACAGATCACCAACGAAGACCTTTTTGTGCTTGAGCAGGGCGGCGAGGCGAAGAAGCTGAGAGGCTCGCAGGTCGTGCAGTATGCCAAGGATTCCGTTGCGGCAGAGGTGCAGGGCGTCAAGGAGTATGCCGACAGCGCCAAGGCATCGGCTAACGCGGCGGCTGCATCGGCTGAAAAGGCCGCGGGCGCTGCGCAGGGCATCGACGACAAGGTTGCGGCGGCTGACGCGTCCGCAAAGGCAGCGGCATCTTCTGCGGCTGCGGCTGCTGCATCTGCGACCGGCGTTGACGAGAAGGTGCAGGCCGCGAAGACAGCGGCAACCAATGCGGCAAAGTCTGAGACGGCGGCAAAGGCTGCACAGACCGCTGCCGCCAACGCGCAGAAAGCGGCGGAGAGTGCACAGACCGGCGCACAGAGCGCCAAAACGGCGGCGGAATCGGCACAGGAAGCCGCTGAGAGCGCAAAGGACGCGGCGGCGGGTAGTTCGACCGCTGCGGGGCAGAAAGCCACACAGGCCGCTCAGAGCGCCGAGGACGCGGCATCTGCCAAGTCTGCGGCGGAAACGGCAAAGACCGATGCACAGGCGGCGCGCGACGCCATCGTCAACATGATCGTCGAGGCGGTGACACTTGAGACGGGCAAGCCCGCCACGGTAAGCAAGTCCCTTGTGGACAATGTTTACAAGCTGGTCTTCGGCCTGCCTCGCGGCGGCACTGGCGCACAAGGGCCGCAGGGTGCAACCGGCAACGGCATTTCCGGCATCGCGCTCAAGAGCGGTACGCACGCCCCCGGCACGAGCGACGTCTATACCATCACCCTGACGGACGGCACGACGTTTGACTTTGCGGTCTATAACGGGGCGAACGGTCAAGGCGCTGGCGATATGCTCGCAAGCGTCTACGACCCGCAAGGCAAGCATCAGGACGTGTTTAAGTATGTGGATGACGCTATCGGGGCAATCCCTACGCCGGATGTGTCCGCACAAATCAAGGCGCACAACGAGAGCAAGACGGCGCATCCTTACATTCGCGGGCTGATTCCGACAAAAACCTCGCAGCTTAAAAACGACAGTGGCTATCTGACACAGCACCAGGACATTTCCGGTAAGCTGGACAAGACCGGCGACGGCAGTAACGTCACGGCGGCGTTCACTGCGGCGACTACCCGCTCGAACATTGCGACGGGCGAGAAGCTCTCCGTGCTGTTTGGCAAAATCGCAAAATGGTTCGGCGATTTGGGGAGCTTGGCCTTTAAGAGCACGGTCGCCAAATCTGACCTTGCGTCGGATGTGCAGACGAGTTTGGGCAAGGCAGACAGCGCTTTGCAGAGTGCGCCGGTTACAAGCGTTAACGGCGCAACCGGCGAAGTGAAAGGCACATTTTATGTGACAGTGACGCAAGGAGACAATTATAGCGTAACTGCCGACAAAACGGCTGCGGAAGTGTATAAGGCCTATGCGGCGGGCTACGCCGTGTATGCGATTACAAAATTTCCTGGGATGGATGTACCTTTTGTGTTGCCGCTTGTGTCGGCGGTGGGCATGCGTGATATGATACTTCTTGGCTTTGCCGCGCTCGGCTCGTTAAGTCCGATAGCCGCGCCGAATTATCCGGTGGTAGCGTATGACGGAGCTGCTAGAAAGTGGGAAGCTTGGTTTGGAACGCTGGCGAGAGCGTCCGATATCCCAACGATTCCGACGGCACTCAAGAACCCGAATGCACTTAACATCAAGATCGGCGATACGACGACGAGCTACGACGGAAGCGCGGCGAAAACCGTGAAAATTCCAGAAGGTGGGCCGACCATGCGCAAGGTGACGCTGCCGGTGACGGGCTGGAATTCCAGCACCAAGCAGCAGAGCGTGACCGTGACTGGCGTTCTCGCCGACGGCACAAAGCAGAGGGTGATCTGCTCCCCCGTTGATGAAAGCTACGACAGCGCGTGGAATTCCTGCTATGTGCAGTGCGTCGGCCATGGGGCGGATTCGCTGACCTTCCAGTGTGACGAAATTCCGACAGCAGCTGTGGAGGTTTTTGTGTCGATCCAGCCGGTCAGCTTTGCATCGTGAGGTGAGGACATGATCGTAAACTATCCAAGAATGAGGCGCCGTGCGGCATGGCCGAACGACCTCGATACAGCATTAGAATTTTCATCGGCAAATCCATTTTCGATTTCCGCGCCAAAAAACTGGGACGGCAAATTAGAATATACCAACGGAAGCGAATGGAAAACGTGGGATGGGAGTGAAATTACCTCCGGCGAAAACGGGAGTGATCATTGCATTTATCTCAGAGGGACAGGGAATTCAAAAATAACCGGAATTGTTTTCAGTTTCGCAAAGTGGCACATTAGCGGGACGAATATTGCCTGCAACGGGGATATTGACTGCCTATTAGACTACTCGACCGTAAAAGGCGGCAATCGCCCCGCAATGGCGAACAACTGCTACTCCTCCATGTTTTATGGTTGTACGAGCCTTACGGCAGCGCCGTCGCTGCCCGCAACCACGCTGGCGACCAACTGCTACTCCTCCATGTTTTATGGTTGTACGAGCCTTACGGCAGCACCGTCGCTGCCCGCAACTACACTGGCGAAC